>OLNK01000066.1_pt1 | contig 149355 bp, 143 predicted proteins | sample 1672791 | NCBI WGS metagenome assembly OLNK01 (sample SAMEA3136724, study PRJEB25190) | human gut metagenome | biome: human gut; feature: human-associated habitat; material: faeces | place: Austria | collected 2013 | reverse complement strand
AAAACCTTACGCAGCGTCAAGCGGAATCGTGTCAATCATTGCGACAAATCAATCCAGAGCATGCCTTTGCGCGGTCGATTTATCCCACTTTCCCTTTGAGCCCAATTCCATATGGGGGCTGCGCCCGGAATTTTAAAGGTCACTGAAGATAAAAATGTGATATTCATCACAATTGTGTGGCTGCCTTTTGGCGTCGCCTAAGTTTAGAACAAAAGTGCACGCTTCATTGTTAATATTTTGTTAGAATTGACGTGAAAAGTTGTCCTTTCACAGCGAGAAGCAAGCCAATGTCGAATAAACCCTCTTCGGACGAGCTCAAAAAAAATTTGAGCGAGATGCAGTTTTACGTGACGCAGAATCACGGTACTGAACCGCCGTTCACCGGGCGGTTGCTCCACAACAAACGCGATGGCGTCTACCACTGCCTGGTGTGCGATGCCGCGCTGTTTCACTCGCAAACCAAGTATGATTCCGGCTGCGGCTGGCCAAGCTTTTATGAGCCCGTCAGCGATGACGCTATCCGCTACCTTAATGATTACTCCCACGGTATGCAGCGCACGGAAATTCGCTGCGGAAACTGCGATGCTCACCTTGGACACGTATTCCCGGATGGTCCACAGCCCACCGGAGAGCGTTTTTGTGTTAATTCGGCCTCATTAAGCTTCACCAATGATGAAAACGGTGAGCAAATTAAGGGTTGAAAAAACGATTCAGCAAATTATTCCAAACGGGGTTGGCGGAAGATGGAAATTGAGCGGATTATTGACGGTATGACGCCGGAAGTTTATCAGCGCCTGGCGACGGCGGTTGAGCTGGGTAAATGGCCGGACGGCGTGGCGTTGACTGACGAACAGAAAGAGAACTGTCTGCAGCTGGTGATGCTCTGGCAGGCGCGATACAACGTTGACGCGCAGCATATGACCATCGATACCAACGGGCAGATGGTGATGAAGAGTAAACAGCAGCTGAAAGTTGACTTCGGCATTACGCCGCAGCCTATCGCGACCTTTAAATCCTGAGACTGAAAAGGCCTGCGTCAGCCCGGCTAACTGCGCGCCGGGCTCTGAGGCATCACAACGTTACTTCTTGTTCATCATCGCTTTAAGATCGGCGAAGGGGTTATATTTCGCTTCGCCGACGCTTTTCTGCGCATCTTCGCCAGCGACCACCGTCGAGCCATACAGATCGGCTTCGGTGTATTTTGAGTGCTCATGATCGTGACAGTACAGGCACAGCATCTCCCAGTTGCTACCATCTTCCGGGTTATTGGAGTGGTCGTGGTCAATATGGTGTACCGTCAGTTCACGCAGGTTTGAATAGACAAACTCTCGCGAGCAGCGTCCGCAGACCCAGGGGAAGAGCTTCAGCGCTTTTTCGCGGTAACCGACTTCCAGACGGGCGTAGTTTTTCGGGATATAAGCCATAATACCCATGCCTTTTGTTGCAAATGAAAAGCTGCGCCGGAGCCGGCGCAGCGGAATGGGGTTATCATAACCTATTGTGCTGGCGTTGACATCGCGCAGATCAGCGTTTGATCCCCAATGACTCGGCCAGCTGTTTCGCTAACTGATTCTGGTCATCGGCGCCGTACTCCCAGAACATCGCGCCACCCAGCCCCTTGCTCTTGATGTAGTCAGCTTTGATGGCCACCGAGCGCGGGTTCTCATACGAAAGCGCAAAGAGGGCTTGACCGTCGGCGGACTGCACCGACAGCCACGGTACCTTCGCTTCATCATCCCAATGCTGAGTAAAGCGCTTCTGCGGATCGTTGATTAACTTCGCCACGATATCGTTATATTTCACATAGGTGTCTTTGGTCAGATCGACGCCCAGCGATTCGAACAGCTCAATCTGTTGAGCCGCAAAGTAGGGGCGGGTGGCCGGGTTTTTCTGCGCGTCCGGCTTGCTCCAGTCAATACCCGGCTCGACGGCGCGTTTGGGTATCCGGCCATAGAAACCAATCCCCAGGTTCATCTGGCTCGGCTTTAGACCGGCGGCAAGGTAGTTGCTCACTATAAAGTCCGCGCTGTACTTATCCGCTTCGGCGACCGTCGGCCAGCGGGTTGAATCATACAGGTTGGAATTGAAGTATTGGGTACCGTAGGCCAGGTCGTAGGTCATCAGGTTGATGTAGTCGAGCGATGGCGCAATGGCTTTGACGTCCACCCAGCTTTTTGGGCTCTCCGCGTTGGCGCCTACGGCGATGGTCACCAGTTTTTTATTACCGACCGCCGCGCGCAGCTCTTTCAGCAGGGCGGTAAAATTATCGCGATCGGCCGGTTGGCTGGCCACCAGTCCCCACGCGCCGTTGACCGGATACTCCCAGTCCAGATCGATCCCATCGAGACCGTATTTTTCAATAATCGCCTGAGCGGACTGAATAAATACCGCCCGGGTTTCCTTCGTCGCCGCCGCGCCGGAGAATCCGCGCGCTCCCCAGCCGCCGACGGAAAGCAAGACTTTCAGGTTCGGGTTCTGCTGGCGCAAGCTGGGGATTTTCTGTAAATCAGCCTGCACTTTCGGCGACAGCCAAATTTGATGCAGCTTGCTCGGATCTTTCAGGGCGGCGTTGGTTTCGTCTTTTTCATCGTTGTAAACCAGACCAAACGAGTAGTTGAGATGGGTAATCTGGCGTACGTCCAGTTTATCAATATCGCCGCCTGGACCGGCAGTGACGTCGCCGCCGCCGTTAAAGTAGCCGACGGACATCAGTGAGTTAGCGGAAACAACGCTCGCGCAGAGCAGGGGTAAAGCTGCCAGTAAAGGCAAAAGTTTCATAGCGGATCCTCTTTGACTTAAAAGTGACATTGAAAAGCAAACACGCCACGGAAATGGCGTGGCGAAAAAAACAGCTCGTGCAGCCTAGCATCTTCCGCTGCGCAAAAATGCGAAGCGGTTCACGGCTGCATTAGCGAAGCGGTAGTGCGATGAGGTTCACTTCGGAGTAAACGCCAGGATGCAGACCATGACGCAAAATGAGACTAACAATGACCCGATTAGGGGCTTTATCATCCAGGCGTGATGCGGCGCTTTGCGCGCTGATTCTCTTTTGTTTTGGCATCGAAACGCGCAACGCGTCGCTGGAAGAGATTTCCGCTCTGGCCTGAGCTAACGCGCCGACAGGACAATGCCTGTCGGCGTATTTTATGCGTGGGTTTCCAGCCAGTCGTCAAGGGTATAGAGAGTTGCGCCCGCGGCGGCCATCTCCATAAACGCCAGATTGCTATCCTGCGGCTGAATATTCACCCCGCGGCAGCCGTCGGTAATCACGTTGACGGTGTAGCCCAGATTGAGGGCGTCAAGCACGGTAAACTTGACGCAGTAGTCGGTGGCGAGCCCCAGCACCGTTAGCTCGCTGATGCCGCGCTCGCGCAGCCATGCATCGAGCTGCGTTTTCTGCCGGTGGCCGTTGTCGAAAAAGGCGCTGTAGCTGTCAATGGCCGGATTTTCCCCTTTGTGGAACACGGCGGCAATATCCTGCTGTTTGAGCAGCGGATGCAGCGTCGCGCCTTCGCTATTCTGCACGCAGTGATCCGGCCAGAACGTCTGCGCCAGGCCATCAAGCTCGCCCTGGGTATAGGGTTCGACCTGATGCTGACTGGCAAAGCTGCCGTGGTTCGCCGGGTGCCAGTCCTGGCTGGCAACTACCGTTTCGCCCCGCGCCGTGCTCCAGGCGATAAGCTGGTTGGCGACGTCCACCGTGCTGTCGCCCTGCGGGACGGCTAGCGCGCCGCCGGCGCAGAAATCATTTTGTAAATCGACCAGTAGCAGCGCGCGCTGGGTCATGTGCTTCTCCTTACTCATCGGGTGTCAGTTCGCCGCGCAGATTCTCCTGCATGGCGTGACGGATAGCCGCCACGTCCAGATCCTGGCTCAGCAAATAGTGTAGCTTGGTCAGCGTGGCCTCGACGGTCATATCAAATCCGCTAATCACGCCAGCCTGCGCCAGCGCGTTGCCGGTGGCGTAGCCGCCCATGTTGACCTTGCCGGACATACACTGGGTCAAATTAATCACCACGATACCGCGCTGGCTGGCTTCGGTCAGGACCTGAATAAACTCGCCGTTCTGCGGCGCGTTACCGACGCCATAGGAGCGCAGGATTAGCGCTTTGACCGGCTGGCGCAGGAAGTTGCGCACCACGTCGGCGGAAATGCCGGGATAAATCGTCACCACGCCAATCGGCTGCGGCGTGATAGGGTGAACCACCAGCTCGCCGCTGCCGTGCGGCGCGGGAGGCGTGCCGAGCCGACGAATATGGATACCGGCTTCCAGCAGCGGCGCCAGGTTGGGCGAGGCGAAGGCGTTAAAACCGTCGGCATGGGCCTTCGTCGTGCGGTTGCCGCGGTAGAGGCGATTATTGAAGAACAGCGACACTTCGTTAATCGGATAGTTGGCGGCGACGTACAGCGCGTTGAGCAGGTTAATCTGGCCATCAGAGCGCAGTTCGGCAAGCGGGATTTGTGACCCTGTCACAATGACCGGTTTTCCCAGATTCTCCAGCATGAAGGAGAGCGCCGAGGCGGTAAACGCCATGGTGTCCGTGCCGTGGAGGATCACGAAACCATCGTACTGGTCATAATGGTCGCGAATATCGTCGGCGATATGCAGCCAGTCTTCCGGCGTCATATCGGAAGAGTCCATTAACGGGGCGTATTCATGAATGGTGAAGTCCGGCATCTCCGGGCGGTGAAACTCGGGCATCAATGCCAGCTGGCGCTGTAAATGGCCGGAAACGGGGATATAGCCGTGTTCAGAACGCTGCATACCAATGGTGCCGCCGGTATAGGCAACGTAAATAGATTTCTTCTGCATAGCATCGCTTAGGTTAAACGTAGACAGGCGCAGTATAGAGGGGCGGAAGAAAAAATAAAGTAAATGCCGCCCCACGAGATGGGGCGGCAGAGGATTAACGAATATTGGCGCAGGTTAAGCAGAACGCGTAGCGGTTCTGCGGATCGTTGAATGCCGCCAGCTTATCGCTCTCGGTTTTCACCGCATTGGCCGCCGCGGCGACCGGTGCGGGCAGATACGCCTGGACCGCTGCCGGCAGCGCCGCGCGAACGGAACCCGTCAGGCTATCCACCACCATCGAAAAGAAGGTCGGTTCTTCCTGATAGTAGTTGATATGCCACTGTTTCAGCTTCGCCAGTTCGGCGGCTTTTGCCACCGCGTCGTCAAAGTCGCCAAGGCTATCGACCAGGCCGTTCGCTTTTGCATCTTCACCGGTCCAGACGTGGCCCTGAGCGATTTGGTCAATTTTCTCCGGCGTGCTCTTACGCGCGTTCGCCACCAGGGTGATAAAACGCTTGTAGCCGTTTTCGATGCTGAGCTGCATCAGCTGTTGCACTTCCGGAGGCAGCGCTTTGGTGGTTGAGACATCAGCCAGCGGCGAGGTGGCCACGCCGTCGGTATGGACGCCAATTGAGCCGAGGGTATCTTCGACGGTATTGATCACCCCAAAGATACCGATAGAGCCGGTAAGGGTGCTGGGGTTGGCGACGATATAATCCGCCGGGGTGGAGATCCAGTAGCCGCCGGAGGCTGCCATGCCGCCCATTGAAACCACCACCGGTTTACCGGCCGCTTTTGCCGCCGCCAGCTCTTCGCGAATCATCTCGGAGGCGCTGACGCTGCCGCCCGGGCTGTTAACCCGCAGCACGATCGCTTTCACTTTCGGATCGAGGCGCGCGTCGCGGATCTGCGCGGCGGTGGTGTCGCCGCCGACGTTACCCGGCGTTTCTTCGCCATCCATAATCGCGCCGTTAGCAAAGATAACCGCTATTGCGGAACCCTGGTCGGCAGGCGTTTTCAGCGTGTAATCGTAGTAGCTGATCGCGCTGTAGTTGTTGTCCTCTTTACTCCAGCCAAACTGTTTAGTCAGCGCTTTTTCCACCTCGGTAGAGGTGCCCAGCGCATCAACCAGCTTGTTATCCAGCGCGTATTTTGCCGTGTCGCCATCGACTTTACGCAGGCCGTCAATCACGCCCTGAGCGCCGGGGAACAGCTGCTGAGCAGTGATCTGGCGGTTGGCGGCAATGGTATTGAGGTAGTTTTGCCACAGCTCGCCAATCCAGCGGCTGTCCGCCTCGCGCGCCGCCGGGGACATATCATCGCGGATAAACGGCTCTACCGCTGACTTATAGGTGCCGACGCGGAAAACGTGGGTCGACACTTTGAGCTTGTCGAGCAGCGATTTGTAGTACAGGCCGTTGGTCGCGAAGCCGTGCAGGTCCACTTCGCCCTGCGGCGAGAGCCAGATCTTATTGGCGAAGCTGGCCAGATAGTACTGACCCTGGCTGTAGCTGCTGCCGATGGCATATACCGGCTTGCCGCTATCGCGGAATTCGCGCAGCGCTTTACCGATATACTGCATCGACGGCTGATCGCCGCCGGCAAAGTCCTTCAGATCCAGCACGATACCGGTGATATTGCGGTCGTCTTTCGCCTGGCGAATTGTCTGCACAATGTCGAACAGCGAGTTTTCCTGCAGGCGATCGGAACTGGCGCCAAACAGCTGGCGGCCAATCACGCCAAGCTTGCTGCTGGCCGAGGGTTTATCGACCACCACGCCGGTGATATCCAGCAGCAGCGCGCCGCGGGTAGCGTGCTCTGTCGTTGTACTGCTGAACTGGGCCCAGATGCCGACGCAGGCCAGCACCAGCACCAGGAAAACCACGTTCAGTGCGAGCTGGCGAATGAAATTGAGCACGCGCCATGTCCATTTAAAAAATCCGGCGAGCAGTCGCCAAAGAGTTCGCATGTATTCTCCCTAACCATAATCAAAAATGGGCGAGCCGCAGGGGCTGCCGCGTCTGGCTATCCTAATGAGAGTGCCGTCGGTTGTCAGCAGGAATCACCCGTTGGGCTGTAACAAAATCCTTGCGCATGTTAATTTTATGAAAAATCACATCACAGGAGTTATACAGATGGATGCTCTCGAACTACTGGTTAATCGCCGCAGCGCTTCACGTCTGACCGACCCGGCTCCGGCGGGCGAACAGCTGGAAAACATCCTTCGCGCTGGCCTGCGCGCGCCGGACCACGGGACGCTGCAGCCGTGGCGCTTCTTCATTATTGCCGATGAAGGGCGCGAGCGCTTCAGCCAGCTGCTGGAAAAAGGCGCGGTGGCGGCAGGGGGAGATGAAAAAGCGATTGAAAAAGCGCGCAGCGCGCCGTTTCGCGCGCCGCTGATCATTGCGGTGGTGGCGCGCTGTGAAGATCATCCGAAGGTGCCAAAGTGGGAGCAAGAGATGTCGGCGGGCTGTGCGGTGATGGCCATGCAGATGGCGGCCGTGGCGCAGGGGTTTAACGGCATCTGGCGCAGCGGCGCGTTAACCGAAAGCCCGGTTGTACGCGAAGGGTTTGCCTGCCGCGAGCAGGATAAGATCGTGGCCTTTCTCTATCTGGGGACCCCGCAGCTCAAAGCGTCAACCACCATCGCTTTGCCGGATACCGCACCGTTCGTGACGCGCTTCTGAGTCCGTTCTCGTTATGCCGGGCGAGCCCGGCTCACCGCCTCCTCGGGGGAAGTAGCCCGGCTAAGCGCAGCGCGAGCCGGGTGGAAGCAGTGCCAGTCTATCAGACTTGACACTTTTCCCGGAGGCGGTGCTGGCGCACCTGTCCGGGCTACCAAACCGCGGACGGCCTGGAACCCGTAGCCGAGGCAGAGCGTTTCAGACGCCGCCTCCGGGCATTCAACGGCGACGATGTTACTTCTGTCGTTTCGCGAATTCGTCTTTCGCTTTCTGAAGCTGCTGCTGGAAGGCCGGATTGGTATGCAGCGTGGCGACGACCGCCGAACCGACGATACGCGCCGCGTCTACGTCGCTCTGCCAGTGATAGCCGCAGATCACCCGGCTCTCGCCGAGCTCAAAGCCGCGCTTAAGGATTTCATTTTGCCGCTGGGGATTAATCTCAGCCAGCACCAGCGCGGTGGCCCAGCCGATAGAGGTGTGGCCGGAGGGGTAGGAGCCGTTTTTCGACAGCGTATCCTGTTCCTTGGTGTTACAGGTGGCGACGCCATAAAACGCAAATGGGCGAATGCGCATGTACTTCTCCTTCGCTCCTCGCGTCGCCAGGTCGCCGGCATCTTCAATCATGTTGGTGAGCAGCTTGTGCAGCTCCGGCGCATCTTTGGCGGTAATGGGCGAGCCGAAGGCGCCGGAGAAGGCGTTGGCGACGCCGCCGCCGCTCAGGTTGGCGTCTTCAACCGCCAGCTTACCGCGCTCGGTGCCGCGCAGCAGACGGCCTTTCTCATACATCGCCTGATCGTTTAAAAACGCGATACTGCCCACTTCCGGCGGCGGCGGCAGCAGCGTCAGGCTGTCGATGGCCTGGGCGTTGGTCAGGTAGTAGAGATCGGGTTTTGTGGTGACGTCGTTACCGGCGGGAACCAGAGCGAAAGCGTTGAGGGAGAAGAGACTGGCCAGGCAAACGGCGAGAACACGCTTTTTCATGAAAACTTCCTTACGTTGTTATATGTCCAGAGAAAACGGAATTTATGCTTGTCATATTTTTGTCATTTTTTAGTAAAGGGTAAAATCACGTTGAAAAAGCGGGGCCGCATCGCAAAATCGGTTTTTTGTCTGCTTAATGAGCAACCATACGCGATTTCGGACTGTCGCACTTACCACTCCGCCATTTGGGCGCTACCATATCGGGATTGCAATGACAGGAGATGTCCATGAGCGAGCAAGCCATTCGTTTAACGCAATACAGCCACGGAGCCGGTTGCGGGTGTAAAATTTCCCCTAAGGTGCTGGAAACTATCCTGCAAAGCGACCAGGCCAAATTTATCGACCCGAATCTGCTGGTGGGCAACGAAACCAGCGATGATGCCGCGGTCTACGATCTCGGTAACGGCACGTCGATCGTCAGTACTACCGATTTTTTTATGCCGATCGTCGACAACCCGTTCGACTTTGGGCGCATTGCGGCGACCAACGCCATCAGCGATATTTTCGCCATGGGCGGTAAGCCGATTATGGCGATCGCTATTCTCGGCTGGCCCATCAATACCCTGGCGCCGGAAATTGCCCGTCAGGTGGTTGAGGGCGGGCGCTTTGCCTGCCAGCAGGCGGGGATCGCGCTTGCCGGCGGCCACTCCATTGACGCTCCGGAACCCATCTTCGGGCTTGCCGTGACCGGCGTCGTCCCGACCGAGCGGGTGAAGAAAAACAGCACCGCGCAGGCCGGCTGCAAGCTGTATCTCACTAAACCGCTGGGTATTGGCGTGCTGACCACCGCGGAGAAAAAGTCGCTGTTGAAGCCTGAGCACCAGGGGCTGGCGACGGAAACCATGTGCCAGATGAACCTCGTCGGCTCGGCGTTCGCCAACATTGACGGCGTGAAGGCGATGACCGACGTCACCGGCTTCGGGCTTCTGGGCCACCTGAGCGAAGTGTGCCGCGGCGCGGGCGTACAGGCGCAGCTTACCTATGCGGATATCCCGAAATTGCCCGGCGTCGAAGCCTACATCGCGGCGGGCGCGGTGCCGGGCGGTACCGGGCGTAACTTTGCCAGCTACGGCCATTTGATGGGCGACATGCCGCCAGCGTGGCGCGATCTGCTGTGCGATCCGCAAACCTCCGGCGGTCTGCTGCTGGCGGTAACGCCGGAAGCCGAGGCTGAGGTGCAGGCTGCCGCCGCTGAGTTTGGTATCACGCTTACCGCTATCGGCGAGCTGGTTACCGCCCGCGGCGGACGCCCCATGATCGAGATCCGTTGATTTCATGCGGCTGTTTATTGCAGAAAAACCGAGTCTCGGTCGCGCCATCGCCGATGTGCTGCCAAAACCGCATCGCAAAGGCGACGGCTACATTGAGTGCGGTAACGGGCAGGTGGTCACGTGGTGCATCGGCCACCTGCTGGAGCAGGCCCAGCCCGACGTCTACGATGCGCGCTATGCGCGCTGGAACCTGCTCGACTTGCCTATCGTGCCGGAAAAGTGGCAGCTCCAGCCTAAACCGTCGGTGACCAAACAGCTTAACGTGATTAAGCGTCTGCTCGGCGATGCGCAGGAAGTCATTCATGCGGGTGACCCGGACAGAGAGGGGCAGCTGCTGGTGGATGAGGTACTTGACTACCTGCAGCTGGCGCCGGAAAAGCGTCAGCAGGTGCAGCGCTGTCTGATTAACGATCTTAACCCGCAGGCGGTGGAGCGGGCGATTAACCGCCTGCGCGCCAACAGCGAATTTGTTCCGCTGTGCGTCTCCGCGCTGGCCCGCGCCCGCGCCGACTGGCTATACGGGATCAATATGACCCGCGCATACACCATCCTTGGCCGTAACGCGGGTTACCAGGGGGTACTCTCGGTCGGGCGCGTGCAAACGCCGGTGCTTGGCCTGGTGGTACGCCGCGATGAAGAGATTGAAAACTTCGTCGCTAAAGACTTCTTCGACGTCAAGGCGCATATCGTTACCCCCAAGGATGAGCGTTTTGTCGCCACCTGGGTACCCAGCGAGGCCTGCGAACCGTACCAGGATGAAGAGGGACGACTGCTGCATCGCTCGCTTGCCGAGCACGTCGTCAAGCGCATTGAGGGGCAGCCGGCGACGGTCACCGCTTATAACGATAAGCGGGACTCTGAGCCAGCGCCGCTGCCGTTCTCCCTCTCTGCGCTGCAGATTGAAGCCGCGAAGCGCTTCGGCTTTAGCGCGCAGAACGTGCTGGATATCTGCCAGAAGCTGTACGAAACCCATAAGCTGATTACCTATCCGCGTTCGGATAGCCGCTACCTGCCGGAGGAGCATTTTGCCGGGCGCCATGCGGTGCTGAACGCGATCGGCGTGCACGCGGCGGATCTGCTGCCGCAGCAGGTGGTGGATCCGGAGATCCGTAACCGCTGCTGGGACGATAAAAAGGTCGATGCCCACCACGCGATTATTCCGACCGCCCGCAGTTCGCAGGTTAAACTCAGCGACAACGAAGAAAAGGTTTACGGCCTGGTTGCCCGCCAGTATCTGATGCAGTTCTGCCCGGATGCGGTGTTCCGCAAATGCCAGATCGATCTCGATATCGCCAACGGCAAGTTCGTTGCCAAAGCGCGTTTTCTGGCGGAAGCGGGCTGGCGAACCCTGCTGGGCAATAAAGAGCGCGATGAAGAGAACGACGGCATGCCGCTGCCGGTGGTGGCAAAGGATGACGAGCTGCTATGCGAAAAAGGCGAAGTGGTGGAGCGTCAGACCCAGCCGCCGCGTCATTTTACCGATGCGACGCTGCTATCGGCGATGACCGGTATTGCCCGCTTTGTGCAGGATAAAGACCTGAAGAAGATCCTGCGCGCAACGGACGGCCTCGGTACGGAGGCAACCCGCGCCGGGATTATCGAACTGTTGTTCAAACGCGGCTTCTTAACCAAGAAAGGGCGCTATATCCACTCCACCGACGCCGGGAAGGCTCTGTTCCACTCTTTGCCTGAAATGGCGACGCGCCCGGATATGACCGCCCACTGGGAATCTATTCTGACGCAAATCAGCGAGAAACAGTGCCGCTATCAGGACTTTATGCAGCCGCTGGTCGGTACCCTGTTCCAGCTTATCGACCAGGCCAGGAGCACGCCGGTACGCCGCTTCCGCGGAATTGTGGCCCCGGGCGACGGCAAGAAGAGCTTTAGCAAGGGGAAAGGCAGAGCCAAAGCGAAAGATAAAAAAAGCGCCGCCGGCCCTGCGGCGGAAAGCCCGCAATAAAAAACCCCGGGAAACCGGGGTTTTTCAATTATGCTCCGAACCCATATACAGGGGTTCATTCAGCGAGTGGACTTAAATAACACCCTGCGCCAGCATTGCGTCGGCGACCTTCACGAAACCGGCGATATTCGCGCCGCGTACGTAGTTGGTCTGCTTCGCTTCACCGCCGTACTCAACGCAGGCGTGGTGGATATCCAGCATGATATGGTGCAGACGGGCATCCACTTTCTCCGCTTTCCAGCCCATACGCGCGGCGTTCTGCGCCATTTCCAGTCCTGAAGTGGCGACGCCGCCGGCGTTGGCCGCTTTACCCGGCGCGAACAGCACGCCCGCTTCGAGGAACAGATCGGTCGCCGCGATAGTGGTTGGCATGTTGGCGCCTTCCGCGACGGCCTTCACGCCGTTGGCAATCAGTTGGCGGGCAGCGTCGACGTCCAGCTCGTTCTGCGTGGCGCACGGCAGAGCGATATCCACCGGCACGGACCACGGCTGCTTACCTTCAAGGTAGGTCAGGCCGAACTCGCGCGCGTAATCCGCCACGCGGCCGTGGCAGCGCTCTTTAATGTCGATCAGGCGCGCCAGTTTTTCTTTGGTGAAGCCAGACTCGTCAACCACGGTACCGTTGGAGTCGGAAGCCGTAATCACCCGCGCCCCGAGCTCCATGGCTTTCTCAATCGCGTACTGCGCCACGTTGCCCGACCCGGACACCGCGACGCGAGCCCCTTCAAAGCCCAAACCGTGGCGCTTAAGCATCGCTTCGGTGAAGTAAATCAGTCCATAACCGGTGGCTTCCGGACGAATCAGGCTGCCGCCGAAGGAGAGGCCTTTACCGGTGAAGACGCAGGCGCTGTTGTTGGAGAGCTTACGCATCATTCCGGCCATAAAGCCCACTTCACGACCGCCCACGCCGATATCACCGGCCGGCACGTCGGTATCCGGACCGAGGTGGCGATACAGCTCAGTCATCAGCGACTGGCAGAAACGCATCACTTCGCCATCGCTTTTTCCTTTAGGATCGAAGTCGCTGCCGCCTTTACCGCCGCCCATAGGCAGGGTGGTCAGGGCGTTTTTGAAGGTTTGTTCAAAGCCGAGGAATTTCAGAATCGACAGGTTTACAGAGGGATGAAAACGCATACCGCCCTTATACGGGCCGATGGCGGAGTTGAACTGCACGCGCCAGGCGCGGTTAACCTGAACCTGATTGCGGTCATCAACCCAAACGACGCGGAACTGGATAGCACGCTCCGGTTCAACCAGACGTTCCAGCAAATTCATCTGACGATAGCGCGGATTTTCCTCAAGGAATGGCCACAGGGTGGTCATCACCTCGCGGACCGCCTGAGCAAATTCAGTTTGATTTGGATCGCGCTGTTGAACGCGGGCGAGAAAACCTTCCAGAGTGCACGTCTGATCCATAGATATAAGTTCCCCTTATGGTTGTGGTTGCGTCTATTTATTATGATTCGGCCCTTGAAAAAGCCGATTTTCCGACTATACCATCGGAAATCGTTAGTTAAGCAAGGAAAAATTGTTCAGAAAGCAAAATTTATAATCAGGCGGTGGTCATAATCAAAAACGATGACAACCACCCGATAAAATTAGCGGGAATGGAGAGCGGCGCGCTGGGCGATAAAGGCTTCGAGCAGGGGAATATCGGCTGGCGCAAGAGGGAAGGTTAACGCCTCCTGCGGTGAACACCAGCGCAGCTGGCTGTGGTAGCGGGCGATGGGTTCGCCGTTAAAATGCGGAACCCACCAGGCGTGAAGATGTATCAGGCGGGCGGACACTTCGCGCTGGTGGCTGGCGATGTAGCATTCCGGCCGGGCGTCGATCGCCAGCTCCTCCTGGAGCTCGCGCGCCAGCGCCTGGGCCTGGGTTTCGCCGGGTTCTACTTTACCGCCGGCCAGCTCCCACATTCCCGGCTGATCCGCGTGGGGCGGCCGCTGCGCCAGCAGAATTTGCCCGTTGCGTTCGATAATGGCGGCAACAACATCAAGGGTTTTTAGCATGTGAATCATCGTTCTGTACGGGATAATGGCCTATTATCACCGTCCTTGTCTCCGTCAAACAACCCTGAATTCGCTGGAGAGACTTTGTGCTTGACCGTCATTTGCATCCCCGCCTGAAACCTGTCCTCAACGCCGCCGTCGCCCTGCTGGATCGTCCGGCTATCTCTCCCGATGGCCTGACGCTCTTTGGCTTTGCGATTGGCGTGCTGGCGCTGCCGTTTTTAGCCCTGGGCTGGTATCCGGCGGCGCTGGCGGCGATCGTGCTCAATCGCCTGCTGGATGGCCTGGACGGCGCGCTGGCCCGGCGACGCGGATTAACCGATGCGGGCGGTTTTCTCGATATTTCGCTCGATTTCCTGTTTTATGCCCTGGTGCCGTTTGGCTTTATTCTTGCCGATCCGGCGCACAACGCGCTGGCGGGCGGCTGGCTGCTGTTCGCGTTTATCGGCACCGGCAGCAGCTTTCTCGCCTTTGCCGCGCTGGCGGCTAAGCATCAAATCGATAATCCGGGCTACGCCCACAAATCGTTTTATTATCTCGGCGGGCTGACGGAAGGGACGGAAACTATCGCGCTGTTTGTGCTGAGCTGCCTGTTTCCGGCGTGGTTTGCGTGGCTGGCGTGGATGTTTGGCGCACTGTGCTGGCTGACGACTTTTACGCGGGTGTGGAGCGGATACCTTACCCTGAAGCAGGTAAGAGATTGATGGGCGGGTTTTTCCCGGCTCGGGCTGCGCTTAGCCGGGCTACGGGGCCGCAGTCGTCAGCGGTCCGGTGCTGCCAGCGCCGTCTTCGGGAAATGCGCCGGGAAGGATGCTTCCCGGCGGTGCATATGGCCAACAGGCGAATTACATACTGCTTTCCGGGCCGCGTTCCCCGCGCGAGACCGGGTTTTTCGGGTTGCTGCTCCACTCGTACCAGCCGCCGTCGTAGACCGAGACGTTGTTCCAGCCCATCGCCCGGGCGTACATAAAGGTTTCTGAGGCGCGCCAGCCGGTACCGCAGTAAAAAGAGACCTGCTGGTTCGGCAGAATATTCCATGATTTCCACATCGCGGCGATATCATCTGCGCTACGCATGGTGCCGTCCGGATTATGGAAATCCTCCATATGGGTGGAGTCGCTTCCGGCATGACCCCAGCGGGCCCCGGCAATCTCCCCCATCGGCTTGATATAGCTGTAGCCGCTGGTGGTGCCGATAAACTCCGGCCAGGAACGAATGCTCACCAGCGAGGCGTCCTGACGGTGCAGCAGGGCGCGAGCCTGCTCGGTATTGAGCATCAGCTGCGGCTGACCCGGGATCGGCGCGCCGAACTCCGGCTCGGGCTTCTGCTTCGGCGGCGTTCCGCGCTCGACCGGCAGCCCGGCGTCGGACCAGGTTTTCCAGCCGCCGTCGAGCAGGCGCACATCCTTCACCCCGGCGTAGAGCATGATCTGCGCCACGCGGGCGGCGGCATACACGTCGCGACCGTACAAAATCACCGTGGTGTTATGGCGAATACCGTGTTTTGCCAGCATCGCTTTAAGCTGCGCGTCGGAGACTTTGTTCCATAGCGGCTCGCTCTCCACCTCGTTGGTATCGATATACCCGGCGCCCGGAATATGGCTCAGCAGATAAAACTTCGGCGCGCCCCAGGCGGCCTCGAACACCTTCCATTGCCCGGCAGGCGCGGCGGTGACCGGTTTACCCTGCTGGAGGTCGTGCAGCCACTGCGGATACACCAGCTGTTCAAAATGCGGCAGCTTCTGCAGGCGGTCCGCCTGGCTCAGGGCGTCGCCGAGCGAGCTGAGGTGAGTGAAACCAGCCGCCTTAAGGCGCGCCGCGACTTTCGCGTTGTCGTCGGCGTTGCCGTACAGCGCAATCGGCGTAGAGGCCTGCAGATTGTGCAGCTTAGCCCAGGCGCTCAGCTGTTCATCGTTCAGCGAGCCAAGCCAGCTGGCGGCGAGGTTGAGCGCCTGCGGTTCATGGCCCTGAGGGCCGTCGGCGCCTTGCGGCCAACCGTTATAGAAAGCGCTAAGGCGCGTGTCAATAGCGACGCCGTTGTGCTGTTGCAGCGTGGAAAGCGTTAGCGTTGGCATGGTGTCAGCGGCGGAGGTGGAAGCAGCAGCAAGCCCCATCAGCAGGGCGAGTGCGGTCAATTGAGAAACACGTTTCATCGAAATGCCCGGCAGTAGAAAATTGAGCGGCAATTCTCCGCGAACAACGCGGAGAATTCTTTGCGATAGCGCAGGCTTTCATTGCCAGAGCCCCATATGCAAACAGCGTCCGCCGGCGGGCGTATCCTGGTCATCATGCGTGACCAGCACCGCGGGGATCGCCTGCCGCGCCAGTTCGTTGAACACCCAGCGGCGAAAATCGGCGCGCAGCGCAACGTCGAGGCGGTTAAACGGCTCATCCAACAGCAGCGCCCGCGGTCGGGCCAGCAGGGCGCGCAGCAGGCTGACCCGCGCCCGCTGGCCGCCGGAAAGGGTGGCCGGATCGCGCGTATAAAACCCCGCCAGACCGGCGCGCTCCAGCGCCTGTTCGACCTGGGTTTTGCGCTGGGGGCCGCGGACGTCAGCGGCAAGCGCCAGCAGTAAATTTTGCCCGACGCTGAAGTGGTCGAACAGCAGCGCGTCCTGGAACAGGATGCCGATGCGCCGTCGCTCGGTGGGTAAACTGTCGCAGCGCTGGTTATCCAGCCACAGCTCGCCGGCGGCGCGAAAATTCTCCGCCAGCGCGCCGACCATCCAGGCGAACAGGGTTGATTTACCGCTGCCCGAGGGGCCCATCAGGGTCAGTATCTCGCCGGGAGCAACGGAAAAGTCGACGTTGCGCAGCAGCGGCTCTCCGTTGAGGCTGAGAGTCAGGTTTTTGACGATCAACATTAGCGTAATCCTTGTCGATAGCGGCCGGTCAGCCAGGCCAGCAGCGCGGTGGCGGCAAAAAACAGCGCCGGCAGCAGTAGCTGCCATAGCGCCTGCGCGGCCAGAGTGGACGTCTCGCCGCCGCTGCTCAGCGCTACGGCTTCGCTGGTGAGCGTCGGGAACCGTCCGCCCCCCAGCCATAACGTCGGCAGATATTGCGCGATGCTTGCCGAAAAGCCCACCGCCAGCGCGGTCAGCAGAGGACGCGTCAGGGCGGGTAAGGTAACCAGCCAGAAGATGCGGCCTCGTTGCCAGCCGAGGGTGCGGGCGAGCAGCTCCATGCGCGGGTCGCGAGCGCGCCACGCGGGACGCAGAATAAACAGCATCCACGGCACGACCCACAGCAGGTGCCCCCATAAAACGGCGATCCACTCACCGTCCAGCCACGTATACAGCGCCAGCTGATATTGGCCGTCTACCAGCGGCAGCGCCGGTAAAATCAGCGGCAGCCAGATCCATCCGTCGAAACGGGAGGGGCCAGACGCCAGCCACAGCAGGCAGATAACCGCGCCTAGCGACGCTGAGCAGAGTCCAAGCCACAGGCTGTTGCCGACGCTATCGCTGACCGGCTGGCTATTCTGCGCCGCCGCGGCAAGCAGCAGGGCGCAGGCCACGCCGCACAGCGGTAGAAGAAGGGCGAAGCTTTTCCCGGCGAGCGCCCGCGGCTGCGGGTGGCGGATCCCCTGAACCTGCGGGATCCGCCGTCGCCAGAGACGCCAGACTCCCCACGCCGCCAGCGCCATGATGGCCAGCGTCAGCAGCAGTACCAGGCTGGCGAGGGCGCCTTTCGCCTGCTGGATCTCATCGCCCTGGCTTAACCATTGCCAGGCCAGCACCGCCAGCGTCGGCGGGTTACCCGGGCCAATCACCAGCGCGACGTCGACCGCCGAAAGGCTCCAGGCGGCGGTGGCCAGCAGCGCTATCGACAGCGCCGGAAGCAGCGTGGGCAAGACTAACCATTTCAGGCACTGCCAGCGTCCGTAGCCGAGGCTTTTTAATACCGTCGCCTGTCCGGCCAGGCGTTTCTCGCCTAACAGGCCATAAACCACCCACAGCAGAAACGCGCTCTCTTTGAGCGCCATCGTCAGGCCCAGTCCAATGCCGTAGCGGTCAACCGGCGGGGTAAAAAAGGGCAACAGGCGCGGGAGCCAGCCGCCATCGGCGAAGAGCAGCAGGGCGGCGGTGGCGAAGGCCACGTGAGGTACCGCCAGCAGCAGAGGGAGCCTTGCGGCCAGCCGCCGCCAGCCGCCCGACGGCCAGAGTGCGGCCACGACGGTGAGCGTGATGATCAGCGCGCCGCCAACCGATAGCAGGGTTGAGACGAGAGTCGCCGCCAGCGCCTGGCTGAATTGCGGGTCGGCAAACAGCGACAGCCAGCGCGCGCGGCGGAGCGCCGGAAGCGCCATCAGCGCAGCGGCCGGCAGCAGCGGCAGATAGATCAGCGCGACGGCGGCCCAGGCCAGCAGCCTTAGTGCGTGCCGTAGCGGCGCAGCCATTCCTGCTCCAGCGCGTCAACCCAGGCCGCGTGCGGTTCACCCAGCATCGGCGGCATATTCTGCGGCACAACGGCGTTAAAGGCCTGCCGCTCAGTCTCGGTTAATTTCGCCGGATCCAGCACGCTGGGGTCGCCCCACACCGTCGGGTCGGCCTTGCGCAGCTGGGCCTGCGGCGAGAGCAGGAAATTCGCGACCACTTTCGCCCCCGCCGTCGCCCGGGCATTGGCCGGGATCGCCACAAAGTGGACGTTGCCAAGCATCCCCTCGCGGAAGCCGAAACCGTAGCTGTCTTTCGGCAGCTCGCCGCTGACCGCTTTTTGCTGCGCGTGCAGCGGGTTAAAGGTGATGGACAGCCTGAGGGTCCCATTTTTAAGCATGGCATCCATGCGGGCGGGCGAAGCCGGGAAGTCGCGGCCCTGGCGCCACAGCAGGGGGTGAAGCCGATCAAGATAGTGCCACAGCGGCGCGGTGACGGCGGCGAAGGTGGCCTCCTCAGGCGGCTGGCGTAGCGCGTCGGGCCGCGAAGTCAGCGTCAGCAGCAGCTGTTCAAGAAACGCGGTACCGGTAAAATCCGGCGGCCGCGGGTAGGTGACGCTGCCGGGATGCGCGGCGGCGAAAGCCAGCAGCGCCTGCGGAGAGGTGGGCCCGTCGGGCGTTTGTGAGCGGCGGGCGATAAAAGTGAGCTGCGCGCCGCCCCACGGCGACTCGGCGCCGTCGGTGGGGATGGAGAAATCCTCGCGCACCGGCTTTTGCGTATCGACAAAGCGCCAGTTGGGCAGGGTTTCCGCCCACCGGGTTTGCAGCAGCCTGGCGTTTTTCAGGGTGCGGAAGTTTTCGCCGTTGACCCACAGCAGATCGATGGAACCGCCTTTACTGCGTCCGGCGCGGGCTTCGGTCTGGATGCGCTTTACCGCGTCGGCGGCATCCGCAATATGCACGATGCGCAGGTCGATAGCGTAGTCGCGCTTTACCTCACCGCTGACCCAGTCGAGATAGCGGTTCACCGCCGGATCGCCGCCCCAGGCGTTAAACCACACCGTCTGGCCGCGGGCTTCTTGTTGTAGGGATTGCCAGCCAGCGCTGGCGGCCAGCGGGGAGAGCAACAGCAAAGCGAAGACCAGCACACTGCGCATAACCACTCCTTATGGTTTTGAATCGGTTGGGATCCGGCACAATCCCTGGGCGGGGATCGCCATGGCCGAATTAAAGCGCGCCGACAGGTTTTGTAAACCGATCAGCGCCGTGAGTTCGGTGAGCGCGCGGGCGTCAAACTGGCCTGCCAGCCTGTCGCGCAGCGCATCGTCGACCACCGGCGGCGTCATGCTGGCCGCCTCGGCATACTCCAGCGCCAGCCGCTCGCGGTCGCTGAACAGCGCGCTGTCCCGCCATTCGGCGACCGCCAGCAGCTTAGCGCTGCCGCCGCTGCGCTCCGCCAGCTTCATATTGGTGATATCAATGCAAAACTCGCACAGGCACAGCTGCGCGACGCGGGCGCTGACCAGCGATCTCAGCACCGGATCGAGGGGCGAACGCTTGCGTTCCAGATAGCCGACGAACATCGACACCAGGTAAAACACCAGCGGAATACGGCCCCACCAGCGGATAGGGCTGAGCACCTCGCCGTAGTGGCGACGATGCAGCCAGGCCTGCGGGCGAAGAATCAGCGGAATGGACTTCAGAGGGGGTAAGCTCATCGTGAACGCCTCTTTTGTTGTTCAAGATAGAGCGCTTTCGCGACGACCACCACAATCGCCAGCGCAAACAGGATCGATAAACCGGTCACCAGCCAGAATGTGCCGCCGGTCAGCAGGCTGCCGGTCCACGAATAGACTATCGTCGCGGGAAGCTGGCCGAGACCGGTGGCCAGCATAAAGTGGCGAAAGCGCATTGACGTCAGCCCGGCGGCGTAGCTCACCGGGTCGAAGGGAACGAAAGGGAGAAGACGGCAGATTAATATGGTGTGTTTGCCGTAGCGGGTAAAAAAGCCATCCGTACTCTGCAGTACGCTCTTGCCGGTGAGCTTTCCCACCGCGTCGCGGCCGAGCGCTCTGGCGATAAAAAAGCATAGCGCCGCGCCGGCCATCGCGCTCACCCACGACAGCGCGCCGCCCCAGAAGGCGCCGAACAGGGAAGCGTTAGCGAAGGTGATCAGGAAGGCGGGAAGCGGGGCGATAATCGCCTGCAAAATCATCAGGGCGAAGGAGACCAGCGCCGCCTGCGGGCCCCAGGAGTCGATAAAGCGTTCAATAGCCTGCTGATCGAGCGTGGCAAAAGCGGCGAGGCTGCGCTGCATAAACTCATTGACGCCGGGTATCAGCCACCATGCCAGCAGAAGCGTAAACAGCGTCATGCCGATGGCTATTCGGTAGCGCGCGTTGCTATTTTTCATCGTGAGCCTGTATCCGTGATGTCTCGATTCGCCGATAGCGGGCATATCTTTTCGCCGCCTGAATCAGGACAAATAAGGCCAGCCCCGCGAGGGTCAGCTTCAGTATAAACAGGGGGGTGATACCTTCGCGGATAAGCTCGCTGGCCATCAGCGTATAGATAAATATGCCGGGCAAGGTGGTGAGGGCGGAAATAAAGGTAAACGTCCAGAACGGAATCGCCGTCAGGCCATAGGCGTAGTTCTGAACATTATAGGGAAACAGCGGGATGAGCCGGGTCAGAATTAAAAAATCGGTGCCGCTACGGGCGATGCCTTTTTCAATGGCCTGAAAAATCGCCGTCTGCCCGACGTATTTAAGCAGCAGCTCGCGGCCCAGCCAGCGGGCGAACAGAAACGACGCGGAGGAGGCGAGCGTCGCCGCCAGCAGCGATAGCAAGGTTCCCGCCAGCGGACCGAAAATCACCCCGCCGGCAATCACTAAAAGAGTGCCCGGTATCAAAAACAGGGTGGCGACGATAAACAGCAGAATATAGAGCGTATAGCCGAAGGCGCCGCTCTGGCGGATCATTTCGCGCAGACGATCAAAATGGGTAACCAGCCCGGCAAAACCCGACTGCTGAATAATACAGGCGACAATGCTCAATATCACCACAACAAAAAGCAGCTTATATTCTGCTTTATGACGGCTTCTTTTGCATTGGGTTCTCCTGTATGGCGCGGGCGGTCTGAAGTGCGCGCGACAGTATAATAGTTTGCCGCCGTTCACAATCTCTGACGGCGGCTTTTTTGATATGGCTCAGGCTCTCCGGACGGGAGAGCCTGACGGAGGGAATATTTAGACTTTAAAGGTCGCCCATACCGGCGCGTGGTCGGACGGCTTTTCCATTGCGCGAATTTCGTAGTCGATGCCGGTTTCGATGCAGCGCTGCGCCAGCGGGGTGCTTGCCAGCAGCAGATCGATACGCAGCCCGCGGTTATCGTCAAAGCCCTTAGAGCGATAGTCGAACCACGAGAAGTGTTCGTTGTCCTGCGGATTCGCATGGCGGTAAGTATCCACCAGGCCCCAGCCCAGCAGGCGCTCCATCCATTCGCGCTCTTCCGGCAGGAAGGAACACTTGCCGGTACGCAGCCAGCGCTTACGGTTCTCTTCACCGATGCCGATATCGAGATCGGTCGGGCTGATATTCATGTCGCCCATGATCAGTACCGGATTCTCTTTATTTAGTTCGGTATCAAGGTAGTTTTGCAGGTTCTGATAAAACGCCGCCTTCGCCGGGAATTTGGTTTCATGATCGCGACTTTCGCCCTGTGGGAAATAGCCGTTAATCACCGTCACGTTGCCAAACGGGGAAGGGATTTCCGCCATGATGATGCGGCGCTGGGCCTCTTCACCATCGTTTGGGAAACCGCGACGCACGGAGATCGGCGTCTCTTTGGTCAGCAGCGCGACGCCGTAATGGCCTTTCTGCCCGTGATAAAAGACGTTATAGCCCAGCTTTGCCACCTCTTCGAGAGGAAACATATCGTCGTGAACTTTGGTTTCCTGTAGGCCGATGACGTCGGGCTGGTGTTTATCGATGATGGCGGCCAGCTGATGCGGGCGGGCACGCAGGCCGTTGATATTAAAAGAGACAAATTTCATAGTCGCTGCCACTGTGCAAGGTGAATAGTGCAGGGATGGTAGCAGAAATTCGCCGGGCTGGCTGCGCAAAGGCGCTTTATTCTGCCGATTGCAGCGGTTGGTAGCCTGTTTGCACAAACTGTGCACCATTCTGGAACGCGCTGCGCCAAAAAAGGGCGATTATTGCCGATAAATTTCGTCAAGGATCACAATTACAGAATTATATCTTACCCCTGCATAATCTTTCTTTTTATTCCACTGCAAAAGCCTCTTTTAGTATTTTTATTCACTTTTTATGCATTTTATGTGAATAACGGTCTTTCGTAACTTATTGATATTTCGTTGACGACCTCGATTTATGCATTTTTACCTCTGGCTGGCACGAACCGTGCAATCTACATTTACAGCGTAATAACCATATTCATTAACATTATTTAAACTTTTTATTTACCGGAAGAGGTCGATATGTCTCAGTCAATTACGCGTAGCAACTTTGATGAATGGATGATGCCTGTATACGCGCCAGCGGCTTTTATTCCGGTACGCGGCGAGGGGTCACGCCTGTGGGATCAGCAGGGAAAAGAGTATATCGATTTTGCCGGCGGCATTGCGGTGAACGCCCTCGGTCACGCTCATCCTCGGCTGGTTAAAGCGCTGACCGGACAGGCGGAAAAGTTCTGGCATACCGGTAACGGCTATACCAATGAGCCGGTATTGCGTCTGGCTAAGCAGCTGATTGATGCCACTTTTGCCGACCGGGTCTTTTTCTGTAACTCCGGGGCCGAAGCCAACGAAGCGGCGCTAAAGCTGGCGCGCAAATATGCCCACGATCGTTTCGGCAGCGAGAAAAGCGGCATCGTGGCGTTCAAGAATGCCTTCCACGGCCGTACGCTGTTTACCGTTTCCGCGGGCGGCCAGCCGGCCTATTCGCAGGATTTTGCGCCGCTGCCGCCGCAGATTCAGCACGCCATCTATAACGACCTCGACTCGGCAAAGGCGCTGATCGACGACAATACCTGCGCGGTGATCGTTGAACCGATGCAGGGTGAAGGCGGCGTCGTGCCTGCGAATGCGGACTTCCTGCGCGGCCTGCGTGAACTGTGCGATGAGCACAACGCGCTGCTGATTTTCGATGAAGTCCAGACCGGCGTCGGCCGTACCGGGGAGCTGTACGCCTATATGCACTACGGCGTGACGCCGGACGTGCTTTCCACCGCGAAAGCGCTGGGCGGCGGTTTCCCGATCGGCGCGCTGCTGGCATCGGAGCGCTGCGCCAGCGTGATGACCGTCGGCACCCACGGCACGACCTACGGCGGCAACCCGCTGGCCTGCGCGGTGGCGGGAGAAGTGTTTGCCATCGTCAACACCCGCGAAGTGCTCAGCGGCGTTAAGCAGCGCCATCAATGGTTCTGCGAACGGCTCAACGCGATTAACGCGCGTTACGGCCTGTTTAAAGAGATTCGCGGCCTGGGGCTGCTTATCGGCTGCGTGCTGAAGGATGAATATGCCGGCAAGGCGAAGACCATCAGTAATGAGGCGGCGGAAGAGGGGCTGATGATGCTGATCGCCGGCGCCAACGTGGTGCGTTTCGCTCCGGCGCTGATTATCAGCGAAGAAGAGATCAACGCCGGGCTGGATCGCTTCGAACTGGCCTGCAAACGCTTTCTCGCGGGGGTCTCATCATGATGGTGATCCGTCCAGTAGAAAAAGGCGATCTGCCGGGGCTAATGACCCTGGCGGGCGAGACCGGCGGCGGCCTGACGTCGCTGCCGGCCGATGAAGCCACGCTGGCCGCGCGCATTGAACGTTCGCAGATGACCTGGCGCGGCGAGCTGCCGAAAAGCGAGCAGGGTTATGTGTTCGTTCTTGAGGACTGCGCCAGCGGCGCGGTAGCGGGAATTTGCGCCATTGAGGTGGCCGTGGGGCTTAACGACCCCTGGTACAACTATCGCGTCGGTACCCAGGTGCACGCATCGAAAGAGCTTAACGTCTACAACGCCCTGCCGACGCTGTTTCTCAGTAACGACCATACCGGCAGCAGCGAACTGTGTACGCTGTTCCTGGACCCAAAATGGCGTAAAGAGGGCAACGGCTATTTGCTGTCGAAATCGCGTTTTCTGTTTATGGCCGCCTTTCGCGAACGCTTCAACGATAAGGTCGTGGCGGAAATGCGCGGCGTCATTGACGAACACGGCTACTCGCCGTTCTGGGAGAGTCTCGGGAAACGCTTCTTCGCGATGGAGTTCTCCCGCGCCGACTACCTGTGCGGCACCGGGCAGAAGGCGTTTATCGCCGCGCTGATGCCGAAGCACCCGCTGTATATCGACTTTTTAAGCGACGAAGCGCGAGCGGTCATTGGCGAGGTCCATCCGCAAACCGCGCCGGCACGCGCGGTGCTGGAGAAAGAGGGATTTCGCTATCTCAACTACGTCGATATCTTCGACGGCGGCCCGACGCTGGAGTGCGAAATTGACCGGGTGCGGGCCATTCGCAAAAGCCGGCTGGTCACCGTCGTCGAAGGCCAGCCCGCGCCGGGCGAGTGGCCGGCCTGTCTGGTTGCTAATGAGCAGTACCAGCAGTTTCGCGCCATGCTGGTTCACGCCGACCCGGAGAACGACCGCCTGGTGCTAAGCGCGCGCGAGCTGGATGCCCTGAAATGCCACCCTGGCGACCAGATTCGCCTGGTTCGTCTGTGCCCTGAGGAGAAAAAATCATGAGTTTATGGATTAACGGCGACTGGCAAAGCGGTCGCGGCCCGGCCCGTAGTAAACATAACCCGGTAAGCCAGGCGCTGCTGTGGCAGGGCAACGATGCCGATGCCGGGCAGGTGGCGCTGGCGGTCACCGCGGCGCGCGCGGCGTTTCCCGCGTGGGCGCGTCAGCCGTTTGCCGCCCGGAAAGCGATAGCGGAAAAGTTTGCTTCGTTACTGGAAGCGAACAAAGGCGAATTAACCCGGATTATCGCCCAGGAGACCGGCAAACCGCGCTGGGAAGCGGCAACGGAAATTACCGCGATGATCAACAAAATCGCCATTTCGGTGAACGCGTATCATAGCCGTACGGGGGAAGCACAGACCGCGATGGCGGACGGAGAGGCGACGCTTCGCCATCGGCCGCACGGCGTGCTGGCGGTCTTTGGCCCCTACAATTTTCCCGGACATTTGCCTAACGGGCATATCGTTCCGGCGCTGCTGGCGGGAAATACCGTGGTATTCAAACCCAGCGAGCTGACGCCTCAAAGCGGAGAGGCGGTGGTGAAGCTATGGGCCGAAGCAGGCCTGCCGCCGGGCGTGCTTAACCTGCTCCAGGGCGGGCGGGAAACCGGCGAAGCGCTGAGCGGCCAGGCGGACATCGACGGCCTGCTATTTACCGGCAGCTCTGCGACGGGTTTTCAACTTCATCGCCAGCTTGCCGGGCAGCCGGAAAAAATTCTCGCTCTTGAGATGGGCGGCAACAACCCGCTGATCGTCGATGACCCACAGGATATCGACGCCGCGGTCCATCTGACCATTCAGTCGGCGTTTATTACTGCCGGACAGCGCTGTACCTGCGCGCGCCGGCTGCTGGTAAAACGCGGCGAGGCCGGCGATGCGTTTCTTCAGCGGCTTGTGACGGTGTCACAAACGCTGATTCCCGACGCGTGGGACGCTGAACCTCAGCCGTTCCTCGGCGGGTTAATTTCAGCGCAGGCCGCGCAAAAGGTACATCAGGTCTGGCTGGCCCACGTGGCCAGCGGCGGAAAAACCCTGCTGGAGCCGCGCCTGCTGCAGGCCGGAACCTCGCTGCTGACGCCGGGTATTATCGAGATGAGCGCGGTGGCGCAGGTGGCCGACGAAGAGGTCTTCGGGCCGCTGCTCTGCGTCTGGCGCTATGACCATTTCGATGAGGCGATTGCCCTCGCTAACGCGACCCGTTTCGGGCTTTCCTGCGGGCTGATCTCCGCCGAACGCGACAAATTCGACCAGCTGCTGCTGGAGGCGCGGGCCGGGATCGTTAACTGGAACAAACCCTTAACCGGCGCCGCCAGCACCGCGCCGTTCGGCGGTACCGGCGCTTCCGGTAACCACCGGCCGGGGGCGTGGTACGCCGCAGACTATTGCGCCTGGCCGATGGCCAGTCTCGAATCACCGGAGCTGGCGCTGCCGGCAACCCTCAGCCCCGGGCTGAATTTCCGTAAGGAGACATCACAATGAAAGCCCGGGAAGTGAACTTTGACGGGCTGCCGGGCCTGACCCACCACTATGCGGGTTTATCTTTCGGCAACGAAGCCTCGACGAAGCACCGCTATCGGGTGTCGAACCCGCAGCTGGCGGCAAAGCAGGGGCTGAAAAAAATGAAAGCGCTGGCGGATGCTGGCTATCCGCAGGCGCTGATCCCGCCGCAGGAGCGGCCAAACATTCCGCTGTTGCGGCAGATCGGTTTTAGCGGTAGCGATGAGCAGGTGCTGGAAAAGGCGACGCGCCAGGCGCCGGAACTGCTCTCGGCGGTCAGCTCCGCGTCATCGATGTGGGTGGCTAACGCCGCCACGGTCTCGCCCTCGGCCGATTCGCTGGATGGCCGGGTGCATCTGACCGTCGCCAACCTGAACGATAAATTCCATCGCGCCAGCGAAGCGCCGACCACCGAAGCGCTGCTGCGGGCGATTTTCCCCGATGAGCAGCGGTTTGCCGTACACGGCGCGCTGCCCCAGGTATCGCTGTTCGGCGATGAAGGGGCGGCAAACCACAACCGCCTCGGCGGCGACTACGGCGCGCCCGGCGTGCAGCTGTTTATTTACGGCCGCCAGCAGGGGGGCGAAGACAATCCGCTGCGCTACCCGGCGCGGCAGACGCTCGAGGCCAGCCAGGCCGTCGCCCGCCTGAATCAGGTCAATCCCCGGCAGGTGATTTTCGCCCGACAAAATCCGGCGGTGATTGATAAAGGCGTGTTTCATAACGATGTGATTGCGGTAAGCAATCAGCAGGTGCTGTTTTGCCACGAGCAGGCGTTTGTTGACCAGCCGCAGCTCCTGCAGCAGCTGGCGCAGCAGGTCTCCGGCTTTACGCCGCTGGTGGTGCCGGCGAGTCAGGTTTCGGTGGAAGAGGCGGTGGCGACCTATCTGTTCAACAGCCAGCTGCTAAGCAAAGAAGAAGGCGGGATGCGGCTGATTTTGCCGCTGGAAGCGCAGGAACACCCGGGCGTCTGGCGCTACCTGAACCGGCTGGTGGAGGGCGATAACCCCATCGATGAGCTACAGGTTTACGATCTGCGCGAAAGCATGGCCAACGGCGGCGGCCCGGCCTGCCTGAGGCTGCGGGTGGTGCTGACGGAGGACGAGCGACAGGCGGTGAATCCGGCGGTCATAATGAACGATACGCTGTTCGCCACCCTGAATGACTGGGTAGACCGCTACTATCGCGATCGCCTGACCCAGGTCGATCTCGCGGATCCGCAGCTGCTGCGCGAAGGCCGCGAGGCGCTCGACCGCTTAACGCAAATCCTGCGCCTGGGCTCAGTGTATCCGTTTCAGCAATAAGGAGGCGTCGTGGACGACTTTCTGGCACTTACTCTGGCGGGGCGTCTGCCCCACCATTTCCATGGTCAAACCGCGCATTTCCGCTGGCACTGGATTGACTGCGGTATTTTGCAGCTCATTCCTCATGAACCCTGCGATCGGTCATTGGTTTTGTCATCCGGGCTTCACGGCAATGAAACCGCGCCGGTCGAAATCACCGATTTACTGCTGCGGCAGCTGTTTCGTGGGGAAATACCGCTCCGCTGGCGGCTGCTGGCGATCTTTGGTAACCCTCCGGCGCTGCGGGCCAACAAGCGCTATATGCACAGCGATATCAACCGGATGTTCGGCGAGCGATGGCGCGCTTTTAGCGCCAGCGATGAAACCGTTCGCGCCCGGCAGCTGGAGCATGCGCTGGCGCGATTTTATGCCGGGACGCCCGGCGAGCGCTGGCACCTGGATTTACATACCGCCATACGCGGTTCGCTGCATACCCGCTTTGGTGTCCTGCCGGCGCGGGATACGCCGTGGGATGAAGCGTTTTTGCGCTGGTTAGGGGCGGCAGGGCTGGAGGCGCTGGTGTTTCATCAGCAGCCTGGCGGGACTTTTACCCATTTCAGCTGCGAACGCTTCGGCGCGCGCTCCTGCACGCTGGAGCTCGGCAAGGCGCTACCTTTTGGCGAAAACGATCTGCGCTTGTTCGCGACGACTCAACGCGCGCTGTCGCTGCTGCTGGCGGGAGAAGTGGCGGCGGAAGAGGCGCACGCGCCGCTGCGCTACAGGGTGGTACAGCAAATTACCCGCAGCAGCGACAGTTTCCGGCTGCATATGTCGGCGCAGACGCTGAACTTTACGCCGTTTGCCGCCGGGACGCTGCTTGCTGAGGATGGCGATACCCGCTACATAGTGGAAAGGGAGCAGGAGTACGTTTTGTTTCCCAACCCCAGCGTCGCCTTCGGCCAGCGCGCCGGGCTCATGCTGGAGCGCTTCCGGTGAATCCGTCGCCCGTCCGGGCGGCGGCATTTATTTCAGCGTTTATTTTTCCGCAGCCATCTTATTTTTTCGTGCTCTGTCCAATGATTGCAGATTATTCCTGGTTAAATGCTTTGTTTTTAATCTCCGCTGATTTATAATCTTCATAATTTCCCACTAAAACAGTTGCTTATTTATTTTCTATTGCATTTGTTCCCTCATTTTCCTTATTTTCTCCATAATTGGCGAGAAAATGTTTTTTACACTTTCAATGTTTTACGCTTGCTCTGATTAATTGACGATAAACGTCGTAAAGTTAATCTCGTCAACACGGCAACGCGCCGTAAGAATAACGCAAAGTAAGGATTGAACTATGAAGAAGATTACTGCACTGTTTGTTGCCTCTACTCTGGCTCTGGGCGCGGCTAACCTGGCCCACGCGGCTGACGCTACTGCAACCCCAACCGATAACGCGCCGATGATGCATCATAAGCGCGGACCTGCGGGCCCACATGAAATGATGTTTAAAGGGCTGAACCTGACCGATGCGCAGAAAACGCAAATCCGCGACATTATGAAGAGCCAGCGCGACAACATGAAGCGTCCGTCCCTGGATGAGCGCCGCGCGATGCATGAGCTGGTAGCCAGCGATACCTTCGATAAGGCAAAAGCGGAAGCGCAGATTGATAAGATGGAAGCCCAGCATAAAGAGATGGCGCTGGCTCGTCTGGAAACCCAGAACAAGATTTACAACATTCTGACGCCGGAACAGAAAAAGCAGTTCAATGCCAATTTTGAGAAGCATCTGACAGATCGTAAAGCGCCGGAAGGTAAAATGCCTGCACCTGCTGAATAACTCAGCGCGCTGACTTAAGACCGCCGGTCTTGCCCAATAACGCCAACAGGCTTTGGGTAGGACCGGCGGTTTTTTTTTATCTGTAGCGACAAGCTGATTTACCCGGCAGGGACGAATGTGCCAGTATGAGTGCCATCGCCACGGACTCTGGTGTCCTGGTCTAAAGCCTACTCTGCTCATGGATCTTGCATATGGAAATGTATATCGGCCTCGCCGTCCTCATCTGGGTCGTGATGACCTATAACCGCTTTATCTCCCTGCGACGTTTCAAAGACGAAGCCTGGAGCGGCATTGCCGTACAGCTTAAGCGCCGCCACGACCTGGCGCCGAATCTGCTGAGCCTGGTGAAACGCTATGCGCAGCATGAAAAAGAACTGCTGGAAGAGATCTCCCGCCAGCGCGGCGAACTGGTCGGCAGCACCCGACAGATCGCCGACAGCGAACGCCAGTACTCTGGTACGTTAGGGCGCGTTTTCGCGCTCGGCGAAGCGTACCCGGAACTTAAAGCCAGCGAAAACTACCTTGCCTTACAGCAATCTCTCAGCGAAATAGAAGAGCAGCTGCAGATGGCTCGCCGCTACTTCAACGGTACGGTGCGCGATTTCAATATCCTGGTCGAGTCTTTCCCCAGCCTGCTGCTGGCGCGACTGTTTAATTTTCAAACGGAAGTTTTTTTCGAGCTGGACTCACCAGAAGAAGCTAAATCGCCGCGGATGGCGTGATTAAATGGCGAATTTACTTGTTCGGGGGCTGCGTACCCTTGTCCTGCTGCTGCTTCTGAACATCAGCGCGGCTTTTGCCGCCGGCGACATGATCATCATTAAGGATGCTTCTCAGCTTCCCGCTGGCGCTATTCCAGCGTATGAACATATCCTCTCTTTCGATGCCCGGGCGCGCTTTAACCCGGACGGTAGCATGGAGATGCGGGAAAATATCAAAGTACTTTCTCTGGGCAGGCAGATTCGGCGGGGGATTTTCCGTACGCTGCCCCTGACCTGGAACCGCCAGGACGGCAAGATCTTTCGCGTGTATTACGCGATCGAGTCGGTGTCGCGCGATGGCGTGCCTGAGCCGTTTAGCCTTGATGAAGCAGAAAAAAACCTGACGGTACGCATTGGCAGCGGCGAACGGGTCCTGAAACCAGGGATCTATAACTACGAGATTCGCTATCAAATCAGCAACCATTTCAGCCGCTTCCCCGAATGGGATGAGCTTTACTGGAACGTGACGGGCAACGACTGGGCGTGGCCTATCAGCAAGGCCAGCTTTCGTCTTGAACTGCCGGACGCCGCCGGAAATCTCAACGCCGACGCTAAGGACGCCAGAGTGCGATCGCTTGATGTTTATACCGGCGTCGCAGGGGCGAAAGAACACAACGCGCAGGTGCTTCCTGACGGTAGCGTCCGCACCCTGCGGCCTCTGGCGCGGGGGGAGGGGCTGACCGTAGTCTATACCTGGCCTCGGTCGATCCTTGCCGACGCTCCGGCGCCGGAGGCCGCTTTGCCGCTGGTGCATCTCCTTATCCCCACCCTAAAAACCAGCGTGGTCTGGCTACCTCTGCTGCTGATGGCCGCTTATTACCTGATGTGGTGGCGAAAAAACGTCACCAAAGCCGGGCTAAAAATGCCGCCGGTCGTTGCGCTTTATTCGCCGCCTCCCGGCATGTCTCCGGGCTACCTGCGTTTTATCACCCGGCGTAAATATGATGATGTGGCTTTTAGTAGCGATTTATTAGCGCTGGTGGCTAAACGCGGAATGGCGGTCAGCGGGGACAGTCAACACACCCCTAACCCGTGGCTTGCGAACGCCGGCGTAAAACAGCGGCTGACCCGTTTGCCCGTCGAGGGAAACCGGCAATTAAACTATGATGACAGGCAGCTATTAAGTACGCTCTTTAAAGGTAAACAAAAAAATATCGATCTCAGCAAGGCCCATCAGCGACCGATGCAGACAGCGCGTGAAGAGCAGGAAAAGCGTTGTGAAGCGCAGCGGGATAAATTATTTCGCAAATGGGGGCAGCCGCTGCGGCGCTGCATCTACATTGCGCTGTTGGTGCCGGTGGCCTGCGGTCTTTGGGTTAATACGGAGGCCGCGCTGCTGACGATACCGGCCGCAGTTTTTATGCTGATTGGCGGAGCGATGCTCGCCTGTTTGCTGCGCTTTATATGCCGCCCGCGGGAAATGTGGCGTGCCTGGGGGCCGGTGCCGCTCTTTTTTTTGGCGATCTTCGGCCCCTTCGCGACGCTGGGTGGCGGGGTTTTTCTCTTTGGTATACTGCCCATCACCCAGCTTCCGTCAGGATACATTGGCGCGCTTATGGCCGCGCTGGTGCTGTGCGTTTTCGTTGCCTGGAAAACGCCTCGCTATACGCAGCGCGGGCTTGATGAGCTGGCTATCGCGAAAGGATTGATGCGCTATCTGGGCACCGCAGAAAAGCATCGTTATCAGATTATCTATCCGCCCGAGCAGATGATTTCCCATTTTGAAGCGCTGCTGCCGGTTGCCCTGGCGCTTGGCGTAGGGAAAACATGGGCAAATACCTTTGCCCACTACCTGAGTAGTACAGGCGCCGTGTCGCATGCGTTTGCCGGCGCCGACTGGGGAAGCGTCCACCACTTCAGCGAAGCCTGCCGAACCGCCTCTATGTCAACGCCGGATAGCGGTTCAGGGAGCGGTTCATCATCAGGTTCCGGTTACAGCGGCTCCGGTTCCTCCGGAGGCGGCTCGGGCGGCGGCGGCGGGGGCGGCTGGTAATTGCCCCGATAGCGCATCGGGGCTGACATTCGCCTCACAGGGGATGGAGCTTATAGCGGCCGCTGAGCAGCGGCTTACACAATATTTTATAACCGTCATGGTCAAATTTGGCCGACAGGCGCGTGAGTGATGACGCCTGCGACAGAGACTCTACCGCGCCGAGCCAAAGCCAGTTTTGAATAATGTGGTATTGGGTCATATCCTCGCTGCTCTCTTCCAGCGCGATCGCCCCGGCCCAGGGCCAGCATACCAGCTGCATCTTTTGCATATTGTCGACCAGACGCTGCTGGTGTGCTTCAACGCTCTCTTTTCTGCAACAGGCGCCCGCGCAGCGGCCGAGCGCAGAACGAAAGCAGGCCCGCCCGCGGTTGAGCGGCTCGAGGCCCATTAATCCGTAGCACAGGCGATGCTCGTCGGCAATTTTTTGCAGCGCCTGCAGCGCCGCGCGGCGGTTGGCAAAAAGACCATAGAGATCGCTTTGCAGGGAAAAATCCAGCTCGCTGGCGTACACCACCTGCGGACGGGCGTCAGCCAGGCGTAATGAACATAGCTGTCGGTTTTGCCGCAGACGCTTATTGAATAGCGGCTGCTGTTCTTTAATGAGCTGTGCCTCTAATAAGAGTGCGCCCAGCTCTCCCGCCGTTCGTTGCCAGGTAATGCGCCGGGACTGGCGCAGCATCGCCGCTTCGTCGGGCGTGCGCAGATGCGACAACACCCGGCTGCGGATATTCACGCTTTTCCCGATATAGAGCGGTAGGGTATCGCTTTCGCCGTGGAACAGATACACCCCCGGCTGCCTGGGCAAAGCCTCAAGCCACGGTCGCAGATGTTCGGGATACTCATAAATTACCGCCGCTTCAAATTCGAGACGCGGGGCGGATTGCCTTCTTGCCACTTTTGCTCCTGATGCTGGTTATTTATCCAGTATAGCAGCCGAAGGTAAAGGCGAAAAGGATAAAAAATAGCCCCGAACCGGGTCGGGGCGGAGGGGGGAGAGGCGAATTACTTTTTCCAGAAGTCGTCGAAGACCGTAATCGGCGGTCGACGTTTATGCTCGGTTTTCAAATACCAGCCTTCAATCGTTTTCGCAATTTTCTCATCCAGCGCTTTGCCTTCCAGATAATCATCGATATTTTCGTAGGTCACGCCCAGCGCCACTTCGTCCGGCAGGGAGGGGCGGTCGTCCTCAAGATCGGCGGTCGGCAGTTTTTTATACAGATGCTCCGGGCAGCCTAGTTGGGCCAGCAGCTGTTTGCCCTGGCGTTTGTTAAGGCGAAAGATAGGGTTAATATCCGTACCGCCATCACCGTATTTGGTGAAGAATCCGGTAATGGCTTCCGCCGCATGGTCGGTACCCACCACGACGCCGTGGGTCATTCCGGCGATGCTGTACTGCGCCTTCATGCGTTCGCGGGCTTTTTCGTTACCGCGAACAAAGTCGCTAAGTTCAATCCCGGCCTCGCGCAGCGCCTGTTCGCTGGCCAGCACGGCGCCTTTGATATTGACCGTTAATACGCGATCCGGCTGAATAAAAGCGATAGCGTCCTGGCAGTCCTGCTCATCCGCCTGCACGCCGTAGGGCAGGCGCACGGCAATAAACTGCAGGCTGCTGTCACCGGTTTCGGCACGCAGTTCGTTGATGGCTAACTGACACAATTTACCGGTTAGCGTTGAATCCTGGCCGCCGCTGATGCCGAGGACCAGTGATTTAATAAAAGGGTATCTCTGAAGATAGGCCTTCAAAAAGTCTACGCTGCGGCGTATCTCGGCTTCGACATCGATCTGGGGTTTTGCGCCCAGCGCCTGAATAATCTCTTGTTGTAGCGTCATTGCGCCCTCCGGGAAGTGAATCTGTTTGCCAATAAGCAGTGGTTTAACCTACCTCTTTGCCGGTAAAACGACAAGGATCACAATTTTGAGTGAAGCAAAAGCAGGCAACCTCAACAAGAGGGGATTTATTATTGGAAAGCTCTTAATTTCGCTTCATTTCCACCTTCGGCTTGAAAAATAACGATATTTATTCCAGGCTTATTAACACGCCAAAAAAAAGAGGATGGTATATGAACAAGCATTTTGCAGGATTTCTGGGCGCAGCAGCAGTATTGACCCTGCTGGCAGGGTGTACGGCCTACGACCGTACGAAAGATCAGTTCACTCAACCCGTGGTTAAAGACGTTAAGAAAGGCATGACCCGCGCGCAGGTTGCGCAAATTGCCGGTAAACCTTCATCAGAAGTCACCATGATCCACGCGCGCGGTACCTGCCAGACATATATCCTGGGTCAACGCGATGGTAAAATTGAAACCTACTTCGTTGCGCTGGATGAAACCGGCCGCGTGATGAATTCTGGCTATCAAACCTGCGCCGAGTACGATACCGACCCGCGCAACAGTAAGTAACGCCCCGCCATAGTGCTGATTCCTACGAAAGCCCGACCAGTGGTCGGGTTTTTTTATGAGTTCTGATGCTTATTTAATTGCGCGAATTATTTGAGGGAAATGTGAAGGCAGTCAAAACGCGAGGTCAATGAGAGACAATTCTGTTCAAGGAGGAATTATCCTGCTGCCGATCGATGCCGTATACTCAATGCATAAACAATACTAATTCAAAGAAACATCTCTTACCGCCTCTCAGGCATCAATGCTGCAGAGAGGACCGGGTCACACAAATTGAGGAAGCGTTCATGGAAAAGAAACATATCTACCTGTTCTGTTCTGCCGGGATGTCGACATCACTGCTGGTATCGAAAATGCGTGCCCAGGCCGAGAAGTATGAAGTGCCGGTGATTATTGAAGCATTTCCGGAGACCTTAGCCGGTGAAAAAGGACCTGATGCGGATATCGTATTATTAGGCCCACAAATTTCCTATATGCTGCCGGACATTCAGCGTTTACTGCCAAATAAACCCGTAGAAGTCATTGATTCTGTTTTGTACGGTAAGATCGATGGTTTAGGTGTTCTGAAAGCGGCCGTTGCGGCCATTAAGAAAGCTGCTGCACAATAATTTTATTTTAAAACTCGACATATTTCGGATAGCAGCGGTTAGAATTTCGTGAGGGTGTGTTTTAGCTGCTCGCTGTCCGAAATACCCAGAGTTTATTTTCCCGTCAAAGAGTAATTTCATCTATCATTGCCGCAGTGACTATATTGCGGCCTTAAAGGGTATTTATTATGAGTAAAGTGATTGACTCGCTTGAAAAGGTACTCCTGCCTTTTGCCGTCAAAATAGGAAGGCAGCCCCACGTCAATGCAATTAAAAACGGCTTTATTAAGTTAATGCCATTGACGCTAGCCGGGGCGATGTTTGTTTTAATTAACAACGTATTTTTGAGCTTTGGCGACGGCTCATTCTTTTATTCAATGGGCATCCGTCTGGATGCGTCTACAATAGAAACGCTTAACGGTTTTAAAGCTATCGGCGGTAACGTTTATAACGGTACGCTTGGCATTATGTCGCTGATGGCGCCTTTCTTTATTGGCTCCGCTTTAGCTGAGGAGCGGAGAGTAGACCCGATGGCCGCCGGTTTACTGGCCGTTGCGGCATTTATGACCGTCACGCCTTATAGCGTCGGTGAAGCCTACGCCGTGGGCGCGAACTGGTTAGGCGGCGCCAATATCATTTCTGGTATTGTCATCGGTCTGGTCGTTGCCGAGATGTTCACCTTTATCGTGCATCGCAACTGGGTGATTACGCTGCCGTCCAGCGTGCCGGCTTCGGTTTCCCGTTCATTCTCTGCGGTTATTCCGGCCTTTATCATCCTCTCGATTATGGGGATTATCTCCTGGGCGTTGACCCACTGGGGGACTAACTTCCACCAGATCATCATGGACACTATCTCCACGCCGCTGGCTTCAATGGGCGCCGTCGTAGGCTGGGCATACGTCATTTTCACCTCGCTGCTGTGGTTCTTCGGCGTACACGGGTCGCTGGCGCTGTCAGCGCTGGATAGCGGAATCATGACGCCGTGGGCGCTGGAAAACATTGCAACCTACCAGCAGTACGGTTCCGTCGAGGCCGCGCTGGCCGCGGGTAAGAGCTTCCATATGTGGGCCAAGCCGATGCTGGATTCCTACATCTTCCTTGGCGGTACCGGCGCGACTCTGGGCTTAATCATCGCCATCTTTATCGCTTCACGTCGTGAGGATCATCGTCAGGTGGCGAAACTGGCGCTGCCGTCAGGCATCTTCCAGATTAACGAGCCAATCCTGTTCGGTCTGCCGATCATTATGAACCCGGTGATGTTTATCCCCTTCATTCTGATTCAGCCTCTGCTGGCGGCTATCACCATGACGGCTTATACCCTGGGCATCATCCCGCCGATTACCAATATCGCGCCGTGGACCATGCCAACCGGTTTAGGCGCCTTCTTTAACACCAACGGTAGCGTAGCCGCTCTGCTGCTGGCCCTGTTCAACCTTGCCGTGTCCACCCTGGTCTACCTGCCGTTTGTGGTGATTTCCAACAAAGCGCAGGGCGTCATTGAGCAGGAAGAGAGCGAAGAAGATATCGCTAACGCACTGAAATTCTAATATTGAGCGGTACGGGAGGTTTCCCGTACCGTCCTGGAAATAAGGGAGTCATTATGTTTGATCTGGATAACATCGCAGCAGAAGAGAGCGCGGTAAACGACCTCGAAGAGGTGGTGATGGGGCTGATTATCAACTCCGGTCAAGCGCGCAGCCTGGCTTATGCCGCGCTGAAGCAGGCAAAGCAGGGAGATTTCGAGGCGGCGAAAACGATGATGGAACAGTCGCGCATGGCGCTGAGCGAAGCGCACCTTGTGCAGACGCAGCTGATTGAGAGCGATGAGGGTGAAGGCAAAATGAAGGTGAGCCTGGTGCTGGTTCATGCGCAGGATCATCTAATGACCTCAATGCTGGCTCGTGAGCTGGTTGCCGAATTGATTGAGCTGCACGAGAAGGTACAATAGGTCATCGACACGATGAGGCAGCCAAAGATGATGACCACTGAAATCAGTACCGCCCGGGAGCAACAACTCTTTAACGGCAAGAACTTTCATGTGGTCATCTATAACAAAACGGAGAGCGTAAGCGGGCTTCACCAGCATGATTACTACGAGTACACCATCGTTTTAACCGGGCGCTATTATCAGGTTATTAATGGCAAGCGGGTGCTGCTGGAGCGCGGGGATTTTGTCTTCATCCCAATGGGGTCGCATCACCAGAGTTTTTATGAATTTGGTGCGACGCGCATTCTTAACGTTGGCATCAGCAAAAGTTTCTTTGAGAAACACTATCTGCCGCTGCTGCCGTTTGGTCTGGTCGCCTCACAGGTCTATGCCGTTAAAAGTACTTTTCTCAGTTATATTGAGTCGGTTATTGCATCACTGAATTTTCGCGAAACTGAATTCGACGAATTTATCGAGCTGGTGTCTTTTTACACCCTGAATCGTTTGCGGCATTATCGTGAAGAACCTACGGAAGACGTTATTCCGCAATGGTTAAAAAATACCGTTGAGGGTATGCACGATAAGCTTAAATTTGGCGAGGGGGCGCTGGAAAATATGGTCGAGCTTTCCGGGAAAACTCAGGAATACTTAACCCGGGCGACCCAGCGTTATTACGCCAAAACGCCGATGCAGATGATTAACGATATTCGCATCAACTTCGCCAAAAAACAGCTGGAGATAACCAACTACTCGGTGACCGATATCGCCTATGAGTCGGGGTACAGTAGCCCAAGTCTGTTTATTAAAACATTCAAGAAACTGACTTCTTTTACCCCCAGCAGCTATCGGAAACACCTCACCAGTATTAATTAACCGGGCGCGGAATAGTCCGCGCGGTCTAAATATTCAAATTAACTGTCCGTATTTAAACGGAGAGCGGGTGCCGCATACGCGCTATCCGCAAGGGAGAAAAAGATGAGCCAGAAATTGAAGGTAGTGACTATCGGCGGCGGCAGCAGCTATACCCCGGAATTACTGGAAGGATTCCTGAAGCGTTACCATGAACTGCCGATTAGCGAACTGTGGCTGGTGGACGTCGCGGAAGGGCAGGAAAAGCTCGATATAATCCACGCGCTGTGCCAGCGCATGGTGGAAAAAGCCGGCGTCCCGATGAAAGTCTACAAGACCCTCGATCGCCGCGCGGCGCTGGAAGGCGCAGATTTCGTCACTACTCAGCTGCGCGTCGGCCAGCTTAAGGCGCGCGAAAAGGATGAGCGTATTCCGCTGAGCCACGGCTATTTAGGCCAGGAAACCAACGGCGCGGGCGGACTGTTTAAAGGTCTGCGCACCATTCCGGTCATTTTTGACATTGTGAAAGATGTGCAGGAAGTCTGTCCGAACGCCTGGGTGATTAACTTTACCAACCCGGCGGGTATGGTGACCGAAGCGGTTTATCGTCATACCGGCTTTAAGCGCTTTATCGGCGTGTGCAATATTCCTATCGGCATGAAGATGTTTATCACCGATGTGCTGAAGCTGAGCCCGAGCGATGAGCTCAATATCGATCTGTTTGGTCTGAATCATCTGGTGTTCGTGCGGGATGTGCTGGTCAACGGCGTTTCGCGCTTTGACGAGCTGCTTGACGGCGTGGCGTCGGGTCGATTGAGCGCAAACTCGGTGAAAAATATCTTTGATTTGCCGTTTAGCGAAGGGCTGCTCCGTTCGCTGCGCCTGATCCCTTGTTCCTATCTGCTCTACTACTTTAAGCCAAAAGAGATGCTGGCGATTGAAATGGGCGAGTACTACAAAGGCGGCGCCCGCGCGCAGGTGGTGCAAAAGGTTGAGAAACAGCTGTTTGAGCTATACAAAGATCCGGATCTGAACGTTAAACCAAAAGAGCTGGAACAGCGCGGCGGGGCGTATTACTCCGACGCGGCCTGTGAAGTGATTAACGCCATTTACAATGATAAGCAGGCCGAACATTACGTGAACGTGCCGCACCATGGCCACGTGGATAACATCCCGGCCGACTGGGCGGTCGAGATGACCTGTACGCTGGGTCGCGACGGTGCGAAACCGACGCCGCGCATCACGCATTTCGACGAAAAAGTGCTGGGACTGATTTACACCATTAAAGGCTTTGAAGTCGCGGCCAGCGAAGCGGCAATCAGCGGTAAACTGGATGACGTGCTGCTGGCGCTTAACCTGAGCCCGCTGATCCACTCCGATCGTGACGCCGAACAGCTGGCGCGTGAGATGATCCTTGCGCACGAGCAGTGGCTGCCAAACTTTGCGGCGACTATCGAAAAACTGAAACAGTAACGGGAGCGGCTTATGGAACGCGTGTTAATCGTCAATGCCGATGATTTTGGCCTCAGCAAAGGGCAAAACTACGGCATTATCGAAGCCTGCAAGAACGGTCTGGTCACCTCCACGACGGCGCTGGTCAACGGCGCGGCGATCGGCCACGCTGCCCAGCTTAGCCGCTGCGTCCCTGAGCTGGCGGTGGGGATGCACTTTGTCCTGACGCTGGGCGAACCGCTGTCGGCGATGCCGGGCTTAACCCGCGAAGGTCGTCTCGGTAAGTGGATTTGGCAGATGGCGGAAGAGGATAGCCTGCCGCTGGATGAGATCGCGCACGAGCTGGAGTGCCAGTACCGGCGCTTTGTCGAGCTGTTTGGCCATGAGCCGACGCATATCGACAGCCATCACCATGTGCATATGATTGCGCAGATTTACCCCATCGTCGCGGCCTTTGCGCGCGAGAAGGGGGTGGCGCTGCGGATCGATCGGCAGCTGGCGACGCTGTCAGGTTTAGCGCAGGATGCGGCGCGCAGCAGCGACGGGTTTACCAGCGAGTTTTACGGGGAAGGGGTTTCGGAAGCGCTGTTTCTGCAAACCCTGGATGCCTCTATCCAGCGTGATGAGCGATCGCTGGAGGTGATGTGCCACCCGGCGTTCGTTGATAACACGATTATGGGTAGCGCCTATTGCTACCCGCGCCTGACCGAACTGGACGTGCTCACCGCCGAGTCGCTGAAGTATGCGATTGCCGAGCGCGGCTACCGGCTCGGCACCTATCGCGATGTGTAAGTAAAGAGAAGTGAGAAGCCCGGCAGAAATGCCGGGCTTTTTTTACGCCGGGATCGCGGAGATTTTGGCGCTTCTCGACCACACCCGATGCGCCGCCATCAGGGTAATCAGCGCATCCACCGACGAATTATCGATGGCGTCCGTCTCAACGATGCCTTCTTCCCCCTGACTGGCAACCTGCAGCGGCGCTTTGCACTGCCGGGCATCGCCTGCCAGCAGAATCGGCTTCAGGTGTTTATAGGCTTCCAGCAGGTAGTAGTGGAAATCACCATTGTTGCTCAGGCTTTGCAGATCGCCGCCGGGAACAATGACCGCGTCCACGGTAAGCGATGGCGACCCGGCAAAGGTCCCGGCCACCGGCAGCTCGGTGCCGTCATCGGCCTGCACTTTCCCCATTCGGGAATAGAGTAATTTGGCATGCACCCCGTGCGCTTTGAGCGCCTTGAGCAGCGTCAGGAGCTCTTTGGCAACCGGACGATCGTTAAGCAGTACCGCCACCACCCGGCCTTTCACGTCGCCGCTGGGAATGGCGTACAGGCTTAGCGTCGGATCCTTTTTCAGGCCGTTGACATCCGGCGGCGGCGTAATGCTGCGCTGTTCGTCGGTGAGCTCAATACCCAGATTTTTACCCACCGCCTGAGCCAGCTGCAGGTCGATATGCGCCAGCTGATCGACCACCCGCTCGCGGATCCACTCCCTGACGACCTTGCTCAGCTCGAAGCTGAATCCGTCGATAATATGCTGCTGCTCAATAGGCGTCTGGCTACGCCAGAACAGCAGGGGCTGCGAGTAATATTCGCCAAACGACGGACTGCGCTGGCGAATCTTTTCCCCGTCAACCCGCTCGGCATAGGATTCAAAGCCGCCGCGTTTAGCGGCCGGCGGCGTCTCCCGCGGCCAGTTATCGTTGATGGAGTTAGGTTCATAGTTTGCCGGGTTGGTATCAATATCCATCCGGTGCATGCCGTCGCGCTGGAAATTATGGTACGGGCAGGTGGGTTTATTGATCGGAATTTCATGGAAATTCGGCCCGCCGAGGCGGCTGATCTGCGTATCGGTATAGGAGAAGAGTCGGCCCTGCAGCAGCGGATCGTTGCTGAAGTCTATCCCCGGAACGATATGCCCTGGATGGAAGGCCGCCTGTTCGTTTTCGGCAAAGAAGTTGTCCGGGTTGCGATTGAGGACCATCTTACCGACGCGCTGCACCGGGACCAGCGCTTCCGGAATCAGCTTGGTGGGATCCAGCAGATCGAAATCAAAAGCAAACTCGTCCTCTTCCGGGATCAGCTGTAAGCCCAGCTCGTACTCAGGATAATCGCCGGCTTCAATCGCTTCCCATAAATCACGGCGGTGGAAATCGGGATCGCGACCGGTCAGCTTTTGCGACTCGTCCCATACCAGGGAGGCTTTGCCCGCGACCGGCTTCCAGTGAAAACGTACGAAGGTGGCTTTACCTTCCGCGTTAATCAGGCGGAAGGTGTGGATGCCGAACCCTTCCATCGTGCGGTAGCTGCGGGGCAGTCCGCGGTCGGACATCGCCCACATCACGTTATGCAGCGTTTCGGGCTGCAGTGAGACGTAATCCCAGAACGTGTCGTGCGCGCTTTGCCCCTGCGGGACGGCCCAGTGCGGCTCGGGTTTGACCGCGTGGACGAAATCAGGGAACTTGATCGCGTCCTGAATAAAAAAGATCGGCGTGTTGTTGCCGACCAGGTCAAAGATGCCCTCGTCGGTATAAAACTTGGTGGCAAAGCCGCGGATGTCGCGCACCGTATCGGCGGAGCCTGCGCCGCCCTGAACGGTGGAAAACCGGACGAAGACCGGCGTTTTTTTCTGCGGATCGCAGAGGAAAGCCGCTTTGGTGATATCGCTTAAATCGCTGTACGCCTGGAAATAGCCGTGCGCAGCGGAGCCGCGGGCATGGACGATCCTCTCAGGAATGCGCTCGTGGTCAAAATGGGTGATTTTTTCGCGCAGGATAAAATCTTCCAGCAGCGTGGGGCCGCGTTTGCCCGCGCGCAGCGAGTTCTGGTCGTCTGCGATGCGTACGCCCTGATTGGTGGTGAGCGCAAAATCCTCGCCGCCTTTACGCTGTTTTTCAAGGGCATCGAGCTTTTCGCTGCGCGTATCCGGGGCTTTCATACTGCCCGGGGCGGTCGGCTCTTCACCTGGGGCGGTGGGATGCGGCGTGGGCCGCCAGTTCTGATCTTCGGGGGCTAAGGCATCCAGACCTGGTTTTGCTTCCCGGTCGTCGTGAACCGGTGATTGATGGGGTTGCGGGTTATGGTGTTTATCAGACATTGCTCGCTCCTGCTTTCATTGCTGAAAATGGTCGTTGCTAAACCAAAACCCTTCTAATTGTAGAACATCATTTCAAGAATATATTTTTATAAGAGTTTTACTACTAAAGGGCCGCAAGCTGGGGGCGACGAAAGGGGGCTTTTTCGGCTATGATAGGGGTTTCTGTTTCCCGCTGTGTTTAGTGAATCTATTTGTGATGAAACCACTTCGCCAACAAAATCGTCAGGTCATTAGCTACGTGCCGCGAGTCGAGCCTGCGCCGCCGGAACACGCCGTCAAAATGGATGGTTTTCGCGACGTCTGGGTTTTGCGGGGTAAATACGTTGCTTTTGTGCTGATAGACGAACATTTTCGTCGCTCCCCGCCGTTTAACGTGCCGGAAGCGGCGCAGCGCTGGGCGACGCAAATGAGGCAGGAAGGTGAAATCGACGCCTGAATGTGCCGGGCACAATAAAAAAACCGCTGAAAATCAGCGGTTTTTTGTTTTTAACAACCTGAAGTGCGGGCCCGCTTAGCGGTGCGCGAGCTCCGCGTCCTCTTCGCTATCGAGAATAGCTTTATCGGTTTGACGCAGCCACTGGCTGGTCAGGGTACCGGCGGTCATGGAACCGCTTACGTTCAGCGCGGTACGGCCCATATCAATCAGCGGCTCAACCGAGATCAGCAGCGCCACCAGCGTGACCGGCAGGCCCATCGCCGGCAGGACGATCAGGGCGGCAAAGGTCGCGCCGCCGCCCACGCCCGCGACCCCGGCGGAACTGACGGTCACGATGCCTACCAGCGTCGCAATCCACAGCGGATCGAGCGGGTTAATACCGACGGTAGGGGCGACCATCACGGCGAGCATCGCCGGATAGAGGCCCGCGCAGCCGTTCTGCCCGATCGTGGCGCCGAACGATGCGGAGAAGCTGGCGATAGACTCCGGCACGCCCAGGCGACGCGTTTGCGCTTCCACGTTCAGCGGAATAGACGCCGCGCTGGAGCGGCTGGTAAAGGCGAAGGTCAATACCGGCCAGACTTTACGGAAGTACTTCAGAGGACTCACGCCGTTGACCGCCAGCAGCAGACCGTGCACCACGAACACGATGCCCAGACCAATATAGGAGGCGATAACGAAGCTGCCGAGCTTGATGATGTCCTGCAGGTTAGAGCCCGCGACCACCTTGGTCATCAGCGCCAGCACGCCGTACGGCGTTAACTGCATCACCAGGCGCACCAGCTTCATTACCCAACTTTGCAGCGTGTCGATGGCGGTGAGCACGCGCTGGCCTTTGGCGACGTCATCTTTCAGCAGCTTCAGCGCCGCGACGCCGAGGAACGCGGCGAAGATAACCACGCTGATAATCGACGTTGGGTTCGCGCCGGTCAGATCGGCAAACGGGTTTTTCGGTACGAAAGAGAGGATCAGCTGCGGGACGCTCAGGTCCGCGACTTTACCGGCGTAATTGCTCTGAATGGCGTTGAGGCGGGCGGTCTCCGCGCTGCCCTGAACCAGCCCTTCGGCGGTCAGGCCAAACATATTAGTGACCAGCACCCCGACCAGCGCCGCAATCAGCGTGGTGAACAGCAGGGTTCCAATACTGAGGAAGCTGATTTTACCTAGCTGCGAGGCATTATGCAGACGGGCGACCGCGCTCAGAATCGAGGCGAAAACCAGCGGCATGACGATCATTTGCAGCAGTTGAACATAGCCGTTACCGACGATATTGAACCACTGGATAGAATCCTTCAGCACCGGGCTGTCGGAACCATAGATAAGCTGTAGCGCCAGGCCGAAGACAACGCCGATCACCAGACCGACCAGCACTTTTTTAGCGAGGCTCCACTGTTTATGGCGGGTTTGGGCCAGCGCCAACAGTAAAACCGCGAACACGACTACGTTCGCTATTAATGGAAAGTTCATCCCCGTTCTCCTGATATCTTTTATTACCGGGTTGGTCAATAACCAACTCTTATGACGGCAAGGGTAGCAGAAGGCGTTATTCGTTACTTATATTCAAATGGAATTGATTATAACCAATTGAATAATTCGCTGGTTTATCGTCCAGCCTGGTGGCTAATTAAGCGATTAAAGGTGGTTTGCAAAGAATTAATCATGTCCGATGACCAGCGAATGGCGCTGTTTTCGGCAACGTTTTGCGGCATCCATACGGCATAGATAAACAGCGCCATACACAGCGCGCGCTCCAGCTGGTTACCCTTGCGCGGTGCAAGCAGGGGCAGGCGAAAACGCCAGCGGCAGGGCCAGAGCAGCGGAACGCCTGCCGGGGTGAGCATGTCGGCGAGAATATGGCTGAGGTAGCCAAGAACCAGGCCCTGAACCGCATCTGCCGGCACTATCCAGCTTTCCGGTACTTTCAATGAGAAAATCGCGACCGCGCCAAAGACTACCAGCAGGCTATGGGTGAAGCCGCGATGGCCAAAGGCGCGAGCTATCGGTTTTGATATCCAGCTTAATCGCTGACCGAGAAACGACTTAGGGTGATCGATATCCGGCAGCAGACAGGTCAGGATGGCGGAAGGAACGATGTGCCACCAGTCGCCCTGAGCCAGCACGGGGGTCAATTCCGCGTTTTTCGCAAATACCGCACAGGCGATAGAGAAGAGGAGGTGGCCTTCCGCCGTCATGATAAACACCCTAAACTGTCAATTCATACAGTATAGGGTTTTTATACAGTATGCGGAAGAGGTGACGGTGTAACTCTTTGTCACAAAAACATCAGCGTGCCAGCCAGCCGCCATCTACCGCCAGCGTAAAGCCGCTAATGTAATCCGCCGCCCGGGAGGCGAGAAAAACCACCGGCCCCTGAAGGTCATCCGGCACGCCCCAGCGCCCGGCCGGAATACGATCGAGAATCGCTTTGCTGCGCTCGGCGTCTTCACGCAGCTGCTGAGTATTGTTGGTAGCCATGTATCCCGGGGCAATGGCGTTAACGTTGATGCGATGCCCCGCCCATTCGTTGGCCATCAGGCGGGTAATGCCCAGTACGCCGCTTTTTGACGCGGTGTAGGAGGGTACCCGAATCCCCCCCTGAAAGGAGAGCATTGAGGCAATGTTAACAATTTTCCCGCCGTCACCCTGCTGAATAAACTGCCTGGCGACCGCCTGTGAAAGAAAGAACACCGACTTCAGATTCAGGTTAATCACCTCGTCCCAGTCTTTTTCGCTAAAGGAGAGCGCATCGGCGCGGCGGATGGTTCCCGCATTGTTGACCAGAATATCTACCCGGCCCATGGCGGCCACGGCCCGATCGACAATGGTTTCAATCTCATCCTGCCGGCTCAGATCGGCCTGAATAGCGGTAAAGCGTCGGCCCAGCGCCTGAACCTTCTCTGCGGTTTCATGGGGGATCCGGCGATTCACGCCGACGATATCGCACCCGGCCTGCGCAAGGCCCAACGTCATTCCCTGGCCCAGCCCGGTATCACAACCCGTCACGATAGCGACCTTGCCCGTAAGGTCAAAGGCGTTCAGTACCATATGCACCTCTGTATGCTGATTTCACGCGTTAAATAACGCCGTTGAGACAAGCATAGAGGGCGGGAGAAGAAAAAACAAATAAAAATGAAACGCTGTTTTAATTTTGTGATGATGAGACGGTGCCGCTATCTCATCATCAGCGGCAGGATTAACCGAGCAGGTCGCTCAGGGTGAGGGATTCAAGGGTGGCAAGCTTCACGTCCGCCAGCACGAAGCGCGGATCGCGGCTGTTTTCCGCTTCCGGTACGACGATAGATCGCATTCGGGCCGCTTTGCTGGCAATCATGCCGTTAACCGAGTCTTCCAGCGCCACGCAGTGCATCGGGCTGACGCCGAGTCTGGCGGCGCAGTCCAGATAGACCTGCGGGTGCGGTTTGCTGAATGGCAGCCCTTCGGCGGAGGCGAGGGCGTCAAATTGATCGCGCAGTTCAAACATGGTGAGGACTTTTTCCAGCATCCGCAGCGGCGAAGCCGACGCCAGGCCGATTTTCACCCCCTGGGCTTTGCACATCGCCACCGCTTCCCGCGCACCGGGGAGGAGCGGACGCGCTTCTTCCACCAGCTGGATGGCGCGGTTGATGATCCGCGCGGTGACTTCGGCACGATCCGGGCCTTTCCACGGCTGCTGGGCAAACCACAGATCGACGACTAAATCGATGCGCAGCCCCAGGATATCGGGCATTTCATGGCGGCGGCTGATATCCACTCCGAGGCTTGCCATCACCTCCAGCTCCGCTTTATCCCACAGCGGCTCAGAATCAATCAGTAAACCATCCATATCAAAAATCGCGGCGTGAATCTGGCGCCTGGCTGACATAAGTCCCTCTCCTGTAGCGTAAGTAGATAACGAATCGGCACTCATGGTATATCATACCGCGCATTATTGGGCGAAATTCGCCGACGAAGGTAGACTTAGGGTAGATAGGCGTCTTAACAAGGGGAACCCATGACGTATCAACAAGCTGGACGCGTTGCAGTACTTAAACGTATTTTGGGGTGGGTAGTATTTATCCCGGCGGTTATCTCGACGCTAATCTCCGTGCTGAAGTTTATGTACGAGCACAGTGAGAAAAAACCGGGCATTGACGCGGTGATGATGGACTTTGCTCATGTGATGATTGAGATGATGCGTTTCAATACGCCGTTCCTGAATTTCTTCTGGTACAACTCGCCGCTGCCGGACTTTAAGCACGGTATGAATATTGGCTTCTGGGTTATCTATATTCTGGTGTTCGTCGGCATGGCGCTACAGGCCTCCGGAGCGCGGATGGGGCGCCAGGCGAAGTTTCTGCGCGAGGGCGTTGAGGATCAGCTGATTCTGGAGCAGGCGAAAGGGGCCGAAGGGCTGACGCGCGAACAAATCTCTGAACGCGTTGTGGTGCCGCGCCATACCATCCTGGTGCAGTATTTTTCGCTATACGTCCTGCCGGTTATTATTATCGTGCTGGGCTACTTCTTCTTCTCTTTACTCGGCTTTCTGTAAAAGACCGGCCCGGAAGCGCCGGGCCGGCAGAATTACTGGGCGGGAAGGGCGCGCGGTTTACCCTCATTATCTACCGCGACGTAGATAAACAGCGCTTCGGTTGCTTTGTAGCGCTGGCCGATGGGTTCAGACGACACCTTTTTGACCCACACTTCCATATTGATGGTTATCGACGTATTGCCGCGCTTCACGCAGCTGGCGTAGCAGCACACCACGTCGCCGACCGCGACCGGACGTAAAAAAGTCATGCCGTCGACGCGCACGGTCACAACGCGACCGTGGGCAATCTCTTTGGCCATAATCGCCCCGCCAATATCCATCTGCGACATCAGCCAGCCGCCGAAAATATCGCCGTTAGCGTTGGTGTCCGCCGGCATCGCCAGGGTGCGTAATACCAATTCGCCCTTCGGCGTAAGATCTGTTGTTGTCATTCTATACTCTGTACTAGTCAAAGATGATCAGGCGGATGCTACTATGAAAATGACGCTGAGAGAATAGGGAATACGCCCGCGATAGCGGGCGTGAGGGGTTAGAAGGAGATCGTGACGCCAGCGTAATAGGCGCGACCCGGTTCGTTATAGGTCGAAGCCCCTTCGTTTTCACGATAAATTTGCTTATCGAACAGGTTACTGATCCCGGCGTTCAGGCGCAGGTCTTTCATTAGCTGATAGTTGCCGCCGATACCAACCACGGAATAGGAGCCCACTTCATTGGTGGCCAGTACGCCGTTTTCAGTACGAATTTCCGCATATTCCCGCGGTTTCTGCCGACCGTACAGAGTCCAGTTGACGTTCGCCGAAAACTTGCTGGTCACCTGCCAGTCGAGCAGGGTATTGATGGTGTATTTCGGAATAACGGACAGCGGGTTTCCGGTATCTTTGTTTTCCGATTTAATCATATAAGTGGCATTGGTGCGCCAGCTGAGCGTATCGACAATGACCGGAACCAGCAGCGTGCCTTCAAGCCCTTCGACGACCGCTTTCCCACCGTTCTCCCACTGCAGGATATTCGCTCCGGTCGCGGTATTACCCAGTATCTCGGTACCGGAGACGATCTTGTTTTTGTAGTCGTTGCGAAACCAGGTGACGCCGGCGTTGTAACCGTTCAGGTTAAACTCAAGGCCGATCTCCTTGTTGATGCTGATTTCCGGATCGAGGTCCGGGTTACCCAACAGATAGCAGTTGCCATCGGCAATACTTATCGGGCAGCCGTTACCCCGCGTCGAAAGCAGATAGCCTTCGCTCGACTGATACAGGTTCGGCGCTTTAAATACCCGGGCGATGCCCGCTTTGACCTTAAACATATCGCCCAGATCCTGCGACAGGTTCAGGCTCGGGCTCCAGTTGCTGCCGAAGTCGTTATGATAGTCGAAGCGCAGACCCGGGATAATATTGGTGCCCGGCGTCGCTTCGATATTGTCTTCCAGATAAATACCGGTCAGGGTGGCGCTGTTTTTAGGGCTGCGTTGCGAAGGATCGCCGGACATCCCCGGCAGCGTTTCCGTCGTCGTGGTGGCCTGCATGGACGCCGGATCGTTTAGCTCATCGCGATTCCATTCCATGCCCAGAGTCAGGGTCTGTTCAGCGAGCCAGTTGAAGGGGAGATTCACCTCTGCGGTTGAGCGCCACGACTCCAGGCGGCTGGTGTCATAGACATCGCTATTGATCATCCCTTCAACGCGGCCGGTGGTGCCCTCCTGCAGGCGGGTATTGTTGGTTTTTTCGTAGTAGACGCCCGCCTTCGACTGGCCCCAGTCCCAGATCCCGTTGTAGGTCAGGCCCCAGGTCTGCCGATATAGCCGGTTGGTTTCCTGACCGTACAGCGTATCCACCAGGCCATTTGGGCTCATATTGCTGTTGCTGTACTGCGTATCGCCGGCATAAATATTGCCCTGGCGGCTATAGGCGTAGCTAAAATCCAGGATCTGCTGCGGGGTAACTTTCCACGACAGCAGGGCGTTAATATCTTTGTTGCGTACCCCTTCGCGGCCCGCCGCGTAAGAGCCATTTTGCGCGCGGTTAATATCCCAGGCATCGGGCTCCGTTTTGTTGATGTTGCCGTACAAACGCATGGTCAGGGCATCTCCCGCCAGCGGTCCGTTGAGGCTGAAGTTAGCCCGGTTGGTGGCGCCTTCTTTATTATTTTCCGGCTGATTGGTATACAGCGAAAGCGAGCCGTGCCAGTCGTTGGTGGGGCGCTTGGTGATGATATTGACAACGCCGCCCGCGGCGCCTGAGCCATAGCGCGCTGCGGCAGGGCCGCGCAGAACTTCAATGCGTTCCACCATTTCCGGCGGTACCCAGTTGCTGTCGCCACGGGTATCGCGCTCGCCGCGCCAGCTATAGCGCACTGAATTGCGGGAGGTGACGGGCACGCCGTCGATAAGAATCAGCGTGTTTTCCGGTCCCATTCCGCGAATGTCGATCTGACGGTTGTTGCCGCGGCTGCCGCTGGCGCTGTTGCCGGTCAGGTTGACGCCGGGCATTTTACGGATGATTTCTGAGAGATCGTTAACCGGGGGATCTTTAGCAATATCTTCCGCAGTGATGATCGAGACGCCCGGCTGCTGCTTCAGCGCCTCTTCGGCGGTGCCATGAACCACCATGGTCTCCGTATCCTGTTCCACCTCTTCGGCGAAGACCCCTGGGCTGAGTAAGCCTGCAATGGCCAGGGCCAGGGGCGTTGCTATGTGATTTTTCTGCGTTCTCATTATAAATATCCATATCAAATCATGAAAAATTGAGATCGAGAATATCAATGATAATCATTATCGTTTCAATAAAGCGATGCTAATCTCCATTAAATCCTCACAATTGCCGCAACTTTCCGGCATGTGGTAGATATCATGAAGAAACCGGCGAGCCTGAACCCTCCGGTTTCCGGGCACGTTCGTCAGGAGGTGGGGGTTTCGTTGTCGGTTTTTTGACGGCGTGTTTGCGATTGGTACCACGCCGGGAGCTCAGCCAGTCTGATGCCGGTCGGGACATAGCTTTGTTTCAGGCAGGCTATGCGCTGGGAACGATAAATACCGGTATAGCCCGAGACCAGCCATGCCACCACGCAGGCCAGCGCCGCGTAAACACCGATTTCCGCGCCAAATAGCTCAATCGCCATCAGCGTCGAGGCGATGGGGGTATTCGCCGCGCCAGCAAAGACGGCGACAAAACCTATCCCGGCCAGAAAACCTGGCGGCATATGCAGCAGCGGCGCCAGAGCATTGCCCAGCGTCGCGCCGACGTAAAACAGCGGGGTGACTTCGCCACCTTTAAATCCGCTGCCTAAAGAGACAACGGTGAAGATCAGTTTGCCGAAGCAATCCCACGGCGCCAGCGGATGCTGGAAAGCGTCCACTATCACCGGTATGCCCAGGCCAATATAGCGCTCTCCGTGCAGCAGCCAGACGGCGCCGGCAATCGCCAGTCCGCCAATAAACGGCCGCAGCGGCGCGTAGTGAATCCGTTTTTTCATCAAGGCGCCGACCGCATGCGTGCTGTCGGCGAAAATGCGCGCCGCGAGGCCAAAGCAGCAGCCGGCGATAATGATGGCCAGCAGCGTCCAGAGCGTCAGCGTGGGAAAGCCGGTAATAAAGTAGTGCGTATGCTGCACGCCCCACATGATGCCGACCCGATCGGCGATAATCGCCGCAAACAGACAGGGAAGAATGGCGCTGTAGTCCATCCGTCCGATAGCCAGGACCTCGAGCCCGAATAGCGCTCCGGCGAGCGGGGTACCGAAAACCGAAGAGAAACCGGCGCTGATCCCGGCCATCAGTACCATTCGCCGGGCACCGTCGTTAAGGCGGAAAAGAGCAGTAAAACGGTCGGCGATCGAGGCCCCCATCTGCACCGCCGTGCCTTCACGCCCGACGGAGGCGCCAAACAGATGAGAAACAACGGTGCCGAAAAAAACCAGCGGCGCCATGCGCAAGGGAATGATGCGCTGAGGGTCGTGAATCTCTTCCAGAATCAGGTTATTGCCGGCCTCCACGCGGGTGCCGTAGCGCAGGTAGATCCAGCCGACGGCAAAACCTGCCAACGGCAGGAGCCCGATAAGCCAGAGGTGAGCTTCACGCGTTGCCGTGGCCCACTGCAGTGAGAAAAGAAAAAACGCCGATGCCGTACCCGCCAGCACCGCGATGATAAAGGCGAGGAGCAGCCATTTTCCGAGGAAGAAAAGCAGAGAGAGTGATGAAAAGCGGTTTGCACGCATCGTCAGTTCCTTAGAAGATTAACCTTCCCGGACGCGGTGCCTGCAATTCAGATATGCCTGCCCATTCCCGGTCCGGGAATAAAAAGCAGGCATCATTAGCCACATGGCGGTTCAAGGAGGAATGCCATCTCCTGTGAGAAATAGCTTACATTACGAATCGTTTCAGCTGAAGCGATTTATGCGGAGAGGGGAAAAGCGAAGAACGCGGCACGCCGTCCGGCGTGCCGTGGGAAAGCCAGCTTAGTGGTTGTCGTCCTGCGGCATATGGCGATAGATATACACGCCGCTCAGCAGGGTGAATACCAGCGTCAGGGCGGTTAAACCAAAGACCTTGAAGTTGACCCAGATATTCTGCGGCAGCCAGAAAGCGATATAGATATTCGCCAGTCCGCAAAGGATGAAAAACACCGCCCAGGCCAGATTCAGACGCGACCACACCTGCTGCGGCAGCGTCAGCTCTTTACCCAGCATGCGCTGGATCAGCGGCTTCTTCATCACCCACTGGCTAAACAGCAGCGCGCTGGCAAACAGCACGTAGATAACCGTCACCTTCCATTTAATAAACTCATCGTTATGGAAGAAGATGGTTAAGCCGCCAAATACGGCCACCAGCACAAAGGTAATCAGCGCCATTTTTTCGACTTTACGATAGCGCACCCAGCTGTAAATCAGCACGATGGCGGTAGCGATAATCAGCGCGGTCGTCGCGGCGTAGATATCATAAAGCTTGTAGAATGCGAAGAAGACTACCAGCGGTAAAAAATCCAGAAACTGCTTCATACATCGATTCCGTCGTTCAGGTTGGGGCAGGGAGCACCCGCCCCGGATTAGGTTAGTTACGAATGAGCATATACAAGCGAAATAAATAGATCAGCAACAATGCGGAGATAAGATTGCTGAGGGTATTTATTACCACCGCGCCAACGTTTGGCGTCAGGACCGCGAAGCTGGAGGCAAACAGCAGCAGCAGCGTTTTCGCCAGCAGCCAGCCGATAATGGCCGGCGCCACCAGACGTACGTTGGCCCAGGCCATACGCATACTGCTACGCATGGCGCTGAAAATCCCCATTTTATCCTGCACCAGCATAACCGGTGCGAAAGAGAGCACGATAGCCAGCAGGACGCCCGGCACCACCACCAGCATCATTCCCATCTGCACGATAAACGTCGTCAGCAGGATCAGCAGCAGCAGCTTTGGCAGCACCGGCGCAGAAGCGCCGATCGCACGCAGGGCGCTGACTCGCTGACCAGCGGAAACCATCTGAATCATGAGCAGAACGCCGCCGGCAAGAATGGCGTTACCTACCAGCCCTGAGAAGGTGGAGGCCGCAGACGCGCGCAGCAGGATTTGCTGCTGCTCCGGCGTCATGCTCTGGACCAGTTCGAACAGCCCGCCGCTACCCGCCAGGCTATCGCCCTGGCTCAGTATTGACAGCTGCTCTTCACTGGGTGAAAAGGCATGGCCAAGTACTACCGTAATGAACGCGCATAGCAGCGCAATCAGCAGGATAGTAACGAACTGATTGCGGAAAAAGTTCCCGGTGTCACGGTAGACGGACTTCGCCGTGATAGACATGCATTCTCCTTGAGTATTGCAGGTGTTAACTAGCCGGCGATTGTACCGCAAATCGCGGCTGGGTAGCAGTCTCTGCTCCTGCACGCTAAGTATATCTTTGTAAATAGAAGAGGAAATCAGCGACGCGCTGCCTTGAGTGTCATAAAGGAAGAAATTTGATACGACACGCTTCTCACTGATTGTATTGAGAAAGTGAAAATTAATCTGGATCAATAAATGTTAAATTTGCCCACTTAATGTGATCTATGTTGGATCAAACATACTTCAATGTAGGTATATTCTGGCGCTGAATAACCATAATGAGGAAGTGGGTATGAAAAAGTTAGCAGCGGCGGTTGTTATTCTGAGCAGTCTTTCCGGCAGCAGCGTCTGGGCGCATGAAGCCGGTGAATTTTTTATTCGCGCGGGTTCGGCAACGGTCAGACCGACCGAAGGCGCGGGCGGCACGTTAGGCAGCCTGGGGGGCTTTAACGTCAGCAATAATACGCAACTGGGTTTGACGTTCACCTATATGGCAACGGATAACATCGGCGTTGAACTGCTGGCCGCCACGCCGTTCCGCCATAAAGTCGGGACCGCGGCAACCGGCAATATTGCGACCGTTCACCATTTACCGCCGACGCTTATGGCGCAGTGGTATTTTGGCGACTCCAGCAGCAAGCTGCGTCCTTACATTGGCGCGGGTATCAACTACACGACCTTCTTCGATGAGAGCGTGAACGATACGGGTAAAAAGACCGGCATATCCGATCTGAGCCTGAAAGACTCCTGGGGGGCGGCAGGACAGGTGGGGATGGACTATCTGATTAACCGCGACTGGCTGATTAACATGTCGGTGTGGTACATGGATATCGACACCACCGCCAACTATAAGCTGGCGGGCGCGCAGCAGCACGACAGTATTCGTCTGGATCCGTGGGTGTTTATGTTCTCTGCGGGATACAGGTTCTAAAGTCTCAGGTAAAGCTGGTCGCAATGACCAGCTTTATTGCACGTCCCGACGCGAAGTCCGCTGCTGCGATTGCCGATGCGTCATTTGCCGCAAGCACTTCGCGGAACGTCCGCGTCTACCGCTACTCATTACCCCATTTATTCAGGAATACCGCGATATCATCGATGCGCTGCCGATCGATGCCCGCTTGTATGGCCATCTCTCCCTGCGCCTCCTCGCTGATTTCTTCGTTATTCATCAGCCGCGTAATCAGCAGTTGAAAATAGCGCGCCAGGGGCTCACGTTCTGACTCGCTGACGGGCTCGGCGGACTCCGTCGAATACTCATCCGCAATGTCGTAATATTTCAGTGGTACTTCCTCGTGCATATATCGCTCCCGGTTAACGTAGTGCCTGCATTTTCTGGCTTGAATAATATCACCCCTGCCTGGCTTTAGCTCAGGAACGCCGGAAAAACGCATGACTAGCCCACACTATGCGCAACGGGTCTGTAATAGCGTAAAAAGCGAAAATTGACTGCCATGAACCCGTCTGCAGGCCATTAATACGCATAGACTTATCACCACGGCACGCGACATCCGCGATAATCCAGGTACTCTAATCCGGGACGATTTTGTTTTTCCAGCAGCACGTTCACCAGCGAGGGTATGGTTTCCGCCATGGTGAGCGGGGCGCTCTCGCCGCCAAGGGCCGTGCGGATCCACCCCCGGCGCCATGACCACCATCGGATGCGATACGCTGGCAGGGCGGGCGGCAAAGCTGCGCATAAACATATTCAGCGCGGCTTTGCTCCCGCGATACAGCTCGCGCTGCCCGCCGGTATTATTGCTCAAACTGCCTTGTCCTGAAGACATAACGCCAATCAGCCCCTGCGGCAGCACCAGCGCCTGCAGATGTTCTATGACCCGCATCGGCGCGAGCGCGTTGGTCAGCATGACGTGAATAAACTCTTCCGTCGCGATCTCGCCGATGATTTGTGTGGGATCGCGGTTGGTGGTGCCCGCGTTGACGAACAGCATATCCAGCACGCTATCGGCAAGCACATTGCGCAGCGCCGCGATCCCGTCGCTATCACAAATATCCAGCGCCTCAATGCGCACCCGTCCAGGATAAGCCTCGGCCAGATGGTGCAGCGGCGTCGTTTGTGAGAGATCGCGTACGGTGCCGATGACCTGCCAGCCATGCAGCAGAAACTGTTCAGCCATGGCGTGCCCAAGCCCGCGTGACGCGCCTGCGATCAATACTGTTTTAGGGGAAGTGACCATGGGCATAACTCCTGAGCAAATACATGATGGGGTAAATATAGGCTGGTGCTGTAGCAGGCGGAAGGCGCAGCATTTGCAATAATAAAGTGCATCAGACGCCTTATCCTGGAGTGGAGAAAAGATGACCGATCCTGATTTCAATTTACTGGCGGCGCTGGATGTACTGTTGAGCGAGAAAAGCGTTGCCGGGGCGGCTAAACGGCTTAAGCTCAGCGCTTCGGCGATGAGCCGCACGCTGACGCGCCTACGGCAGGTCACCGGCGACCCGCTACTGGTCAGAGCCGGGCGAAACATGGTGCTGACTCCGCACGCAGAAAGTCTGCAGGCGCGGGCAAAAAACGTTGTCTCCGAGATGCGCGCGGTGCTCAACGCTTCGCCTGCGCCGCTGAGTTTATCGACCCTCGAGAAGCGATTTACTTTGCGTACCAATGAGGGATTTATAGACGCTTTTGGCCCGGCGCTGGTGAACGCCGCCGCGCGGGAAGCGCCGGGCGTGACGCTGGAGTTTGTCGCTAAGCCGGAGAAAGATGCCCGATTTTTACGCGAGGGGCGGGTGGACCTGGAAATTGGCGTACTGAAAAATATGGGGCCGGAGATCCGCCTGCAGGCGCTGTTTCGCGATCGTTTTGTCGTCGCGCTGGCCAAAAACCATCCGCTGGCCGCCTTTGCTGACATGTCGCGGGAACAATTTGTTTCCGTGGGGCACGTCATTACCTCCCGTCGCGGGTTGATACGCGGGCCGGTTGATGACGCGCTGGCGGCGTGTGGCATGCGCCGCAGGATTGCCGCGGTGGTGCCTGGTTTTTCCGCCGCGCTGGCCGTGGCCCGGGATTCTCAGCTCATCGCCGTTGTCCCGGCCTCCTGCCTGCAGAGCGCGGCGGGAAAAGAGATGGTCGCTTTTCCTCTCCCGGTGAGTACGCCGGAGATAACGGTGTCACAAATGTGGCATCCTCGCCAGGAGCATGAATCGGCACATCGCTGGCTAAGGCAGCTGGTGCGCAGAGTGTGTCGACAACTATAAAAAAAGCCCGCACAGGTGCGGGCAAAAATACTGGAAGCAATGTGAGCAATGTCGTACCGAATACCTGAGCTGTTTGCTCAACTATTCAGTAATGAGAAAGATAATATTTCTCATTTAAGATATCAACCCCAACTTTTGTGCAGAAGCGATTTTTTTAATCGACGACAAAGACGGTGCGTTTCTGGCTGTCGTCCTGCGGCCACGCCGTGGCGACCTCGCGAAGCGGCCGGGGAGTCGTGGCAATAGTCAATCCGCCGGCGACGGCGGCCTGCAGCATCTCCCCGGTGGCGGCCAGCAGCTGGGGCACAGAAAGGCTGCCAATTCCGCTGCCCATCAGCTGCAGCGGCGAGGAGCGTAGCACCGCGCCATTGAGAGAGATATCGGCGGCGGAAAGGGAACCGACCTGAATAAAACGTACCGGCGCATTTCCTGGGCTGTGTTTTGCCAGCGCTGGCAGCAAAAGTTCGGCGCTACGTCCCCACAGATAATCGACGACGACATCAATCTGCTGCGCCGCCAGCCCGGCAAACTGCGTCCGTAAGTCCGCCTCATCCTGACTTAAGTTAACGGTTTCATCAGCGCCGAGGGCGGCCAGCTTCTCCACGTTTCGCCCGCAGGCGATCACTTTTCTGGCGCCGAGAAAACGGGCGATTTGTACCGCCAGCTGCCCGGCGCTGCCGGTGGCGCCGTTGATCAGTACCGTTTCCCCGGCTTTCATCCCGGCGCGTTTGACCAGCGCCGCCCAGGCCGACATCCCCGGATTAGCCATTGCCGCGGCGGTGATATCGTCCAGCGCATCCGGCAGCGGCAGACAGTGGTTTAAGGCGACGGGAGCCCGTTGCGCCATGCTGCCCCAGGGCGCGACGGGGAAGGCGAAATAGACGCGCTCTCCGCCGGGTAAGATACCGGTGCCGTCAATACCCGGGACAAAAGGCAGGCGGCCATCGAAACTATAATGCTTACCGGAGGCCCTGCCTTTCACTACATGACTGATGGCGGCTGCCCGAACCTCGACTAACGCCTGATGCTCACCGGGCTGCGGATCGCGAAAATCGGACCACACCGGCCCCTGCTGCAGGTCAAAAACCACGGCTGCTTTCATCGTCTTCTCCCCCTGTGGGATAGTTATGTGTAAAATGCACGTATCTGATAACAGCACTATACCCGGTTAACCAATATATGCAAGATGCACATAATAATTACGACATCAGCGGCTTTCACGGCGCGCTGCTCGATATCATCAGCGTGATGAACCAGCCGATGCGCGACGAGCAGATACTGCAGGCGGCTGGGGTCCAGCTCGATCGGATCCTCTTCCCGCTGCTGGTGGCAATAGGGCGCAGGGGACCCGTTGGGGTCGTTGAACTGGCGGATAGCCTCGGTCGCGATTACACCACCGTCAGCAGGCAGGTGAAGAAGCTGGAAGCGCAGCAGCTGGTACTCAAGCAGCCCAATGCAAAAGATCGCCGGATTAGCGAGGTGACGCTCAGCGAAGCGGGGCAGGCGATGATCGATCGTATCGCGGGAGCAAGAACGCGGCTGATGAATGAGGTGCTGGCCGGATGGACGCAAGAAGAGGTGATGGCGCTGTTTCGCCTGACGCGTAAATACGCCGACAGCTTACAGCTGAAATAACCGCCCGGCCCGGGGCCGGACGGCAGGCACGTTAAGCCGCTTTAGTGGCGGCTTTCAGGCTTTGGGCGAAAGCCTTGAGTTCCGCCAGCATGGCCTGCGGGTCATTCACGTTCCGCTCGATGATTTTGACGATGGCGGAGCCGGAAATTGCGCCGGCCGCGCCGGCCTCAATCGCGGCGGTAACCTGCTCCGGCGCCGAGATGCCAAAGCCCTGCAGCGGCGGCGCGGCGTGGTACTCGGCCAGCTTTTCAATCAGATGATGCAGCGGCAGCGCGGCGCGGTTTTCCGCACCGGTCACGCCCGCCCGCGACAGCAGGTAGGTATAACCGCGGCCGTAAGAGGCTATCTGGCGCAGCAGATCGTCATCGGCATTGGGCGGGCAGATGAAAATCGGCGCGATATTGTGGCGCAGCGCGGCCTGGCGGAACGGCGCGGACTCTTCCACGGGGACATCGGCAACCAGCACGGAATCGACGCCCGCGCGTTCGCACGCGGCGTAGAATTCATCGATGCCGGGGCTGAAAACCAGGTTGGCGTACATCAGCAGGCCGATAGGGATGGTAGGGTGTTTCTGGCGAATCGCCGTCAGCATTTCGAAGCACTGCGCGGGGGTCACCCCGGCGGCAAAAGCGCGCAGGGTGGCGTCCTGAATGGTCGGGCCATCCGCCAGCGGGTCGGAGAAAGGAATACCCAGCTCCAGCGCGTCGGCACCCGCCTCAATCAGCGTATCGATAATTTTTAGCGACTGTTCCGGATTCGGATCGCCGAGGGTGACGAAGGGAACAAACGCGCCTTCCCGGCGATCTTTCAGTTGTGCAAACAGCGTCTCATAACGTTCCATCAGATTTCCCCTCGCGCTTTTAAAATATCATGTACGGTGAAGATGTCTTTATCGCCGCGGCCGGAGAGGTTAACCACCAGCAGCTGCTCTTTTTCCGGGTTTTCACGCATCATTTTCAGCGCGTGCGCCAGGGCGTGGGAGGATTCCAGCGCCGGGATAATCCCTTCATGGCGTGATAGCTCTTTAAAGGCCTCCAGCGCTTCGTCATCGGTAATCGACACGTAATCGGCGCGGCCAATGCTGTTTAAATAAGCATGCTGCGGGCCCACTGACGGGAAATCCAGCCCGGCGGAGATGGAGTAGGACTCCTCAATCTGGCCTTCTTCGGTTTGCATCATCGGCGATTTCATACCGAAGTAGATGCCCACACGACCGTGCTTAAGCGGCGCGCCGTGCTCGCCGGACTCAATACCGTGACCTGCCGGCTCCACGCCAATCAGGCCAACAGCGGTTTCGTCGATAAAATCGGCGAACATGCCGATGGCGTTCGATCCGCCGCCGACGCAGGCGATAACCGCATCCGGCAGGCGACCTTCTTTCTCGAGGATCTGCGCTTTGGTCTCTTCGCCAATCATGCGCTGGAATTCACGCACGATGGTCGGGAACGGGTGCGGACCCGCGGCGGTGCCGAGCATATAGTGGGCTTTTTCGTAGCTGCCGGACCAGTCGCGCAGGGCCTCGTTGCAGGCATCTTTCAGCGTAGAAGAGCCGCTATGAACCGGGATCACTTCCGCCCCCATCAGGCGCATGCGGAAAACGTTCGGCGACTGGCGTTCGATATCCTTCGCGCCCATATAGATGCGGCACTTCAGGCCGAGCAGGGCGCTGGCGAGGGCAGAGGCCACGCCGTGCTGGCCGGCGCCGGTTTCGGCGATAATTTCCGTTTTGCCCATCCGTTTCGCCAGCAGAGCCTGGCCGAGCACCTGGTTAGTTTTATGCGCGCCGCCGTGCAGCAGGTCTTCACGTTTCAGATACAGCGTCGTGCGGGTGCCTTCAGTGAGGTTGCGGCATTTGGTCAGCGCCGTCGGACGACCGGCGTAGTTTTTCAGCAGGTCGGTAAATTCGGCCTGGAATGCCGGATCTTTTTGCGCGCTGACGAACGCGTCTTCCAGCTGGCGCAGGGCGGGCATCAGGATCTGCGGAACGTACATTCCGCCGAATTCGCCAAAGTAGGGGTTCAGTAAAGTACTCATTGTTGCTCCTTAATATGCGCGCAGCGTTTGAAACACAGAGGACAGCTTGTCGGCATCTTTAATACCCGGCTGCGACTCTACGCCTGAATTAAAATCGAGTCCGGCACAGCCGCTTTTGGCGGCTTCTACGCAGTTATCGGCGCCGAGGCCGCCTGCCAGCATGACGTTATGCAGATCCTGGCCCTGCAGCAGGGACCAGTCGAAACGCTGGCCGGTGCCGCCCTGACCGTTGTCGAGAACGTATTTATCGACATGGCGCAGATCGCGCGGCGGTAGCGTTTCACCTACGCTGAGGGCTTTCCAGATTTGCACCTTCGGCGGAAGTTCGGCGCGCAGGGTATCAATATAGGTCTGGTCTTCGCTGCCGTGCAGCTGTACGGCGGCTAAGTCGAGGTTTTCCGCCCGGGCGATCACTTCCGCCACCGGGGTATTGCGGAATACGCCGACATAGCTCAGAGGCGCGCTGGCGATCACCGCTTGCGCCTGCGCCTCGTTCACCGCGCGCGGCGACGTCGGGACAAAAATCAGGCCGCCGTAGACCGCGCCGGATTCATACGCCACCTGGGCATCCTGGGGGCGGGTCAGGCCGCAGACCTTATTCTCGCCGAGCAGCACGCGCTTCACGGCGGCGTTGAGATCGGCGTGCTCCATCAGCGCTGAGCCAATCAGGAAACCGTTGGCGAAGTGGCTCAGTTCGCGCACTTCCGCGTAGGTATGGATGCCGGACTCGCTGATCACCGTGACATCGTGACCGAGCTTAGGCGCCAGGGTACGGGTACGGTTGAGATCAATCGACATATCGCGCAGATCGCGGTTGTTGATGCCGACCACTTTCGCCTTCAGCGCAATCGCGCGCTCCAGCTCCTCTTCATTACTCACTTCGGTCAGCACGCCCATGTTCAGGCTGTGCGCGACGGCGGAGAGCTGGCGATACTGCTCATCATCCAGCACTGAAAGCATCAGCAGACAGGCGTCGGCCTGGTAGTAGCGCGCCAGGTAAATCTGATAAGGATCGATGGTGAAGTCCTTACAGAGAATCGGCTGCGGCGCGACCTTACTGACCATCGGCAGGAAATCGAAGCTGCCCTGGAAATATTTCTCGTCGCACAGCACCGAGATAGCCGAGGCGTAGTGCTTGTAGACGCCGGCGATGGCCGCCGGGTCAAAATCTTCTCGAATCAGGCCCTTTGATGGCGAGGCCTTTTTGCACTCGAGAATAAACGCGGTGCGGGTGCCGGCGAGGGCATCGTAAAAATTGCGCTGCGTCGGTACCACTTCATTTTGAAAACTGGCTAACGGTTGTTGTTGTTTGCGGGCTTCTACCCAAATCGCTTTGTCGGCCACGATTTTTGCTAAAACGGTCTGCATTTTTTACCCTCTTGCCGCTAATGCGGTCACTCTGTCATAGGCCGCTCCGCTATGCAGCACATCGATGACTTGCTGCGCGTTGGCCTTCAGGTCTTCGTGTCCATGTAAACGCATCAACATGGCGACGTTGGCGGCAACGGCGGCTTCGTGAGCGGCTTCACCTTTACCTTGTAGCAAGCGCGTAAGAATGTCACGGTTTTCTTCCGGCGTGCCGCCTGCCAGCTGCTCCTGATGGTAAGGCGTCAGGCCAAAGTCGGCGGCGGTGAGCTGGTAGCTCTTGATTTCGCCATGGTTCAGTTCCGCGACCACCGTCGGCGCGTGCAGCGACACTTCATCCATACCGCCGCTATGCACCACCGCGGCGCGCTGGTAGCCCAGCACGCGCAGGGTTTCCGCAATCGGCAGCACCAGTTCCGGGCTATAGACGCCAATCAGCGCCAGCGGCGGATGAGCCGGGTTGATCAGCGGCCCAAGCACGTTAAACAGGGTGCGGGTTTTAAGCTGCTGACGGACCGGCATCGCGTGGCGGAAACCGGTGTGGTACTTCGGTGCGAACAGGAAGCAAACGCCCAGTTCATCCAGCGCCTGGCGAGATTTATCGGCATTCATATCCAGGTTGATACCGAACGCCGCCAGCAGGTCGGAAGAACCGGATTTACTCGATACGCTGCGGTTACCGTGCTTCGCGACCTTCAGGCCGCAGGCGGCGGCCACAAACGCGCTGGCGGTCGAAATATTGATACTGTTGCTGCCGTCGCCGCCGGTACCGACGATGTCGGCAAACGGATAATCCGGACGCGGGAACGGTGCGGCGTTTTCCAGCAGCGCGGTGGCGGCGCCGGCGATTTCCTGCGGATGCTCACCGCGTACTTTCATACTCACCAGCGCGGCGGCCAGCTGCTCGGGTTTGACTTCACCGCGCACCACCGCAGAGAACAGCTGATGGCTCTCCTGCTGGCTCAGGGTTTCGGCCTGGTACAGTTTTTCCAGAATCGGCTGGAGAGTGTTGGTCTGCTCCAGCTTCTGCAGCGCCCAGGCCAGGGTTTGCTCCAGCAGGCGTGCCCCCTGGGTGGTCAGAATTGACTCAGGATGGAACTGGAAGCCGCAGACGCGATCCGCGTCGTGACGCACCGCCATCACCATACCGTTGAAGTGGGCGTTGATGGTGAGTCCGGCCGGGATATTGCTGCCCACCAGCGAGTGGTAGCGGGCGACCGGCAGAGGATTGCTCAGTCCGGCAAACATCGCCTGGCCATCGTGCTCAATGCTTGACGCCTTCCCGTGAAGAATTTCACCGGCCTGACCGACGTAGCCGCCGTAGGCTTCGACAATCGCCTGATGGCCGAGGCAGATACCGATAATCGGCAGCTTGCCGCGCATGCGGGTCAGCAGCTCCGGCATGCAGCCCGCTTCGCTCGGCGTCCCCGGCCCCGGAGAAAGCATCAGTACCGGGTTTTTCATGGTGCCGATGCGCTCAATCAGCGCCTGCGCCGGGACGGAGTTGCGGTAAATCACCACGTTATGGCCGTTCGAACGCAGCTGGTCTGCCAGGTTATAGGTAAAAGAGTCGATATTATCGAGCAGCAGAATGTCGGCCATTAGAAAATCTCCTTCGCGTGGTGGGCCTGGGCGATAGCGCGCAGCACCGCGCGAGCTTTATTACGGGTTTCATCCGCTTCTGACTGGGGAACGGAGTCGAGCACGATACCGGCGCCGGCCTGCACCGTGGCGACGCCATCCTGCACGTAGGCGGAGCGGATCACGATGCAGGTATCGAGGTCGCCGTGGGCGGTAAAGTAGCCCACCGCGCCGCCGTAGCTGCCGCGGCGTTTGCCTTCAGCGGCGGCGATAAGCTGCATGGCGCGCACTTTCGGCGCCCCGCTGAGGGTGCCCATATTCATACAGGCGCGGTAGGCATGCAGCACGTCAAGGTCGCGGCGCAGCTCGCCAACCACGCGGGAGACGAGGTGCATCACAAAGGAGTAGCGGTCGACTTTGGTCAGGTCGGCGACGTAGCGGCTACCCGGCGTACAGATGCGCGCGAGGTCGTTACGCGCAAGGTCGACCAGCATCAGATGCTCGGAGAGCTCTTTATGGTCGGTGCGCATCTCCAGCTCAATGCGGCTGTCGAGATCGCGATCCAGCGAACCATCCGCGCGGCGGCCGCGCGGGCGGGTACCGGCAATGGGATAGATTTCAATCTGGCGATTGGTGGCATCGTACTTGAGAGAACTCTCCGGCGACGCGCCGAAGAGAGTGAAATCGTTGTCCTGCATAAAGAACATGTACGGGCTCGGGTTGCTCTTCTTCAGCACATCATAAGCGGCCAGCGGCGACGGGCAGGGCAGCGAGAAGCGGCGTGACGGCACGACCTGAAAAATCTCGCCCGCGCGGATGGCGCGCTGCATTTTACGCACGACGGCGCCGTACTCTTCGTCGCTCTGATCGCAGTCGCAGCTCATTTCGGCAACCGTGGTCACCGGCAGCGGCGCCGGCGGCTCGTTTAGCTGCTGACGAAGCTGAGCGAGCCGCTGTAGCAGACGCTGTTTTTCGCTTTCCAGCGGCGTGAACAGGCTCGCCTGGATACGGGTATTTTTGGTCTGATGGTCGATAACCAGCAGCGTTTCCGCCAGATAGAAGCAGTAATCCGGGCAGGCGGTGTCGCTCTCCAGCGGCGGCAGGTCTTCAAAGCCAGCGACCAGGTCATAGGCGAACAGGCCGCCGAAGAACATCGCTTCGCGCTCCTCCTGCGGGACGGTTATCAGATCCTGCAGCAGGCGAAAAGCGTCGAATACCGAGAGTGAACACAGGCGGGCATCTTCATCCAACAGCGCGCTGACCGGCGGGAAGGTTAATACCCGGCTATTTGGCTGACGCTGGTTATCGATGCCGGATGGCAGCGCGCTATCCAGCAGTTCGAGTAACGCCGTACCGTTGGCGGAAAATGCGTGAATAGTGACAGTGTCACCTAGCGCGGTAATGCGCAGCGCGCTATCCACCAGCAGCAGGCTCTTTAAATCATCCTTACTGTCGATATCCGCGGATTCCAGCAGCAGGGTGGCTGGACGCGCGCCGCATAGCTGGTGGAACAGCGCCGTGGGGTTTTCCCGATAGATGGCGTCGCTGGTGAGAAGCTCGAGTGCCGGTTTTGATGTTTGCATTATTGTTGTCGCCTGTTCGCTATAATAATTTGTCCAATAAAAAGCCCGCTCATTGGCGGGCCGGGTATCTGTATGCTGAGTGCAAAACGCGATCACGCCGCCCGATAACAGGAGGTGCGCCACCAGCCGTGCAGAGTGATGAATTGCGTTTTCATTGTTGATACCCCTTCATGTGAACTTGCGTACTAGTTAACTAGTCCGAGGGATTAAAGTCAACCCCTGTTTGCAGATTTTCTCTATCAGTCGGTATGATAATGCGCTTATTACTATCCTTAATCACTTAAGCTGCAGAACCACAGTCAATCTGCCTGTGACTTAAAGTATGAAAGTATGACGGGTACCGGTTCATGTCCAGCAGGAGTCATCTTGAGCAACACCAATTACGCAGTGATTTACGACCTGCACAGCCATACCATCGCCTCTGACGGGCGTCTGACTCCAGAAGAACTTGTCCATCGCGCCCACCAGATGCGCGTCGGCACCCTGGCGATTACCGACCACGATACCGTGGCGGCAATTCCCGCGGCTCAGCGTGAAATTGAACGTGCCGGTTTACCGTTGGCGCTGATTACCGGGGTGGAAATTTCCACGCTGTGGGAAAATCATGAAATTCATATTGTCGGGCTGAATATCGATATCCACCATCCGGCGATGACCGCGCTGCTCGATGAACAGAAAGCGCGTCGCCAGATGCGGGGTCAGCAGATCGCCGAGCGGCTGGAAAAAGCGCGGATCCCGGGCGCCTGGGAAGGGGCGCTGAAGCTGGCGGACGGCGGTGCGGTGACGCGCGGCCATTTTGCCCGTTTTCTGGTGGAGGCCGGCTATGCCAACAATATGGCTGACGTATTTAAGAAGTATCTGGCGCGCGGGAAAACCGGTTACGTTCCGCCTCAGTGGTGTACAATAAAACAAGCGATTGATGTCATTCATCATTCTGGCGGTAAAGCGGTCATTGCCCATCCCGGGCGCTACGATCTCTCCGCCAAGTGGTTAAAACGGCTGTTGGCCCATTTTAGCGAGCAGGGGGGCGATGCGATGGAGGTGGCGCAATGTCAGCAGGCGCCTCACGAGCGCGCACAGCTTGCCGCTTACGCCGTGCAGTATGGCCTGGATGCCTCGCAGGGGTCTGATTTTCATCAGCCCTGCCCGTGGATCGAACTGGGCCGCAAACTTTGGCTACCCGCGGGCGTGGAAGGGATCTGGCGCAGTTGGGAAGTGGCCGTAGAACAAAATTGAGAGGGAAGTATGAGCCAGTTTTTTTATATTCATCCGGAAAATCCACAGGCGCGGTTAATTAACCAGGCGGTGGACATTGTGCGTAAAGGCGGGGTCATCGTCTATCCGACCGACTCCGGCTACGCGTTAGGCTGCAAAATTGAAGATAAAGGTGCGATGGAGCGGATTTGCCGGATCCGTAATCTGCCAAACGGCCACAACTTCACCCTGATGTGCCGCGATTTGTCCGAACTGTCGACCTATTCATTCGTTGATAACGTGGCCTTTCGTCTGATTAAAAACAATACCCCGGGTAACTACACGTTTATCCTCAAAGGCACCAAAGAAGTTCCGCGCCGTCTGCTGCAGGATAAGCGTAAGACCATCGGTATGCGCGTGCCGTCCAACCCGATTGCGCAAATGCTGCTGGAAACGTTGGGCGAGCCGATGCTCTCCACTTCGTTGATGCTGCCGGGAAGCGACTTTACCGAATCCGACCCGGAAGAGATCAAAGATCGTCTGGAGAAGCAGGTTGACCTGATTATTCACGGCGGCTATCTGGGCCAGCAGCCGACCACGGTTATCGACCTCACTGAAGATGCGCCGGTTGTGGTGCGTGAAGGCGTGGGGGACGTAACGCCGTTCCTGTAATGACGTCTGTTTCCATGGAAGGAATCGTCATGTAATGAATACCCGCTCGCCGCTTTTATTTGCCGCCGTTCAACGCGGCGCAGTGCCGCGCGCCTTTTGATGGTTCATCCTCTGCAAAAGACCCTATTGTGCTACCTGGCTTCCATCAGCGCGCCATGGGCCCGGACGGAGGTGCGCGGTAAGTTGTGCTATGCTCGTAACGCAAAGAAGCATTCATCTTAAAGTTCGTGTACCATGTTCGCCCACGCGAGAAGGCGTGTCTCTGTTATGTCTGCTGTAGCAACATAGATAACGGCACGCGCTGATGCAAAAAAATTTTACAGAACAGGGTGTTAGGTTTCATTTTGCCTCGCGCCCTGTTTTTCGAAGTATACCAGACGCCTGGGAAGGCCATAAATCTACATAATAAATCAAGTCGTTAGCGTTAACTCTATGAAATTCATAACAAAAGGGTCAACGCAATGGGTAACAGAGTGGACAACAAAGCCCCGAAATTCACTACCAAACGCGGCAACACTTTCTACATCAATTTTCGTCTCCCTGATGGGACATTCTTTCGTCGCAGTCTGGGCACTGATTCCCTAAAAGCTGTTCAAGTGACGATGAGTCGCCTAAGCCCATATATTCCTCTCGTTCAAAATGGCTCGCTATCCGTCGAGCAGTTCAAAATGCATATTGACGGTTTCAGAGAAGCCACCCAGCGCGATTTTGATACCTATCTGTTGGATTGGTTGAGGCTAGGCGTTGATGAGGTTAAGCGGATGCCGGAACTCGGACGACTGAACAAGTCAATTTTCCCTGATAGTCCTATTTCAGCATCAAAGAGTGTTGAGGAGGCTAAGGGGCAATCTGAGACCCTTCTAAACCGTGTCTACAGCGGGGATGACTCTACCGCTCGGATGTTACTTGCCACTCTGCACCAGAAGAAAGTTTCTTTCGGTCAAAATGACATAGAACAAGCTTATGAGGTGGCGGGTCAGATTGATATGCACCAGACCATGCTACACCAGGCATATGAGGCGTTCTATGCTGGTGATATTGTCCGTTATCGTGCTCTTGTTGAATCCATGCAATCACAATTGGCTGAAACTGAGAGACGAAAAAAACCAGCAACTAAACAGGCTGTTGTAACTGTTGATGCTCCTGAAGATGACAATACACCGTTACTTTCTGAGGCCTGGAAACTGTTTGTAGCGGAGAAGGGGAAAACATGGGTTATCACCATAGCTCGCGAGAATAATCGCTTCTATGAGGTGCTGACGCATGTTTTAGGGGATATTCCTGTGGGGAGTATCACCAAACAGCACATACGCCAAACTCTGGCAGTGATTGAGAACCTGCCACGCCGTAATGTGAAGCCTTACTCAGAGATGACGTTAGAGGAGTGCATAGACTTTGATGTTCCTGAAGACGATTTGATCAGTAGTGCCAATGTTAAAAAGCACCTGAAGATTTATTCCTCGTTTTTCAAAGTTTTCCTTAAAGATGAAAAGGATATCTTAGAAAAGGCTCCCACTGAGGGGATCAAGTATGAGGTGACGGAGAACAAAGGTGGGCATTACTCGCGGCCTGAGATGCAACGGCTCATAGAACGGTTATCTACGTTTACCGATTGGCGTAAAGACTACTTCCTTACTTTAATTTACACCGGTGCTCGCCGGGGTGAAATGGCGGCTATACGCAAGGAGCACATACGCAAGGATGAGGAAACGGGGCGTTACTACATCTTCATTGAGGACGGTAAAACGGAACACGCACAGAGACAAATCCCAATCAGTAAAAGTATTGAGGCGCTGTTGTTAGCTCGAATTAAGCCCCTTAAAAATGGTGATCTTGTGTTTAACGACTTGCCAACCTACGAATATACCGCTATTCAATGGCGTAGTTTAATGGATGATTGCAATGTTCCGAAATACAACGAATTTGGGCAGAAGAGGGTGATTCATGCTTTGCGCCATACCTTCATATCGGAGGCTATAGCGAAAACGGGTAACGCTGCACTCGTTCAATTCGTTGTCGGACATAGTAGAACGCAATCGCTAGGCATAACAGCAAGATACACACACAGACCACCATTGCATGATCTATTACAAGTTGTAGATAGTGTGAACTGGTGATATCACCCATTTGAAAGTTAACGCAGGTGTAGCCAATGGCTGGAAATATCAGAATTTATTATGACTACGAAAATACTGAACATACTTTAGATGTATGGTCTGACGCAAACTCACCACTAAAAAGTGACCCGGAAGTAATCAATGCTGTTTTGGCTGAATTACCGGGACATATTGCACCAAGTATCAAACGTGTTGTTGAGTTAACAACAGACGGAAAACCTATGATATATGATGAGTTTCGTATAGAAGACCCCGACACCGGTCTCCCATATGGCTTACTTTATACAAGACTTGGGCATGATGGCTGGGTTTATCTAAGCGATATCAATAGTTATGGTGCACGTATAGGCAAGGAACTACAGGGGGAGTATTTTACGATGGAAAAGGGACATAATTATACCACGAATGATAAAAAACTCTTTCCTGCAAATGCTAAGGTTGATTGGGAGCGTTTAAGTGTTTTTTGTAATGAGCATGAGTATCATTTAATTCCGTGGTCTCCATCATTATAGAGTTTACGGGCTTTTACATTCTTTATAAATCAATTACTAGCCTCTGTATCAAACGTTTTGGCATAGGGGCATTTTCCTTTAGTTAAATAGGTGAATGTGTAATTGCTGTTCTCATAGATGCATAGCGTTTTTCCGTTCTCCGTCTGTTCCTCCTGTGGGTTGGTTAGGGTGATTTGTCCGGCTCTTGCACTAATACAATAGAGCAGGGCTAGCACAATGAATGCAGGTATCAGCAGTTTTAACAGAATGCCTTTCCCGTCTCTTTTCATAAATCCTCTCCTTAGTGAATCAAGTCACCGTACATCACCGTACAATTAGCAGAAATGCAAGAACATGATCACTGCTGAATACATCGAAATGAGACCCATTCTCATTTAATTCATAATTTCAAAATATCCTATAAATTTCAATGTGATAACATTTATAAACTCTAGTTTGCATAGTGTTATGTTATGCGGCGGCTATGCATACTCGCTGCATAAAAGTTTGAATAAAGACACCGTGTTATTACAAAGATATAAAATTCAATAAGTTATTGTTTGGTGGGGTAGGTCACGCCATCGTAGGCGACAGGTTAAACATGCCTTTAATGATAATAATTATCGATATAATTTATGGTTGAAATTGATTGTTTTTGCACAAAAACTTTCATTCGAAAGATTACGTGAAAACTCGTTCAACAACATCCCCACCTGTCATTGCACTATACATAGCTCTAAGCCTTGCTACGCCCGGCTTCAGTCTCTTTGCACATAATCAAACTTTTTACAAATAACTGTTAAATTAGCTTAAAAACAGCTAATATTTCATTGATTAAAAGGGTATTAGTAATTGCTTTATTGTATATTAAATAGCTAATAAAATTCATTATTGTGTTTGCTAAATGAGTTGGAGGATAGAATGAGTGAGCTAGCTTCAGCATTTATTGGTGCACTTGTTGGTGGTTTATTTACTTTGTTAGGAATTAAAATTGAGGGAAGCAGAGAACAAAAAATAAAAGATGCTGAGTCAATATCAAAAAAAATTAATATATTGAAAGGTATAAAAACAGAAATTTCCCTATTAACCAAGTTATATGACACACGAGTTGGTGAATCAATTAGAAACCATAAGGCAGGTGAGGTGTTTGATGTGTCATTTTATGTTAAGCAAAACAACTTTGTTTTCTATGAAGCTAATGCAATCTTTTTATCTGAACTAAGTGATAGCTGTCAGGAGTCTATTGTTGAATTTTACTTAATTTGCAAAAGTCTAATTGATACTTATAATATGCATAATGATATTATTAAAATGATTCACGAAATAACATTAAAGCTAGCGTTTGATTACGAAAATGAGATGCTCCGCAAGCTGCTTGAAAGTTATATGGAGATAGCCAAGGATTATGCACCATGTATATTGGAAATACATCATGAAGCAATACGTAAATCAATAAGCACAATTGAGATAATTGATAAGGAACTACATGCTTTGGGCAATCAAAAATGACAGGGTAGAGTAAAAAGGCCCCTGTTAAAGTTAATAGGGGGACTATCAGGATTGATAGGGGCACCCCCCACAGAGTTCTGTTACCCTAAAGATTGAAAGTTCCAAAACGTAACTTTCATATGTCCCCTATGGGGACAGATAACACTCTTCCCCAGACAATTATATGTCCCCAGCGGGGACAGTTAAATGATTATGTGTCCCCAACGGGGACAGTTAACTCCCTTATCTGTCCCCATACGGGACACTATAAGACTAATATATATAATACTAAATAAATAAAACTATCTTTTAATCTTTTAATAATATTTAAAGAATGATCTAAGCGTTGGCTTTGCCACCCTACGGGAACGCTTAATAGTATATGACAGCTTACGCGTCATGAAAGATTATGGCATAGCTTCCACTCACTTCGATTCGTGCAAACTAGCCAATGGCTAAAGCTCATTCGCCTAGCTCATTCACTAAGCCGGACTAATACCCTAAACACTCACACTCTATAATAAGAAGAAAAAGCCCTTCTTATTCTTTCGTGCAAGCTTTTAGGGCAACTCCGGTTGCCTGGGGGGCTGTGCCCCTTTTGCATGTAATCAATTTAGAATGTTTCTTTTATGCAAGCTTAGTTTATTAAAAGACTGTTTTCTTTTTTAGTAGGAGTGAGGGTTGGACTGACAGTGGTCAGCCCTTACGGAGAATACTTGAGCATTAGCGATAGTATGACACTAAGGAGAATCTTTAAGAGAAATTGTCATGACAACTCGGAGAGTCCCTACGGGTGTCATATATTATAGAGAGACATTCTTTAAAGAGACACACACTAACACTCTCTATCTAATTAGAGAGGGTGTTTAAAGGTGTTTTAATGGTGTTTATACAGAATGTATTAAGAGAGCTTCTATAGAAGCTCTTGTAACGCTCTCTAATCGATTCTGGGGGCTACAGAGTGTGATTAATCATCCTACCCCCTTAAAACGTCTCCTGAGCGTTCCTGTGAATGATTTGGGGGTAAGGCAAGGTCTCTTTTATATACGTATGCGCATTAATAATTAGTGATAAAACCTAACAAAATTATTGACTTTTCGTAAGGCGCTAAAAATAGTACACTTTTTTGCGTTTGGGTATTGACAAAAGGGAGGTAACATGTTATTATTGATTATATAAGGTGATATTTAAATACTTATCATCTCATTAATAAGCAAACAAACACTGCACTATGGGCCTTCTGGTCGCATGGTGTTATTACATTTAATAACTAAAGAAAAGGATAATATGTCTAATTTCAAATACTACGATGTTCAGGAAATTCTAGATGCGCTGTTGTCAGGTGAACTTAAAAGGGTGAATGCTAAACGTAGCCAACATACAGCTAAACACATGGGCCACTTAGACAGAGCAGAACGCTATCGTAAAGCAGTGGCACTATACGATCAGATTCAAAGCATTAAGAAAATCAAATAAATTAAATAAGTTCGTGGATGGCTTTAAACCACCAGTAGCCGGAAACGGTGATATAGATAGAAGGAAAATTCTTTGAAAACAGAAGACAAGGCGAGTAAACGCCGACCTAACACCTCCTTAATTCTCCCTAACGATACATTCTCAATTCTTTTTAAAGAAGCACGCCGCAGAGGAATTAGCGTAAGCGCCTTGCTTACAGAAGAAGCACAGACAATCGCACTCAAATATGCCTTAAAGCATAAGGAACAGGGAATTTAAGTAGGACAACCTACTAACAAATAATAATTGCGTATAGCAAAAACAGGGGCAATAATGCTTTCTAATAAAGAAATTAAAACTAAATATGAACATAACGATGTAGAGCAAGAAAAATTCTTTAAGTCTTACCATAATATCTATAATATCTACACTATTTACTCACCAGATATTGAAACAGGAGAAATGAAGTTCTCATTGCAAATGAAGACAATCTACTCTTACCTGTTAAGTTGGCAAGAAAACGGACTCACCTGTTATCAAAATCAAGAAGACCTCGCAAAGATGTGTGATATGTCCAGACAGCGTTTTGTTGAAATGACATCTAAGATGCAAAAAGCAGGTATTTTAAAGAAAGAAAAGATTGAAGGTAGACGTAATAAAGAATTAATTGCACTTCCTATTACAGACTCTCATTTAAACCCACCTGAATCAATCCATGCAAGCCCTGTAGAAGACGTTAAGCCGATTTCTAATGCAATACCACAGGTTGTTATAGAAGAGCCAGCACAGAACGATACAGAAGCTCTCAGCGACAATGTAAAAGAATGTCCATTCTTTACCACTTCAGAACAAGCCTTCAATAATGAATCAGAGGATGAATCGGGGGTGTTTTCATTACCTTATGCAGGAAGTAGTAAGAAGAAGGAAGTTGATTTAGACGCTATATGCAACACTCTAATTAATTGCATAGATGCAGGTAATAGAAAATCAGATGAGAAGTTTACACCATTTGCTAAACGGATATTAGATGATTTAGGAATTACCTTCCCAGCGGGATTAGAGATTTACTTCTCAAAAACCTACCCTGGAATATATGAAGACCTAGATAGCCCATTTTAAACAGGAGAATAAATGTCACGAGTTAAATCAAGAGAAGAAGAACTCTACAACTATATAAAAGAAAATAAACTTTCCCTCTATTCTATTAAATCCCTCTTGGTCACTCTTAATATGTCAGAAGAAGAGATGAAAAAGAGCCTTGCCTCTCTGCGTTTTGGTGATCAAATGAATTATGAGATGTTCGGTGATGACACATTCCGAGTAGTATCAATTTCTAATTCATTTGAAGAGGGGCAGACGGATAAAATAGATAAACACTGGAGAGAACACACTAAGAAGCTTGTTAAGATTTACAAAGAGCAGGGCTATTCTCCTGAACAATGTGCAGAGATTAGCGATGTAGAGATAGAAACAGTAAACAAATATTGGGGTAAATAATGCAGGAATACGAATATACAGAAAATGAAAAGGCACTGTTTAGAAGCATAGCTGAAGGTTTAGATCTTACATATGAAGAACTTGAATCCAAAATTATCAAGGAATATCTGGAAAATCTCCTCGATAGAATCAAATATAACAGAGGGGAATAATGACTACAGTTAACGACACATCCAGCACTAAATCAACCAGTAAAACTAAATCAGATAACGGGTTTTGTGTAATAGCAAGCATGAGCAATGACTCCTCTACTAGTTATATTCAGGAATACAGTGCTCTGTCGTTTGATAGTGTCCCTCAAATTGGTGTGAAGCGTAAGGCAGACGTTTCCAGCTATGCTATCGAATCTGGTAGTGAGGTGAGTGACCATATTCAAATAAAAAACGACACAATCACTCTCTCAGGCTGGATCACAGAGAGTCCCCTTGAACTACGCGGAGACATCATCTCAAGCGCTGGGGCAAATGGCACAAGGGTGAAGCAGGCTATTGACTGGCTCAACACAACATTTGAAACACGTCAGACTATCTCACTCGTAACCCGTGATGCTGTATTAGAGAATGTGGTTTTAACAGGAATCTCTTATGATTACGATGATGCACTAGATGCTATGAAGTTTGATCTGAATTTTGAAAGAATTCGATTAGTTTCTTCTAAAGAAGTAGATGTCATCGCTACTAAGACAAAAAGCACTACTAATAAAGGCAAGACCGTAAAAACTAAGGCCAATACAACAACCGTTAAAAAAGACAGCACAATTACCAACCTGTCCTCTCAATACAATTCCTAAATAAATACATCGGAGCTACCATTATGGAATACATGCAATCATTAGTAAGTTTTGTCCTTTGGGGAATTCTAATTAGTAATACTACACACCCACTAAAAATAAAATATAAACAATGGAGAAAGAATGTCTAAAGAAAGAAACATTTTAAATGTCAACAAATTACAACTTAGAGCAGTAGGCAGAAGTAAGAGAAAATCTAAAGAGAAGAGCGTCCTTAAATGGGATGCTATTCCAGAATATGAAGACTCCCCAGCACTAACTAAAGAGGAACAAGAAATCATTGATAGCATTTGTAATAATAACGTTTTTTATTCTCCTCGTAAACGAATAGCCACTAAATTTAACGATGAATTAGAAAGGTGGCAAGCGTTAGGGTTTAAAAGTGAAGATGAGCATATTGCATGGAAAAGACTTAATAACAGGGATGAGGCGTCTAGCACTTATACAGACCTTGCAGACACTATTCTAAAAATCACACAGGGACAGAAAATTGACTGAATATAATACAATATATGAGATGGTGCAAGCCTATGCTGACTACTGTAATTCACAGGACATGCTACACGGACGCACCGACCATCCTGACGGGGATTATTACATGTATTTCACCTCCGGGAAGATTAACCAGAAACAGCAGGATACAGTCGTATTCTGTTTTACGAAAGAAAGGAATTCAGCAGGTGAATATCCTTCTTACATGATTCAGACAAGCTGAAGAGTCAGACAAGCTGACAACAATTCAAATATAAGGCCCCTGTAAGGGGCTATAACACTTTAAATAAAAAGAGGTATAATGAGCAATATTAATAGTATGAGCCGTGCAGGGCGCGGTAGAGAAGCTGTAGCAGAGTATAACAAGCAACAAGCTATCTTAGAAACTCCTGTTAGCAATTCAGAAGAAGCAAAAGCCTATAATGAAGTAAGGAACAATAAAATTACTTATCTTGATATCTTTTCAGCCTACAATGATGAATTGAATGGGAGTGTATTGCTGAACCTTTCAATAGCGATTGATAACTTCTACAACACTCCTACAGCTAATAATTTGAATACTGTCAGCGAAGAGATTAAAAGTGCTAACAGATTCATTAAAGAGGCTTCAGGAGTTATGGAAGTTTGTATTGCTAACTACCCTGATAGTTCAGAATTAGCTACAGAGATTGATATTTATCAAAGTGCTACAGATTGTATTCTAGGTGAGATTGCACAATTAGCAGAGAATATGACAGGAGAGGAGGCGTAAGCCTCTTTATGGCTCCTTTAGGGGCCACTTGAAATAAATTTATTACAAGGTGAAATACAATTTCAATTGTCACTTGAAAGTATTTTATTTCACTTTTCTATTGACAATTACATATTTTAATGTTATTATTATCTTATTAGGGTAAGATATTTCAGAGAAGACACTACCTCCTTATAGATTCTTCATTCTTCTGATATTGCACTTTCTTCGTTTTGTTAATTGGTCATTGACTCCAAATCAGAAACGTTTACTCTCCAAAGGTTTTGTTTCTGATGGGAATTAGGCTGCTTTATATTGCAATCACAGTATAAAGCTTCCAGCCTTCTTCTCTGAACTATTTTCCCTATCATTTATTAGAATACAGTAATAAATACTACCAAACCACACATCTTTTATTTTATTTCTATTCCTATTGAAGGAAAAATAAATAGGGGAGTCCTTCTAATATCACGTGGATGGTAGTATTTTTTAGTGTATATCTACATAGATTGCACATTTTGTTATTGACAATAGTCAATGGCTTTTATTTTATCTATTACAGATAGATAGTTTAACAACAAGTTAAGAATTAAGCCCTCTGGCATGTTGGGAAGCAGGAATAAATCATTACTTTGTCATTATCAAAAAACATCATGGATAGCTCCGTGAAAACAGGGGACAGAAAAACTCCTCTTATTAGTGAATTAGGAAGCGCTGAATAAGTTAATATGTTGGAACATTTATTTTTCTCCCAAAGAAGGGCACCACCTCACCAGTGTGTGCCCTCTTTTTTATCTACTTGAAATAGATTTATTTCACTAAAAATAGCACTTTCAAAGTTACTTTTAAACAATTACATAGTTACTTTTAAAGCCCTATTACATAGAGAATATAATATGAAAACAATCAATAACAAATCTATGTCCCTTTCTGATTTTACTACCACTTGTGAAAAGGTGGCAGAGATTATGAAATGTGACGTAAATACTGTTATGCGGGAAGCCGCTAAACGACTTCTTGATGAAGAGCAAACCCTTGTTAAAGGGCTTAACTACTCTGAATTAGAAACTCTCTCTCAAGAAGAAAAGACCAACGCTTTCATTGAAAAAATGAAGAAACATAAGAATAGGAATAAATAATAATGGCAAATTTTGGTAAAATCTATGGTGGCACTAAACTAGATAATAGTGTTATTGCCTACACCGCTGACCATGTCTTACAAGATATGAAAGTTAGCTACCCTGATGGCATCCCTGCTGATTTGGTAGCTGGTTCTGTTGTCTCCCTGAGTTCAGGCGCAATGGCAACCTCTACAGACAATATTGGCGTAGTCGTATCTCCCTCTGTATCGGGTCAAAAGTTCCTCCGTGTAGCTCGAACCCCGTTCGCTATGCTGATTAAAGAAGCTCTCATTGTAGATAGCTCCCTTACACTTGATGAAGTTGTAGCAGCTCTGACAGCACAAGGCTTTGCATTCACTGATTATGCAGAAGTAGCACTTCGCACCACCTAATAAGGATAATAATAAATGTCTGAACTAATGAATCTATTTACTGGACAGAATGCCAGTTTTGCATCTCCTTTTGAGTTCGCTAATAAACAAAATAAAATCATCACTTCTCTCGGTTTATTCGGTAGTGAGAATCATGATGTAAATAAAATTGCTCTCGATCGCATTGTCGATGAGAAGATGCTAAAAGGTCTGGAACGTGCAATGCATGTTCAATCTGACTGGAACAGTGCAAGCCTCCCGGAATTTGGTACATTTCTCTATCAAATGAAATACTCTAACTCCCTGAACTCTGTAACGAGTCGTGAAGTGGAAGAATATCGCCGCCGTGGGGCTATTGTAGAAGACTCAATTGCTGCTGTTCTCTCTGATTTCTCTGATGCACAATATGATCAGATGGCTAACACTGTAGAGGCTGACCTGATTAGTGCTCTGCTGGCACTGAAAGTTGAATCTCAGTATGCAGGACAAGGTGATTTAGATTTCCTGGATATGGCTGGAGCCACCAAAACAGGCTTTGCTCTTGATGTAAGCTCTTCTGCTAACATCTTCCAGCAACTGTCCCAAATCAACCGTGTAGTAAATGTTAAGCTGGGAACCAGTCTTGCACAGCAACGCACAGGAACGATTATTCTTGCTGCTGGCACTGCCGCTGATGCTCTGCATTATCACACCAGTATTAAAGACTTCCTGCTTTACACAATGCCAATGGGAAGCGATGCAAACCTGTTTACTCAGATTCAGGGTGCTAATCCTGCATATGAAAGCTGGATGCTGAAAGGGAACATTGTTATTGATGTAACTGGCTACACTCAGATCACTGATGTAATCGGTGAGAATGGCTTTGTGGTTATTCCTAAAATGTCAGATGCATCTAATGCATATGTTCTGCATCAAGGGATTGGGACACGTCATGCTACGCTGGGTAAAGAGAGCGGGTTGTATCACCAGTATATTACCACTGACCCACAGTGGAACTATCCAAGCATTGCAACTGAAACGGCCTATCTGCCGATTGTAAATATTCCAGATGCAATTGTATTTGGTGGAGTGGCTTAATAGCTACTGAGTAAAATATAAGCCTATAGGGGTGAGGGAGACAACCGAAAGCAAATCGGCCCCGCTCCTATGGGCTTTTCTTGTTTTAAGGGGATGAGAGTATGAAATTTATAATGAAAAGTGCTGGCATTAATTTAAAAGGAAGTGATGCTGAGAAATTAATTAATGTTAGTGAACTATGCAGAACATTTGGCCTTAATATTAATAGCTTCAACACTCTACGTTTTCGTTATGGATATGGAATTGAAGAGACGTTAGCTATCATGTTAGCAGAGAATAAAGAAGAGGAATAACAATATGATGGACATCTCCGTGGCTCGTATCCGCAACGTCGTTGACTTCAAAATCGACCATGAATCATTACGTAAAGCTAAAGACAGCATTAAAGGGATTAAAGACTTTGCAGAGAATCAGAAAATAGCTATTAAGCCATTTGTAGACCAGCGAGCACTTAATAAAAGCATGAAGCAAGCTATTAAACAGGCTAAAGCTAATAATGTTATTATGCAGAATGCACAGAATAAAGCTAATAACAGAGGGAATGGAACAAACACTCCTAATAACAACACTCAATCTAATAATGCTGCTAAACAACAAGCAAGAGCACAGGCTGCTGCTAATAAAAGACAGGACCAGGCTGATTTAAAAATGAGAGCTACACGTTTACAGCTGGGTGGGATTATTGGAAGAACAGCAGAGGAAGAAGCCAGAGTATTACGAGAAGCACAGGCCATTACAGACCAGTATAAAGCTGGCACAATTAGCATGGCCAGACAGAACCAGCTTATCAAAGAACAAATCACTCTGTTACGTAGAGCAGCCAGAACAAGACAGGCTGGAGCTAATGCACATGCTACAGGCGGATTTGGTAAACGCTTAGGAAGCCTCGCTAATGGCGCTACAGGCGGATTAGCTACCGGGGGCGTGTTAGGTATGGCTGGAGGTATGTTAGGGCCTCTCGCTGGCGCTGCTGTGGTTGCAGGTGGCTTAACTGGAGTCGCTAACAGTGCTAAAGAGACACGTATGGTTGTTCAGGGTGCTAAGGCTGTAGGTGTCGATCCGAACCTCCTTCTTGCTATGTCTCAATGGGGACAGAGTAATGGTGTAGATAGCGCTAGCCCTGATAAGATTCAGGATAACTTAAAAGATATCCGGGAACGTTTAGGAGACACTGCTGCTAATTCCACATTTGATACTAAATCAGGGAAATGGAAAGGTGGTGATCAGGGTGTAAATAGCATAATGAATGCTACTGGAATGAGCCTTAATGAAGTGAAACAATATCAGGATAGTCCTGCTGATTTCCTCAATGTCGCTATTAAAAAGATGCAGACCAGGGGAATGAGCGATGCTGAAATCGGACACCAGATTGAGGACTTAGGGGATGACCTTCTCTATTACCTTCCATTATTTAAAGATAATGCTAAAGCTCTGTCAGACCAGTTTGCACAGATGAAACAAGATGGCTCTTTATTAACAGAAGAACAGAAAAACTCTGCTGTTGTATTAGGAGACGCATTAAGTAGAGCAAGCGGCTCATTAGATGGTGCATGGCGAGAGGCTCTTGTCGGATTTGTGGATGCTATGGGTGGCCCTGATGGAATGTCTAAGACTATTGAGGGACTCACACCATTATTTAAAGGCTTAGGCGCTGTATTAGGGCTTCTGGTGAATATTGTCTCTTCTGTAACTCAGGCTATGACAGCATTAGTAACATGGGTAGCTAACTTATTACACCTCCCTGAACTATCCGCTAATGTGAATAAGCAAACTCAAATGGCAGACTCACAGCCTACTCCCTCATATTGGGGAATTAACAGAGATAGTGATAATAATAGTGGGTATAAGCCTAATGTTCCTGTAGCGAATGACCTTGTATCAGGTGCCAAAGCCAGTATCGTTAATCAGCCTGTCCAGGTGGCATTAGCTCCAGTAATTAATGTTGCTCCTGCTACAGTTCAGCAAACTATCGAACTCAAGCCTGATACATCCAGCATTGGCCCATTCATTGATTTCCAGGTGACAAATAAGCTTCAGGCTCAAGCTAATCAACTAGCAATTGACATTCAAGGTGCTACGAGTGCTGGCGGTAACTAAAAAAGAGGGGTATCACGCCCCTTTTTCTATTTCTAAAATTCTCTTAACCACTTAACAGGTCATAGCCAACAAAGTGTGCAACAAACTGGGTTACAAACTGGTGAAAAGTGCGTATAATAGCTTGCAATGAAATGTGCTAACACATTGATTTATATAGGCTTATATAAAACATCCCGACGCCTGGGAAGGCGACACCTTAAGGAAGCTCAATGAGCGAGAAATTACAAAAAGTGCTGGCCCGCGCTGGCCACGGCTCCCGCCGTGAAATCGAAGCCAAAATCGAAGCTGGCCGCGTCAGCGTCGATGGCAAAATCGCCACCCTTGGCGATCGCGTTGAAATTGTCCCGGGTTTAAAAATTCGCATCGACGGTCATCTGATTTCGGTGAAAGAGTCTGCGGAACAGATTTGTCGCGTGCTGGCTTACTACAAGCCGGAAGGCGAACTCTGTACCCGTAACGACCCGGAAGGGCGACCGACGGTGTTCGATCGTCTGCCAAAGCTGCGCGGCGCGCGCTGGATTGCCGTCGGTCGTCTTGACGTCAACACCTGCGGCCTGCTGCTGTTTACCACCGACGGTGAACTGGCGAACCGCCTGATGCACCCGAGCCGCGAAGTGGAACGTGAATACGCAGTGCGCGTATTTGGCCAGATAGATGATGATAAGCTGCGCCAGCTCTCTCGCGGCGTGCAGCTGGAAGACGGCCCGGCGGCGTTCAAAACCATCAAGTTTACCGGTGGCGAAGGGATTAACCAGTGGTACAACGTCACGCTGACCGAAGGCCGTAACCGCGAAGTTCGCCGCCTGTGGGAAGCCGTTGGCGTACAGGTCAGCCGCCTGATCCGCGTGCGCTACGGCGATATTCTGCTGCCGAAAGGCCTGCCGCGCGGCGGCTACACCGAGCTGGACCTGGCGCAAACCAACTACCTGCGCGAACTGGTTGAGCTTACGCCGGAAACCACCTCTAAGGTCGCCGTCGAAAAAGATCGCCGTCGCATGAAGGCAAATCAGATTCGCCGCGCGGTTAAGCGCCACAGCCAGGTGAGCAATAATAATAACAACCGTCGTTCCAGCAGCCGTAATAACGGTAACGGTTAATTATTCCAGTTCCGGCGGTCACCGCCGGAATTCTCCCTCCTGTGACTCCTTTCACACTTCTGCATAAAGACAAAAAACAGGAAATGCCCGGACAAATAACGCAAAGCGGTGCGCCAGGCGACGCCATATACTGAGGCCACTGATTACATTAACAGGTAGCCTAAAATGGAAACAGCAGGAAAACTTTCGGCAAGCTATGTGGTTATCGGCGTTAAAGAAAAAATAGGGTATGGTTTTGGCGATTTCGCCTCTAATTTATCCTTCGGCTTCGTTTCTCTGTTTTTACTTTTTTTCTATACCAATATTTACGGCATTAGCGCCGTACAGGCGAGCCTGATCTTTGTTATTGCCCGCGTGGTTGATGCGGCCTTTAATATTCTGATTGGTTTTGCCATCGATAAAACCCACAGCCGCTACGGTAAGCTTCGACCCTGGTTGTTGTATGGTTCAATTCCGCTCGGCTTCTTAACGGTGCTCTGCTTTGTGCCTTTCGGCGGTGAGGCGAAATTCTACTTCGCACTGATTTCCTATACTATTTATTGCCTGGCCTATACGGCGGTAAATACGCCTTATTCGGCGTTGACCAACCGTTTAACCCAGCATGAAGCCTCCCGCTCATCGCTGTCGGTATACCGGTTTGTCCTGGCGATTGTTGGCTATCTGATTGTGTCCACCACCGCGGACAGGCTGATTTCCCCGTTTAGCGATAAACAGCTGGGGTACGTCTTCGCCGTCTCTTGCTTTGCGCTGCTGGCGACGTTTTTGTTCCTTGCCTGCTTCGGGATGACCAAAGAGCGCGTTGGTGAAGAAGAGGAAGAGACTCCGGCGCCAACGCTGAGGGAAATGTTGAAGGCGGTGGCAGGCAACGCGCCGCTAATTAACCTTTCCATGTTCACCGTCTTTTTTTATATTGCCTATACCGTGTGGATGGCGATCGCTATTTACTTTATCAAATATATAATTGGTAGCGAAGGTTTTACTTCCACCTTCTTTATGATTCAGTCGGCGGCTTATATTGTCGGTACCGTTATTTCGGAAAAAATCATTGCGCTGATAGGTAAAAAGAAAATGACGCTGGTGGCGCTGTTGATCGGCATTGCGGGCGTACTGATGCAATATTTTATCGCTGGCGACAATATCTGGCTGATCATGACCGGCGTGTGTCTGTACAGTATTACGCTGGGGATGGGCTTTGTTTCAATGTGGTCAATGATTGCCGATACCGTGGAATATGCCGAGTGGCACCATGGGGTGCGCACCGAAGGCGCAATTTACGGTTTCTTTAATTTCATCACCAAAATAGCGATGGCCATCGGCGGCGGCTGCGCGGGCTGGATGCTGGACTATTACCACTATGACGCGGGCAACATTACTGCCAGCGCGATTAACGGCATTAACGTACTGATGACGCTATTTCCCGGCGCGATGTTTGCGCTCAGCGCACTGTTTGTCGCCTGCTATTCGCTGGATGAAAAAACCTATCGCGATATTGTGCAAAAAATCAGCCTGCGCAAACAGAACGCGCTTTAACCTCAGGGAGCCAGAGAGATGAATAACGATTTTAACACCACCCTCGCCGCGATGAGCGCGGAAGAAAAAGTGGCGCTGCTGACCGGCAGCGGCCTGTGGCGGACGGCCTCGCTGCCGCAGCACGGTATCGAAGATATCATTATGACCGACGGCACCTACGGCGTGCGCTACAGCAGCGCGCAGATTGATGGCCGGGAAAAGTGGAGCATGGATGATTTTATCTCGGTCATCACCCAAACCGCAGACCAGGCCAGCGCGGAAGAGCCCGCCGCGAAAGGGGGAGTGAGGCGCTATTCAGCACTTCGCTACCGGCGACCTGCTTTCCTAATGGTTCCAGCCTGGCCTGCAGCTGGGACGTGGAGCTGGTGCATCAGATGGGGGAAGCGCTGGGGCGGGAGTGTCAGCAAATGGGCGTCGGGATCCTGCTCGGGCCGGGGATTAACATTCGCCGTACGCCGCTGGCCGGGCGAGGCTATGAATATTACGCCGAAGACCCGGTGGTCAGCGGCGATATTGCCGCTGCGCTGATCAACGGCCTGCAGCAGGAGGGGGTTGGTGCCAGCCTGAAACACTTTGCGGCGAACAACTCGGAGTACCGCCGCACGGAAATGGATTCGATTATTGAAGAACGGGCGCTGCGGGAAATCTATCTGGCGGGTTTCCAGCGCGCGATTGCGAAATCCCGGCCGTGGACGGTGATGTCTTCCTACAATCGTCTTAACGGCGTGCAAACCTCCCAGGATCCGTTTTTGCTCACTCAGGTTTTGCGCGATGAGTGGGGATATGAAGGGCTGGTGATGTCCGACTGGTACGGTATTAAAGATCGCCCCGCATCGCTGATGGCGGGTAACGATCTGGCGATGCCCGAAACCCGCCGCGATAAACAAACTCTGCTGGCGGCGATTGAAGCCGGAGAGGTGCCGATGGCGGTGGTGGACCGCGCCTGTCTCCGCATGCTGGAACTGCTCGACAAGGTCCAGCGCCATCGCCGCCCGCAAACGCGAGCCGATTTTACGGCGCACCACGCGCTGGCGCAGCGGCTTGCCGGTGAATCCATTGTCTTGCTGAAAAATGAAGATAATCTGCTGCCGCTGCGTCCGGAGAGAACGCCGCGCGTCGCGGTGCTGGGTAAACCGGCTCAGGAGCCGGTGATCCAGGGGTCCGGATGCGCGACCACGGTGCCGTATCTGCTCGATCGGCCGCTGGATGAAATTTTTGACCTCGCCGGCGATGACTTCAGCGTCTCCTGGGCCGTGGGCGCGCCGGACGATCTGCGCTGCGATGAACAGGCGCTGGCGCAGGCCTGCCGCGTCGCGCAGGAGGCCGACGTGGCGGTGATCTTCGTCAGCACCGCCGTAGGTGAAGATGGCGAAAACGGCGATCGTCAGGATCTGCATATTCTGCCGGTGCACGAACGGTTAATTCGCGAAGTGGCGACGGTCCAGCCGAATATCGTGGTGGTGCTGGCGAATAGCGATGCGGTGGTGATGCCGTGGCTCGGCGAGTGCAAAGCGCTGCTGGAAACGTTCTTTGCCGGGCAAGGGATGGGGCGCGCGGTGGCGGAAATCCTCTTCGGCCAGCGTAACCCCTGCGGCAAACTGACGGTAACGGTACCTAATTCCCTGAAGGAAACGCCGGCCTGGCTGCACTATCCGGGCGAAAACCTGCGTCATCATTACGGAGAAGGGCTTTTTGTCGGCTATCGCTATTATGATAAACGTCGTATGACGCCGCAGTTTCCGTTTGGCTTTGGCTTAAGCTATACCCGGTTTGCGTACGATAATATCGCGCTGTCAGCCCGCCGTGCAGGCGCAGGCGAGACGCTTACCGTGTCGTTCGACCTGACCAACTGCGGAGAGTATGCGGGCAAAGAGATCGTCCAGCTGTACGTTAGCGCGCCGAAGGGGGAGCTGATTCGCGAAGTGCAGTCATTAAAAGCGTTCAGCAAAGTGGCGCTGGCCGCCGGAGAGACCCGTCGCGTGAGCCTGCAGCTGCCCATTGGCGAGCTGGCCTGTTATCATCCGGGCCTGGGTGATTGGGTCGTGACGCCGGGCATCTGGCAGGTTCGCGTCGGCGCCTCATCACGGGATCTGCCGTTGATCGCGGAGATTGAGGTAGATTGTCCGCAGCGGTACGTCCCGCTGCGCGATGATAACTCTCTACAACAGCTGATCCAGCAGCCGGAGGCCTTTGCCCGCGTAGTGAAGCTGATTGCCGATAAGAGCCAGATGCCAGCGGAGCAGGTGCGTGAAAAACTGATTCGCCTGGCGCCGGATCTGTTCTGCGGGCTGCTGATTGCGCTGACCGAATTCCTGGCGCTGGATATCGAACGCGACGAGCTTAACGCCGTGCTGGCCGGCGCTCATCATTGCCAATGACAGGAGAGTGCGCATGTTTCCTTTTTCAGTGACTCACCCTCGCTCGGTCACCCAGAGCGGACGACAAACGGCGAACAGCGGCTACGAGCTGATTGCCTTTGACGCGGAGAAGCTGAACGTGTTTGCCGCGGAGGTTCGCTACTGCGAGCCTCACTGGCATCCGGCTCCGGAGCTGATTACCGTGCTGGCGGGGCTATTTACCCTCGTCGTCGGCCAGCAAAGCCTGGAGCTGGCGCAGGGAGACATGCTGTATATCAATGCCGAAGAGGTCCATTCGCTGAGCGCCGAGGAGGCGGGCAGCCAGCTGCTCACCGTACAGTTTTCCCCCGGCCTGTTTGATGAACTTCATCCCTCGCCGCAGCTGGACTGGAGTACCTGCGGACGACCTTACTCTCCGGCAGACAGCGAGGTACGCCAGCGGCTGGCGAGGCTACTGGAACAGCTGATCGATAACCACGCGCCATTTCAGCGTATCGCGGCGATTTATCTGCTGCTGGATGCGGTCGTCTCCGCCGGAAAGCCGACGCGGCGCGCCGAAAGCTCGCTGCGCGACGAGGCGATGATCAAAAAAGGCATTGATTTTATCAATCAACACTTTGATCAGCCGCTGACGCTGAGCGAGGTCGCCTGCCATAGCGGGATGAGCTACTCCTGGTTCTCGCGGCTGTTCAAAAAGGTGAGCCGGTATAATTTTAAAGAGTATCTGACGCTGGTGCGGCTAAATAAAGCCCGCACCCTGCTGCGCGATACCCGCACCCCGATCACGGAGATTAGCCACAGCTGCGGTTTTCAGGAACACAAGTATCTGATCGCCGCCTTTAATAAATACTGCGGCGTCACGCCAACCGAATACCGCAAGCGCTTCGTCTCGCGGCAAAATATGCGCGAAAGCGAACTGGCGCTGGGGGAGGATTGCCTGTGCCTGCCGCTGAATCATGCGCTGCTCAAGCGGCTGGCGGCTAGTAGTCGATCCCCATCTGCGCTTTGATTCCGGCGTCAAAGGCGTGCTTCACCGGGCGCAGCTCGCTGACGGTATCGGCCAGTTCGGTAATCTCACGGTGGCAGCCGCGGCCGGTAATAATCACCGTCTGGTGCGCCGGGCGGTTGCGCAGCGCGGTAAGCACCTCTTCCAGCGGCAGGTAATCATAAGCCACCATGTAGGTTAGCTCGTCCAGCAAAACGAGGTCGAGGCTTTCATCAGCCAGCATGCGGCGCCCGTGCTCCCAGACCGCGAGGCAGGCGGCGGTGTCGCTTTCGCGATCCTGCGTATTCCAGGTAAAACCGGTCGCCATCACCTGAAACTCAACGCCGTGCGGCTCAAGCAGGTTGCGCTCGCCGTTTGGCCAGGTACCTTTAATAAACTGCACGACGGCGGCTTTTTTACCGTGCCCGACGGCGCGGGTGACGGTGCCAAAAGCGGCGGTGGTTTTGCCTTTACCGTTGCCGGTAAAGACGATCACGATGCCGCGCTCTTCCTGCGCGGCGGCGACGCGAGCGTCAACTTTATCTTTTACCCGCTGCTGGCGTTCGCGGTGGCGTTCATCACTCATTGTGCGATTCCTGGTTTGCGGCCCGGCTGGGCGTCAAAGGTCATTCCCGTTTTGCGACGACTGTCGTCGCCCATCAGCCACAGGTAAACCGGCATGATATCAGCGGGGGTTTTCAATTTTTGCGGATCTTCCGTCGGGAACGCATTGGCGCGCATTTTGGTGCGCGTGCCGCCTGGGTTAATGCAGTTGACCCGCAGATGACGGTTCTGATACTCCTCGGCCAGCACCTGCATCATGCCCTCGGTGGCGAATTTCGACGCGGCGTACGCGCCCCAGTTCGCGCGTCCCTGGCGGCCGACGCTGGAAGAGGTAAAGACCAGCGAACCCGATTCGGATTTAAGTAATAAAGGAAGCAGCGCCTGGGTGAGCATAAAGGTGCCGTTCACGTTCACCTGCATCACCTGCTGCCATACTTCCGGCTTTTGTTGATCCATCGGGCACACGTCGCCCAACAGACCCGCGTTGTGCAGCACCCCGTCGAGGCGCGGGTAGTGGATGGCTATTTTCTGCGCCAGCTGCTGGCACTCCTGCGGCGTGCAGGTTAACAGGTCGAGAGTAAACCAGCGGGCGGGAATGCCGCCCGCCTGCTGAATTTCGTGCGCGACGCTGCGCAGCTTTTCTTCGTTGCGGCCGACCAGGATAACGCTGGCGCTATAGCGGGAATAGGTCAGGGCGGCTTCACGGCCAATGCCGTCGCTGGCGCCGGTAACCAGGATGATGCGGTCCTGTAACAAGTGACGTTGCGGTTGATAGTGCACGGCGACTCCTCGGGCGATCTGCTGACGATCGCGCTTGCTGTTCGGTATCTCACTTTTGCGCTTTATGCCTGAAAGCGCCCGCTATTGCAATCGGCGAAGCGGAAACTCTTCGCGGAATTAATATCTTGCAACGATTTCATCGTCGCTGAAAAAAACAGGAAGGCGCCTCGCGTGCGACACAAAGCACAAAGACTTCTCGCCGACGGCTGATGTACACTGTGCGCCAACGTCAGCGGTTTACACAAGGTGAAAACGTGGAATTACTTGCTCAATATGGCCTGTTTTTGGCCAAAATCGCGACCATCGTTGTCGCAATTGCGGTTATCGTCGCCATTATTGTTAACCTGACTCAGCGCAAAAAACAGCGCGGCGAGCTGCGGGTCACCAATCTTAGCGAGCAATATAAGGAGATGAAGGAAGAGCTGGCGGTTTCGTTGCTCGATGGGCCGCAGCAGAAGCTGTGGCATAAAGCGCAAAAGAAAAAGCTCAAGCAGGAAGCAAAGGCGTCAAAGGCGCGGGCGAAGCTCGGCACACCAGAGCCGGACGTCAAGCCGCGCGTTTGGGTGCTGGATTTTAAAGGCAGTATGGATGCCCATGAAGTCAGCAGCCTGCGCGAAGAAATCACCGCCGTTCTGGCGGCGGCAAAAGCGCGCGACCAGGTCGTCATTCGCCTTGAAAGCCCAGGCGGCGTGGTTCACGGTTACGGCCTGGCGGCTTCGCAGCTGCAGCGCCTGCGCGACAAGCAGATCCCGCTAACGGTCGCGGTCGATAAAGTCGCGGCCAGCGGCGGCTATATGATGGCCTGCGTGGCGAACAGAATCGTCAGTGCACCCTTTGCTATCCTGGGCTCTATTGGCGTTGTGGCGCAAATTCCCAACATCAATCGCTTCCTGAAAAATAAAGATATCGACATTGAGCTACATACGGCCGGGCAGTACAAACGCACCCTGACGATGCTGGGTGAAAATACCGAAGAAGGGCGGCAGAAATTTCGCGAAGACCTCAACGATACTCATCGGCTATTCAAAGATTTTGTCCACCAGATGCGCCCCGGGCTGGATATCGAGCAGGTAGCGACGGGTGAACACTGGTACGGCGTTCAGGCGCTGGAAAAAGGCCTTGTGGACGCGGTGGAAACCAGCGATGAACTTCTGCTGGGGCTGATGGATAAGCACGAGGTTATCAGCGTGCGCTATCAGCAGCGTAAGAAAATGCTCGAGCGGTTTACCGGCAGCGCGGCGGAAAGCGCCGATAAACTTCTGCTGCGCTGGTGGCAGCGCGGGCAAAAGCCGCTGATGTAAACAAACAACGCGAGGCTTCGGCCTCGCGTTGTTGTCATGGCCCTGCAGGCAGCGGTTAATCCGCCAGGTGGTACTTATCAGACAGCTCGTGTGCGAGGTATTTAAACATATTAAATACCGCCGTACTCTTCGCCGTTGGCAGACCCTGCTCGTCAAGATAGAACTCGCCGCTGAACACCAGCACGCCGTTACGCTGAACGACGTCGGTGGCCTCGATCCCGGCTAACGTATCTTCATGTTCGCGAATGAGTTTGTTGGCTTTTTCCAGAAGCGTCTGGCGATCGATGGGTTGGGTTGTACCTTGCATAAATGCCTCCTGTGTTTCTTCGCGGCTAGTCTACGCCGCGCGGCGGCGAGGGGCAAATTTTCCATTGATCTTGCAGGGGTAATCGCAGAAGCCTAATAAACATCAGTTTAGTGGCGGGATTTGCTTTTGCATGCTAATAAAGTTGCGTAACGAATTTTATCAGGTACAGTGTGACGCTTTCAGCGATCTGGCAACAGATTTGCTTGACATTCGGCCAAAAATTATTCGTGCTATGTCGCCTGGCGAGAAAACGCCAGCAAACTCAGCTATCTGGTTTTATGGATGCGAAACCGGTGCAAGGGGTTGATATCCATCGATAACGACGCAACATAGGTTGTGACGTGTCGCCAGTGGATGGTGAATCAATGTGCGATGTATTCCTGGATGAATCAAATTAGGTAAAGGTGAATATGGGTAAAGCTCTCGTTATCGTTGAGTCCCCGGCAAAAGCCAAAACGATCAATAAGTATCTGGGTAATGACTACGTGGTTAAGTCCAGCGTCGGTCATATCCGCGATTTGCCGACCAGTGGCTCAGCTTCCAAAAAGAGCGCCGACTCTACCTCCACCAAAGGGGCTAAAAAGCCTAAGAAGGATGAACGCGGCGCTCTGGTCAACCGTATGGGCGTGGACCCGTGGCATGACTGGAATGCGCACTATGAAATACTCCCGGGTAAAGAAAAGGTCGTTTCTGAACTCAAACAGTTGGCGGAAAAAGCTGACCACATCTATCTCGCAACCGACCTTGACCGCGAAGGGGAAGCCATCGCATGGCACCTGCGGGAAGTTATCGGCGGTGATGAACAGCGCTATAGCCGCGTGGTGTTCAACGAGATCACGAAGAATGCGATTCGTCAGGCTTTCGAAAAGCCGGGCGAACTGAATATTGACCGTGTCAACGCTCAGCAGGCGCGCCGTTTTATGGATCGCGTGGTGGGCTACATGGTCTCTCCACTGCTGTGGAAAAAAATTGCCCGCGGTCTGTCAGCAGGCCGCGTCCAGTCGGTTGCGGTGCGTCTGGTGGTCGAGCGCGAGCGCGAAATTAAAGCGTTCGTTCCGGAAGAGTACTGGGAAGTTGACGCCAGCACCACGACCCCTGGCGGCGATGCGTTACCGCTGCAGGTCACGCATAACGGCGATAAGCCGTTCCGTCCGGTAAACCGTGATGAAACCATGGCGGCGGTCGCGCTGCTTGAGAAAGCCAGCTACAGCGTGCTGGAGCGTGAAGATAAGCCGACCAGCAGCAAGCCGGGCGCGCCGTTTATCACCTCCACGCTGCAGCAGGCCGCCAGCACGCGTCTTGGCTTCGGCGTGAAGAAAACCATGATGATGGCGCAGCGTCTCTACGAAGCGGGCCACATTACCTATATGCGTACCGACTCGACGAACCTGAGCCAGGACGCGCTGAGCATGGTGCGCGGCTACATTGGCGACAACTTCGGTAAGAAATATCTGCCAGAGAGCGCGAATCAGTACGCCAGCAAAGAAAACTCGCAGGAAGCGCACGAGGCGATTCGTCCATCCGACGTCAACGTGCTGGCCGAAACGTTAAAAGATATGGAATCTGATGCGCAGAAACTGTATCAGCTGATCTGGCGCCAGTTTGTCGCCTGTCAGATGACGCCTGCGCAGTACGACTCCACCACGCTGACGGTGAAAGCCGGCGATTTCAAACTGAAAGCCCGCGGCCGTACGCTGCGCTTTGACGGCTGGACCAAAGTAATGCCAGCCCTGCGTAAAGGCGATGAAGACCGTACTTTACCGATGGTCAATAAGGGCGACAGCCTGAGCCTGGTCGAGCTGACCCCTGCGCAGCACTTTACCAAGCCGCCGGCGCGTTTTAGCGAAGCTTCGCTGGTTAAAGAGCTGGAAAAACGCGGCATCGGCCGTCCGTCCACCTATGCGTCGATCATTTCGACCATTCAGGATCGCGGCTACGTGCGGGTGGAAAACCGCCGCTTCTATGCGGAAAAGATGGGCGAAATCGTCACCGATCGTCTGGAAGAGAACTTCCGCGATCTGATGAACTATGATTTCACCGCGCAGATGGAAGATCGCCTCGACCAGGTGGCTAACCATCAGGCCGAGTGGAAGCAGGTCCTCGACAGCTTCTTCGGAGACTTTACCTCGCAGCTGCAGACGGCAGAGAAAGATCCGGAAGAGGGCGGCATGCAGCCGAACCCAATGGTGCTGACCACCATCGACTGCCCAACCTGCGGGCGCAAGATGGGGATCCGAACCGCCAGCACCGGCGTATTCCTCGGCTGCTCGGGCTACGCGCTGTCGCCAAAAGAGCGCTGTAAAACTACCATTAACCTGGTGCCGGAAAACGAAGTGCTCAACGTGCTGGAAGGCGATGACGCTGAAACCAACGCGCTGCGCGCTAAACGCCGCTGTAAAAAATGCGGCACGGCGATGGACAGCTACCTCATCGATCCGAAGCGCAAGCTGCACGTCTGCGGTAATAACCCGACCTGCGATGGCTACGAGATCGAAGAGGGCGAGTTCCGCATCAAGGGCTATGACGGCCCGATCGTTGAGTGTGAAAAATGTGGCTCCGAAATGCACCTGAAGATGGGGCGTTTTGGTAAGTATATGGCCTGCACCAACGACGAGTGTAAAAACACCCGTAAGATCCTGCGTAACGGGGAGGTGGCGCCGCCGAAAGAAGATCCGGTACCGCTGCCGGAGCTGCCGTGCGAGAAATCGGACGCTTACTTTGTTCTGCGCGATGGCGCGGCGGGCGTCTTCCTGGCCGCCAACACCTTCCCGAAATCGCGCGAAACCCGCGCGCCGCTCGTGGAAGAGCTGTACCGCTTCCGCGACCGCCTGGCGGAGAAGCTGCGCTATCTGGCCGATGCGCCGCAGCAGGATCCGGAAGGCAACAAAACGATGGTGCGTTTTAGCCGTAAAACCAAGCAGCAGTACGTTGCCTCAGAGAAAGATGGCAAAGCCACCGGCTGGTCAGCTTTCTATATAGATGGCAAATGGACTGAAGCAAAGAAGTAACTGCTATCATCTGATAAAAGGGCCGCGCTGCGGCCCTTTTTTGACATCACATGTTGTTGATATCCAAGATATTACTCTGTTCCTCCTCTCTCCTTATAACCGCCTTATTATTTTTTGTTAGTATCTATACACTGTAGATATAAATGATATAGTGGTTATAGCTAATCCCTTTTTTATTATCTTATCGTCTTATACATCACCGTCATCAGGATACGTTGTGGCGCCAACGCGGCGAGTCGCAGGGAGGTTCGGGCTAGCCCGTCCACCGCCAAGTGACCTGAGCGTAAAATGTATTAAGCGGGTTTATTTTACGTGCTATCGGATATCAGCCATGAAACTACAGCAGCTCCGCTATATCGTTGAGGTTGTTAACCATAATCTGAACGTCTCCTCCACGGCCGAAGGCCTGTACACCTCACAGCCGGGCATCAGCAAGCAGGTTCGCATGCTGGAGGATGAGCTGGGAATTCAGATTTTCGCCCGCAGCGGCAAACATTTGACCCAGGTCACGCCTGCAGGCCAGGAGATCATACGCATCGCTCGCGAGGTCCTGTCGAAGGTCGATGCGATAAAATCGGTAGCGGGTGAGCATACCTGGCCTGATAAGGGGTCGCTGTATGTAGCAACTACCCACACCCAGGCCCGCTACGCGCTACCGGGCGTTATCAAAGGCTTTATCGAACGCTATCCCCGCGTCTCCTTGCACATGCATCAGGGGTCGCCAACGCAAATCGCCGAAGCGGTGTCGAAAGGCAATGCTGACTTCGCTATCGCGACCGAAGCGCTTCATCTTTATGATGATTTGGTGATGCTGCCGTGCTACCACTGGAACCGCTCCGTGGTCGTCACGCCAGAGCATCCGCTGGCGTCGCGAGAGTCGGTATCGATTGAGGAGCTGGCGCAGTATCCGCTGGTGACTTATACCTTCGGCTTCACCGGCCGCTCCGAGCTGGATACCGCCTTTAATCGCGCCGGCTTAACGCCGCGCATCGTTTTCACCGCCACCGACGCCGATGTGATTAAAACCTACGTGCGTCTGGGCCTTGGGGTAGGGGTAATTGCCAGTATGGCGGTGGATCCGGTTTCCGACCCGGACCTGGTGAAGCTGGACGCCAATGGTATTTTCAGCCACAGCACCACGAAAATAGGTTTCCGTCGCAGTACCTTCTTGCGAAGCTATATGTATGATTTTATTCAGCGATTTGCGCCGCATCTGACCCGGGATGTGGTCGATACCGCCGTTGCTTTGCGCTCAAATGAAGATATTGAAGCGATGTTCAAAGATATTAAATTACCGGAAAAATAACCACAGAAAAAATAATGGCATCCTCTCGGGGGTGCCAAAGCCTATAATGGCCTGAAATGGAATATCTAAACCTCGTCTGAATCACAATTTTCGTTAACTCCTCGTACCACATTTGCAAATATACCTGCCGCGATCAAATTAATGATGAAAGATATCTGCTGAAAAGCGAATTCACTGGATTAATAGTCAATCCATAATTAAGATTTATCTGTGGTTAGTAATTCTTAGCGATTGGTGGTGAAAAAATGATTAGTGATATCGATTATATGAAGTTTGCGATGTCACAGGAACGTGACAAGACTGAGATAGATCCAGTTTTGAGAAGTAAGGCCTGGAGCGCCGTTATCCTTGGGCTTGCGATGTTCTGGAGCGTCATTGCTCTGGTTGTCTGCAACGTTTGGTTACTAAGCTAGAGCACCTTCCAGTCACAGCGGTTATGTCAGTTTTATGACAAGTGAATTATTGAGAATTATTTCTATCTGATAAAATAGCGGTAATAAGGAGGATATAATTTTTCCCTTTTTAGACTCGCTCGATAAATTTTCTCTATTGGACTAATCGCCAGAATAATGGCGATTAGTCTTTCTTTGTACTCGTGTACTAATACGTCGCGCTCGCCGACGCAAACCTGACTTCTTCAATCCTTCTCAATATATCCGCCCTCATTATTCAAATTTCCTGTCTTAATGCGTTACGCCTATTTTAGCAATTTGGGTTGTTATCAAAATGTTACATCAAAGATGTGTTATCTTTAATAATGACCCTGAGGAGGATCAGGGGATGCTATCCCTAAGGTAAAGGAGGAGCTATGTCGTCAACCCTACGAGCAGCCAGTAAGGATACGCTCCAGGTTAAAGATAAAACCTGGCATTACTACAGCTTACCGCTGGCCGCTAAACAACTGGGCGATCTCTCGCGCTTGCCCAAATCGCTCAAAGTGCTACTGGAAAACCTGCTGCGCTGGCAGGACGGCGATTCCGTGACCGCCGAAGATATTCATGCCCTGGCCGGATGGCTGAAGCATGCCCATGCCGACAGGGAGATTGCCTACCGTCCGGCGCGCGTCCTGATGCAGGACTTTACCGGCGTTCCTGCCGTGGTGGACCTGGCGGCGATGCGCGAAGCGGTCAAACGCCTGGGCGGCGATACCGCCAAAGTGAACCCGCTTTCGCCCGTCGACCTGGTGATTGACCACTCGGTCACCGTAGATCGTTTTGGTGACGATGATGCTTTTGAAGAGAACGTCCGGCTTGAGATGGAGCGCAACCATGAGCGCTACGTCTTTTTGCGCTGGGGGCAGCAGGCATTCAGCCGCTTCAGCGTAGTACCGCCGGGTACCGGTATTTGCCACCAGGTAAACCTCGAATACCTTGGCCGGGCGGTGTGGAGCGAACAGCAAAACGGCGAGTGGGTGGCTTTCCCCGACACCCTGGTCGGCACCGATTCCCATACCACGATGATTAACGGTTTAGGCGTTCTGGGCTGGGGCGTCGGCGGTATCGAAGCGGAAGCCGCCATGCTCGGTCAGCCGGTTTCCATGCTGATCCCGGACGTTGTTGGCTTCAAGCTGAGCGGCAAGCTGCGTGAAGGCATTACCGCGACGGACCTGGTCCTGACGGTCACCCAAATGCTGCGTAAACACGGCGTTGTGGGTAAGTTTGTTGAATTCTACGGCGATGGCCTCGATTCTCTGCCGCTGGCGGACCGCGCGACGATTGCCAATATGTCCCCGGAGTATGGCGCGACCTGCGGCTTTTTCCCGATCGATGCGGTAACGCTTGACTATATGCGCCTGACCGGCCGCAGCGAAGAGCAGGTGGCGCTGGTAGAAGCCTATGCGAAAGCGCAGGGCATGTGGCGTCAGCCCGGAGATGAACCGGTATTCACCAGCACGCTGGCGCTGGATATGGGAACCGTTGAAGCCAGCCTGGCCGGGCCGAAACGTCCGCAGGACCGCGTAGCGCTCGGCGATGTGCCCCAGGCCTTTGCCGCCAGCACCGAGCTGGAAGTTAATCACGCGCAGAAAGATAAACGGCCAATCGACTACACGCTGAACGGACAGCAGTATTCGCTGCCTGACGGCGCGGTGGTGATTGCCGCCATTACCTCCTGTACTAACACGTCGAACCCCAGCGTCCTGATGGCCGCCGGCTTGCTGGCCAAAAAAGCCGTTGAGCGGGGGCTGAAGCCGCAGCCGTGGGTTAAAGCGTCGCTGGCTCCCGGGTCGAAGGTCGTTTCCGACTATCTGGCCCACGCAAAGCTGACGCCGTATCTTGATGAACTGGGCTTCAATCTGGTCGGCTATGGCTGTACCACCTGTATCGGTAACTCCGGACCGCTGCCGGACCCGATCGAGCGCGCAATCAAGCAGGGCGATCTGACCGTCGGGGCTGTGCTCTCCGGGAACCGCAACTTTGAAGGACGTATTCATCCGCTGGTCAAAACCAACTGGCTGGCGTCGCCGCCGCTGGTGGTCGCCTACGCCCTGGCGGGGAATATGAATCTCGATCTGACCCGTGAGCCGTTAGGGACGGGTAAAGATGGTCAGCCGGTGTATCTGAAGGATATCTGGCCGAGCGGAATCGAAGTCGCGCAGGCGGTTGAGCAAGTCTCAACGGAGATGTTCCGTAAAGAGTACGCCGAAGTGTTTGAAGGGACAGCCGAGTGGAAGGCGATTAAAGTGGATCGCTCTGATACCTACGACTGGCAGGATGATTCCACCTACATTCGCCTGTCGCCGTTCTTTGATGAGATGGGCGTTGAGCCTAAACCGGTAGAGGATATTCACGGCGCGCGCATTCTGGCCATGTTGGGCGACTCGGTTACCACCGACCATATCTCCCCGGCTGGCAGCATTAAAGCCGACAGCCCCGCGGGCCGTTATCTGCAAAATCACGGCGTCGAACGCATTGATTTTAACTCCTACGGCTCCCGTCGCGGCAACCATGAGGTGATGATGCGCGGGACGTTTGCCAATATTCGTATTCGTAACGAAATGGTCCCCGGCGTGGAAGGGGGGATGACCCGTCATCTTCCGGATAGTCAACCTATCGCTATTTACGATGCCGCTATGCTCTACAAAGCGGAGGGCACGCCGCTGGCGGTGATCGCAGGCAAAGAGTACGGTTCCGGCTCCAGCCGCGACTGGGCGGCTAAAGGACCGCGTTTGCTCGGCGTCAGGGTGGTGATTGCCGAGTCTTTCGAGCGTATCCACCGCTCCAACCTGATTGGAATGGGGATTTTACCGCTGGAATTCCCGCAGGGGGTGACGCGTAAAACGCTGGGACTGAACGGCGAGGAGCGGATAGATATCAGCAACCTGCAGGCTCTGCAGCCCGGTATGACGGTGCCGGTCACGCTGACGCGCGCGGATGGTCGGCAGGAAGTGATTGAGTGCCGCTGCCGCATCGATACCGCGACTGAGCTGACCTACTATCAGAACGACGGTATTTTGCACTATGTGATCCGCAATATGCTGTAAACCCGCGTCTGATATAAAAAGGGCCAGCACAGGCTGGCCCTTCATTTTTCAACGGAATTACTTGCTCAGCAGGTGCCCCATTTTGGCAGCCTTAGTATCCAGATAGTGGGCATTTTTCGGGTTGCGTCCCACAATCAGCGGCACGCGTTCCACAATGTTAATTCCCGCTTCAGTCAGAATTTCGACCTTCTTCGGGTTGTTGGTCAACAGGCGTACCTGGTCGACGTTGAGCAGCTTAAACATATCTGCGCACAGCGTGAAGTCGCGTTCATCGGCGGCAAAACCCAGCTGATGGTTGGCTTCCACGGTGTCATAGCCTTGATCCTGTAACGCGTAGGCGCGGATTTTGTTCAGCAGACCGATATTGCGCCCTTCCTGGCGGTGATACAGCAGAATGCCGCGCCCCTCTTCGGCAATATGCGACAACGCCGCTTCCAGTTGAAATCCGCAATCACAGCGCAGGCTAAAAAGGGCGTCGCCCGTTAAACACTCAGAGTGTACGCGAGCCAGAACCGGGGATTGCCCCGAAATATCGCCAAATACCAGCGCGACGTGATCCTGCCCGGTTGCCAGTTCTTCAAAACCCACCATGAGAAAATCGCCCCATGGGGTTGGCAGTTTGGCTTCTGCCACACGTTTAAGCTGCATGTGATTCTCCAGATTCTATCAGCACCTGACTGTGCTTCTGTTTGCCGCTATTTTGCCACAATGGCGCGACGTTCTCCTAATTGCGTAGGGTTACCTGCGCGCAAAGCGCACAAACGAACTACTTTCCGTTATGATATTGAGGTTAATGAATAAGGAGACGAGATGCTGTTGATTGCCAGACGAACCGCCGTTGGCGCGGCCCTGTTATTAATCATGCCTGCAGCGATCTGGATTTCGGGCTGGAAATGGCATCCCGGGCTGTCGGCAGGGACGATGAAGCTGCTGTACTGGGTGACCGAAACGGTGACGCAGCCATGGGGCATCATTACGCACGTTATCTTATGCGCCTGGTTTCTGTGGTGCCTGCGTTTTCGTCTGCGAGCGGCGATAATGCTGTTTCTCATTCTGGCCGCAGCGATACTGGTTGGGCAGGGAATGAAGACGTGGATTAAAGGCCGCGTTCAGGAGCCTCGTCCCTTTGTCATCTGGCTGGAGCAGACGCAGCAGGTGCCGGTCACGCAATTCTACGCGTTGAAACGCAAAGAACGCGCTAAACTGGTGCATGAGCAGCTGGCGCAAGAGCAGCAAATCCCCGGATTTTTGCGCAAGCACTGGCAAAAAGAGACCGGCTTCGCTTTCCCATCTGGCCATACGATGTTCGCTGCCAGCTGGGCGCTGCTCGGCGTTGGTTTACTGTGGCCGCGGCGTCGCTGGGTCACCCTGGTGCTGTTGCTAACGTGGGCGACGGCGGTGATGGGCAGCCGCCTGGCGCTGGGCATGCACTGGCCGCAGGATCTGATCGTCGCAACGCTGATTTCCTGGCTACTGGTGACCCTGGCGACCTGGCTTGCCCAGCGGTTCTGCGGCCCGCTATCGCCGCCGGGAGAAGAGGCGCAGGATATTAAAAAAAGGGCGGCAGCGCCGGAATAATGTTGATATTACCCCTATCAGGCCGCATATCCTGTACTGGTGTCATGCATTTCCATTCCACCGCTGCGGCGAAAATGGTACTTTATAGGGCTGAACGCGGGATTTTTTCGCGCAACCCACAGAACGGGAAGTCATGTGAAATATTTTCTTATTTTCTTACTGGTGTTAGCCATCTTCGTCATTTCAGTGACGCTGGGCGCGCAGAATGACCAGGTGGTCACGTTCAACTATCTCCTCGCGCAGGGTGAGTTCCGTATTTCGACGCTGCTGGCCGTGCTTTTTGCTGCCGGTTTTGCTATCGGCTGGCTGATCTGCGGTCTTTTCTGGCTACGCGTTCGCGTCTCTCTGGCGCGCGCTGAGCGTAAAATTAAGCGTCTGGAGCATCAGATCGCGCCAGCCAGCGCTACGCCTGCAGAAGCCGGTGTTCCTGCGGTGAAGGAATAATCATTTATGCTGGAGTTGTTGTTTCTGCTTTTGCCCGTTGCCGCAGCGTATGGCTGGTACATGGGGCGCAGAAGTGCACAACAGTCCAAACAGGACGATGCGAGCCGTCTGTCGCGTGACTACGTTACAGGGGTCAACTTCCTGCTGAGCAATCAGCAGGATAAAGCCGTCGATCTGTTCCTCGATATGCTGAAAGAGGATACCGGCACCGTCGAAGCCCATCTGACGCTGGGCAACCTGTTCCGCTCGCGCGGTGAAGTTGACCGCGCTATCCGCATCCACCAGAGCTTAATGGAAAGCGCCTCGCTGACTTACGACCAGCGCCTGCTGGCGGTTCAGCAGCTGGGGCGCGATTATATGGCCGCCGGGCTCTACGATCGGGCGGAGGGGATGTTCAAACAGCTGGTGGATGAAACGGATTTTCGCCTGAGCGCCCTGCAGCAGCTGCTGCAAATTTATCAGGCAACCAGCGACTGGCAGTCGGCGATAGAAGTGGCCGAGCGTCTGGTTAAGCTGGGGAAAGAGAAACATCGCGGCGAAATCGCCAATTTCTGGTGTGAACTGGCGCTGCAGCAAATGGCGGGCAACGATCTGGATAAGGCGATGGCGCTGCTGAAAAAAGGCGCCGCGGCGGATCGCAACAGCGCTCGCGTCTCCATCATGATGGGTCGGGTATGGATGGAGAAGGGCGACTATGCCAAAGCGGTAGAGAGCCTGGAGCGGGTGATTGAGCAGGATAAAGAACTGGTGGGTGAAACCCTGGAGATGCTGCAAACCTGTTACCAGCAGTTAGGGAAAACCGACGAGTGGGAAGCATTTTTGCGCCGCTGCGCGGAGGAAAATACCGGCGCGACGGCCGATCTGATGCTGGCGCAGATCCTCGAACAGCGGGAAGGGGTTGACGCCGCGCAAAACTACGTGACTCGCCAGTTGGAGCGCCATCCGACGATGCGCGTTTTCCATAAGCTCATCGATTACCACATCAATGAAGCCGAAGAGGGGCGCGCGAAGGAGAGCCTGGGCGTGCTGCGCCACATGGTGGGCGAGCAGGTCCGCAGCAAGCCGCGCTACCGCTGCCAGAAATGCGGCTTTACCGCCCATACGCTGTACTGGCACTGTCCATCCTGCCGGTCGTGGTCAACCATTAAGCCCATTCGCGGACTCGACGGGCAGTAATTTTAAAAAAAAGCCGCACTTTAGTTACAACATACTTATGGATTATTATGTCCGTCTCCTCCGGCTACGGCTATTAAGGCGTCCGGCAGGGAGGGAAATGCAGCCTGTTATTTTCGGCTTATCGCAGGTAGAATGCTGCCCGTTTACCTTTTTTTGCGCCGAACCGGCGCTCATCAACAATTAAGGTCCGGTCATGACGTCTACTGCTACATCTTCTTCCCGCGTTGTCACATCCTCTCCCATCGTCGTTGCTCTCGATTATGATAACCGTGATAAAGCGCTGGCGTTTGTCGACCGTATCGACCCGCGCGACTGCCGGCTCAAGGTTGGTAAAGAGATGTTCACCCTGCTGGGGCCGCAGTTTGTTCGCGACCTGCACCAGCGCGGTTTTGAGATTTTCCTCGATCTAAAGTTTCACGATATCCCGAATACCACGGCGCGTGCGGTCGCCGCAGCGGCAGAGCTTGGCGTCTGGATGGTTAACGTTCATGCCTCCGGCGGCGCGCGTATGATGACCGCCGCACGTGAGGCCCTGCTGCCCTTCGGAAAAGATGCGCCGCTATTAATTGCGGTAACGGTGTTAACCAGCATGGAAGCCAGCGATCTGCAGGATCTGGGCATTACGCTATCTCCGGCGGACCACGCCGCGAAGCTGGCGGCGCTGACCCAGCGCTGCGGGCTGGATGGCGTTGTCTGTTCGGCGCAGGAGGCGGTTCGCTTTAAACAAGAGCTGGGCCAGGCGTTCAAGCTGGTGACGCCTGGCATTCGTCCGCAAGGTAGCGACGCGGGTGACCAGCGGCGCATTATGACGCCGGAACAGGCGCAGGCGGCGGGGGTAGATTACATGGTGATTGGTCGTCCGGTAACGCAGTCTGCCGATCCGGCCGCCACCCTGCGCGGTATCAACGCATCGTTGAATAAGGGGGTATGATGAGCGATTCCAACAGTCGTCTGGTTTATTCAACGGACAGCGGTCGTATTGATGAGCCCAAAGCGGTACAGGCGCGTCCGAAAGGGGACGGTATCGTACGTATCCAGCGCCAGACCAGCGGGCGCAAGGGGAAGGGCGTGTGTCTGATTAGCGGAATAGATGAAAGTGACGACGCGCTGGCTAAGCTGGCTGCCGAGCTGAAAAAGAAATGCGGCTGCGGCGGGGCGGTAAAAGATGGCGTGATTGAAATTCAGGGCGATAAGCGTGACTTGCTCAAATCGCTTCTGGAAGCCAAAGGCATGAAGGTTAAGCTGGCTGGCGGTTGATTAATAATAAGGCCACGATAAATATCGTGGCCTTTATTTTTGTGCTGGTGTACTGGTCAGCAAATATAAACTTTCATTTTATTGTTCGTGGTTAATATTATTTACCCACCTGGTGGCCGATAATCCCGCCGACTGCCGCGCCGCCGAGGGTACCCAGGGTGCTGCCGTCCGTTAATACCGCACCGCCCAGTGCACCGGCACCTGCGCCGATAGCGGTGTTACGGTCGCGTTTAGACCAGTTAGAACAAGCGCTCAGAGACATTGCAACAGTGACGGCCAGAACCACAGCGGCCATTTTTTTGTTCATTGAAGTCATCATTTTTTTTCTCCTGAATAATCTATTCATGGATACAACTTCCCTTAAGCATAGCTTGTTACGCCAGCCCGGGGGGTATTCCATGAAGCTTTAGTTGCGCAGGTGTTGCTCTATTCACGCAGGTGATAGTTACTTCCTGTTATATCGCTAACATTAATTCTACTTTCTATAAATTTTTCAGGCAGGTAAAAAGTCTGAATTCAGGTGTCAGAAAAGTCTCAGACCAGGGCGATGCCGGGGAGAGCCCGGCAAAGCGGCGTTAAGGCAGAAATAAGGATCAGGGATGGTTAACGATATCGACGGCTAAACCGCACTGGGTTAACTGGTTGCGCACGGCATCATTGAGATTATCATCGGTGATAATGCGGTTGAAGCGCGCTATCGGGCCGAGCGGATAGGGATGAACCACGTTGAATTTCGAGCTATCGCTGAGCACAATCGCTTCACAGCCCTTTTCAAGCACCGCGTTGACCACGTCAGCACGCATCATATCCCGTCCGGTAAATCCGGTTTCAGCCTGCCAGCCGTCAATGCCAATAAAGGCCTTGCTGAAGTGGACCTGCTGAATAAACTGGCGGGTTAGCGGACCCACCATACTTTCACTGCGCTTTTGATAGATCCCGCCCAGCAGGATGACTTCTCCGGGCGTCTCTTTCAGCAGATGCGCGATATAGCTGCTGACGGTGATGATAGTTATATCGCCGCGCTCGGCAAGCGTACGGGCGAGCAGGGCGTTGCAGCTCCCGTTTTCGATAAATACCGTTTCCCCGGACGAAACGAGCGTAGCGGCCCGCGCAGCCAGCTCTCGCTTAATGGCGAAGTTGGTCATCATGCGGGTTTCCACATCTTCACTATCCAGCGGAACGGCGAAGCCGTGGGTACGCCGCAGGTAGCTCTGTTTCTCGAGTGAATTCAGATCCTGGCGAATGGTGACTTCAGAGACACCGGTCATCTTCGCGAGATCGGCCACGCTCATACGGCCTTTATCGATGACCATTTGCAAAATACTTTGTTGTCGGGCGTTCATAGCAACTTCGCAGTTAAGGGCTATTTGGGCGCGATCGGCCCTGGATGACCGATGGCGACGATGAAGATTATCAAATTTCCCACGGCGCTTTAGGCTGACCGGGTTTATTTTCCTGCTCGTCGCTGGAAAGCGCCTGCAGTTCAGCTTTCAGAATTTCCAGATTATGGATTGCGGAGTGATAATCCCCGGCAACCAGAATATCCAGCACGGTATCGATTCGTTGGGCGAGCAGGCGGGCATTCAGATCTGACATGGCGTTATCCTGGTTACAAATGTGAATAAAATCAATGATGCTAAAAACGGATGAAAAAGAGAAGCGAAAAAAACGCACAAACTAACTCATCTACAATGATTCGTGGGCAACGCGCAGAAAAACAACGGGAAGGGCTAAAATGCGGCTCCATATAAGGGAGCCGCACAGGTGAATTATCAGGCGGCTGGACGCGCAATCACGCTACGGGTTTCCATGCGCACTTCGGCAATCGTGACGTCGATAACATCCGTGACTTTGTAGACGACTTCGCCTTTGATCTGCACGGTGCCGTTTTCCTGGCTGCACACCAGTTCATCGCGCACGGCGTGAAGGAACGGCGCCGGGATAAAGGCAACCGCGCCGTTATCAACCAGACGCACGCGCATGCCGCCGCGGCTGACATCGATAATCTCAGCTGCAAAACGGGTAGTGGTGCCGGCCTGCGGATTCAGATAGCGGGCGTACAGCCAGTCTCCAACATCGCGCTCCGCCATGCGGTTGAGGCGACGGCGTTCAGCCATTTGGATCGCAACGTCATCCTGCGGGCGGGAGATCGCTTCCCCTTTGATAATCGCTTTCAGCAGACGATGGTTAATCATATCGCCGTACTTACGGATCGGGGAAGTCCAGGTCGCATAGGCCTCAAGACCCAGGCCGAAGTGCGGGCCCGGCTCGGTGCTGATTTCCGCAAACGACTGGAAGCGACGAATACGGCTATCGAGGAAACCAGACGGCTGCGCGTCCAGCTCGCGACGCAGCTTGCAGAAGCCTTCCAGCGTCAGCACTTCCACCGGGTCAACGTGCACATCGTGAGTCTTCAGTAAGGCCGCGAGCTGCTCGGTGTTGGCCGGATCGAAACCGGTGTGGACGTTATAAACGCCGAAACCGAGTTTGTCGCGCAGCACGCGGGCGGCACAGATGTTGGCGGCAATCATTGACTCTTCAACGATGCGGTTGGCGATACGACGCGGTTCGGCGACGATATCCAGCACTTCGCCCTTGTCGCCAAGCACAAAGCGGTAATCCGGGCGGTCCTTGAATACCAGCGCGTGGTTTTTACGCCATTCGCTACGACGCAGGCAGGCCTCCTGCAGCAGCTTAATTTGCTGGGCGATAGTCTCGCTTCCCGGCTGCCAGCCACTGTTATTTTCCAGCCAGTCGGAAACATCATCGTAGGCCAGCTTCGCTTTCGACTCGATGGTCGCCGCGAAGAACTGAATATCATCTTCGATGGCGCCGTCATCCGCGAGGATCATGCGGCAGGCCAGAACCGGGCGAACCTCGTTGGGGCGCAGAGAGCAGAGGTCGTCCGAGAGCTCGCGCGGCAGCATCGGAATGTTGAAGCCCGGCAGATAGTTAGTAAAGGCGCGAATTTTCGCCGCGTTGTCCAGCTTGCTGCCTTCGGCAATCCACGCGGTCGGATCGGCGATAGCGACGGTCAGATGCAGCTTGCCGTCAGCGGTTTGCTCAACGTACAGCGCATCGTCCATATCTTCGGTGCTGGCGCTGTCGATGGTCACGAAAGCCAGGGCCGTTAAATCACGGCGTTCCAGACCTTCATCAAGCATCTCGGTCGCCACGCCGTCCGGCGCTTCTTTTTCCAGATTATGACGCGCCAGGGTGACCCACCATGGAACGAAATGATCGTCGCCGTAGGTAATGTACTGGGTGAGCTCAGCGTAGAAACCGCGGTCGCCTTTCAGCGGATGACGGCGCATTTCGGCAACGGCCCAGTCACCCTCTTTAAAATCATGCTCTACGCCGCGCGCGGCGCGGCAAGGAATGGCATCTTTCAGCAGCGGATGGTCAGGAACGATGGAAAGACGATCGTCTTTCTTATGAACTTTGCCGACAAAACGCGTCAGGAACGGCTCAACCAGTTCTTCAGGCTCAGCGCTTTCGCGTTCCTTTTCAGTATTGACCACGGCGATAATACGATCGCCATGCATCACTTTTTTCATTTGCGGCGGCGGAATGAAATAGCTTTTCTGCGAGTCGACTTCGAGGAAGCCAAATCCTTTTTCCGTCCCCTTAACGACCCCTTCAACGCGCGGAGTCTGGGAATGCAGTTGCTGTTTAAGCTGCGCTAGCAGCGGGTTGTCCTGAAACATAATTTCGTATTTTCGTGGCTAAAAGAGCGGCTGACATTTTTACGCGAATATGCCTGCCGCAGCAAGCGCTGTTTCAGCATTTTACGTCTCCTGACGTACATTCCCGAGGGCGATTTTTAGCCGATTCATCCAACCGCACAGCCCGCACCAGGCGAGTAGATCGATAGCCGCGCTACGGGAAAGCCCGTAATCAGTGAGGGGAGTTAGCTGGGCGGCGCTGAAGCGGTCGGGCGCGCGGGTCAAAAGCTGTACGGATTGTAGAAGCTGGCGTTCCATTGACGGGTTGTCTCCCCATGGCTGGACGCCGGATTCATTACCACGCAAAGCGTCCGTGAGATCGGCTAAATCTGGACATCGCGAGGCCCACGCGTTAAAGCAGCTGATGCTGCCATTAATCCGCGCAGCGATCAGCGCCACCTGCGCGGCGAACGGTTGCCGATCGCTGAGGTGGAACAGGAGCTGCTCCTGCAGAGCCAGAGGAGGTTCCTGAGCCGCCAGCAGCGGGGCCAGTTCAAACAGGCCCGGATGTTTTCGCCAGTTCGCTAAAAGAGACTGGCGCTCATCGTCGGCATAGCGTAAGTCCGCGTCGTCAAGTCCTGGCTGCCAGTCACTCTCCCTCGTGACGAAAAGCGCTTCCGGGGCATCTTCCTGCTGCGGCATGCCGGGGATCCAGCGCACCGGGTAACCCAGCGCGGCATGGAAGGCGGCGATAGCGCGGGCCTGGAAGCTGATAAAGCCAATAATCTGATTGATAAGGATAATATCGCGACTGGTCAGGCCGACTTCGTCCAGCTGGCTGCGGGCGAGCGCGTTGATAAGCGAAGGAGAGCTCGCGAGCTGACGCGCGTACTGGGTAATTTGCGCCAGACGACGGTTGCTCTCACGCGAGGAGTCCGGGCCGGGAAGCGGCGCCAGGCGAGCGGCGTAGTGATTACACAGGCGCTGTACGCCATAAACCTGGGCGACGGTCAGCGCCGTACTTAGCCGGTCATAGGCGCTAAATGTCTGTAGACGGTTAACCGTCACTGACGCGGGAAAGAGGGCATCTGCCAGCCGACGGGCCGGCGTAAGCCAGCGCGCATGCGCCTCGAGCAGCTCCCGGGGGAGAGTCAGATCGAGTAGAAAACGATCTTCGACATGGGCGGCTTCAGGGACGAGCGGCAATACATCCACCGGGCAGATTGTTGACTGGGTCTCATGATACCAGTGGTTTTTGCCGTTAACGCGGCGTTGCTCCATGGGCGTTCCTTGTTCGGTATGTGGCAAACCGCCGTTTCGCGGTCATGCTATGCGGAACTATCCTGGCTTAACCCTGGAGCGGGAGAAAATATTGATCCGTGCTAACAAATAGCGGATTGGAATAACAGAAGGAAAGCGCGGGGGAAATACCCCTCCTCGCGGGCGCGAGGAGGGTAACGAACTTATTTCAGTTCCAGCTCGTTCATGGCGGCGATGCTGAAGCCGCCGTCAACGTGAACGACTTCGCCGGAGATGCCGGCAGACAGGTCGGAGCACAGGAATGCTGCGCTGTTGCCCACGTCTTCAGTGGTGACGGTGCGACGGATCGGGGTGACCGCTTCGCAGTGCGCCAGCATCTTACGGAAATCTTTAATACCGGAAGCCGCCAGGGTACGGATCGGACCGGCAGAGATGGCGTTAACGCGAACGCCTTCCGGGCCCATGGCGTTCGCCATATAGCGCACGTTAGCTTCAAGAGAGGCTTTCGCCAGACCCATCACGTTGTAGTTCGGGATGGCGCGCTCTGCGCCCAGGTAGGAGAGCGTCAGCAGGGCGGAGCCCGGGTTCAGCATACCGCGGCAGGCTTTCGCCATCGCCACAAAGCTGTAGGCGCTGATATCGTGAGCAATTTTGAAACCTTCACGAGTCACCGCGTTAACGTAGTCGCCGTCCAGCTGGTCTGCCGGCGCAAAGCCGATAGAGTGGACGAAACCGTCGAACTTCGGCCACACTTTTGCCAGCTCGGTGAACAGAGACTCGATGCTCTCATCTTCCGCGACATCGCACGGCAGGACGATATTAGAGCCCAGCGCGGCGGCAAATTCTTCCACACGACCTTTCAGTTTTTCGTTCTGATAGGTGAACGCCAGTTCAGCCCCTTCACGGTGCATGGCTTGCGCGATGCCGTAGGCGATGGACAGTTTGCTGGCAAGGCCAGTCAACAGAATGCGCTTACCGGAAAGAAAACCCATAGCTTTTAATCCTTATCGTTATTGCGTATTTTTACTTTAACAATCATTTGGTTAGCATTGTTATTTCAAAATAACTCAAATTTAGCCGGGAATTATATCCCACTGACGACCCCTTGTGTCACGATATTTTTCAGCCATTCGCCACGTCATATCGCGCTTTGGCTACCGCGTATACAAGAGTATACCATCGGATATGACGGCGACCTGGCGCTAGCTCCGTGCAAATTACGCCTCGGTTTATTTACCGTCTTTACGCCAGGCATCGGCAGTCAGCGCCTCGCCGAAATGGCCGGCAATCAGGCGTTTTGTCAGCTCGTGCAGCGGAGACGCCAGAACGTCGGCGGTGCTGCCGCGTTCGACCACTTCGCCCTGATGCATCACCAGCACCTGATCGCTGATGTGCTTCATCATGCCCAGATGCTGAGTCACGTATATGTAGGAGATACCCTGTTTTTCCTGCAGCTCCAGCATCAGGTTTATCAGCTGCGAGCGCATTGACATATCCAGCGACGCCAGCGCTTCATCGCAGACGATGACCTTCGGACGCAGGATCAGCGCGCGCGCCAGGCCCAGACGCTGTTTCTGCCCCGGCGCCAGCATATGCGGGTAGTAGCTGACGTGGTCCGGCAGCAGGCCAACCATTCGCAACGTTTCGATAATCTGCTTCTGCCGCGCTTCGGGTTCGAGGTCGGTATTCAGGCGCAGCGGAAAATCGAGGATTTGCGAAATACGCTGCCGAGGATTGAGCGAGGTCGACGGATCCTGAAAGATCATGCGAATCTTCTGGCTGCGGAAAGAGTAATCGCCAAACGCCAGCGGGCGATCGTCAATCAGCAGTTCGCCGGTGCTGGGTTCGACCATTCCGGCGAGCATTTTTGCCAGCGTTGACTTGCCGGATCCGTTCTCGCCGATAATCGCCAGCGTCTGGCGCTCGCGCAGGGTAAAGCTTAGCGGCTTAACCGCTTCCACCGTTTGCCGATGAAACCAGCCGGTGCGGTAGCGAAAGGTCTTACTCAGATTGCGCACTTCAAGCAATGTTTCGACCATTTCACTCTTTCTCCATGTTCAGCGGGAAATGACAGGCATAGAGGTGGTTACGGGCGCCCACCAGCCGGGGCGTTTCGATACATTCGCGCTGGGCATAGGGGCAGCGCGGCCCGAGCCGGCAGCCGATGGGCAGCTGTTCGAGCAAAGGGATCGCCCCCGGCAAGGTGTTGAGCCGACTCTTGTGCGGCATGGCGCTGCCGAAATCGGGAATCGCCCGAATCAGCGCCTGCGTGTAAGGGTGATGAGGAATCGTCACCAGCTCTTCGCTCGGCGCGGTTTCCACCGTCTGCCCGCAGTACATCACGTTGATTTTGTCCGCCCATTTACTGAGCATCTGCATATCGTGGCTGATCAGCAAAATGGTGGTGTTGTTGTTTTGGTTCAGCCGCGTCAGCAGGCGGATGATTTGCGCCTGCGTTGTCGGCTCCATGGCGTTAGTCGGCTCATCGGCGATCAGCAGCCGCGGCTGGTTAGCCAGCGCGATGGCGATCATGACCTTCTGGCACTCTCCGTCCGTCAGCTCGTAGGGGAAGCTGCGCATCGCATCTTTATGATCTTTGATCCCCACGCGGTGCAGGAGCTCGATGGCGCGCCGCTTGCGCCAGCCCAGGCGCTGCCACCAGCGTCCTTTAAAGGTCCAGCCGGGGATATTCTGCGTTAATTGCTGGCCGATCCTTTCGGAAGGGTCGAGACAGGATTGCGGCTCCTGAAAAATCATTGAGACGTTGTGGCCCACCAGCTTACGCCGCTCGCGCACCGACAGACGCAGCAGATCGATGTCGTCGAAGCGCATGCGGTCGGCGGTTACCCGCCAGTTGTCCTTGGTGACGCCGCATATCGCTTTAGCTATTAAGCTTTTGCCGGAGCCGGACTCCCCTACGAGGCCGCGTATTTCCCCCTCGGCGAGTGTCAGGCTGACGCGATCGACGGCTTTTACCCAGCCTTCGTTGGTCTTGAATTCAATGGTTAAATTACGGATGTCGAGTAACGGCATTATTCCACCCCGGCGATGATGGCGCGGCGGATCCCGTCGCCCAGCAGATTAACCAGCAGGACGCTTATCATGATTGCCGCACCCGGCAGCATCACCGTCCACGGCGCCACGTAAATCAGCTCCAGCGCGTCGCCGAGCATCGCTCCCCATTCGGGGGAAGGCAGTTGAGCGCCGAGATCGAGGAAGCCCAGCGCAGCGATATCCAGGATCGCCATCGACAGCGCGCGGGTGATCTCGGTGACCAGGCCTGAGGTAATATTCGGCAGCACCGCGAACCATAAAATATTCAGCGTCGAGGCCCCGTCAAGGCGGGCGGCGATAACGTACTCTTTTTCCAGTTCGTCATGCACCATGCTGTAGACCGAACGCACCATCCGCGGCAGAAGCGCCAGCCAGACGGCGAACATCGCGTGGCTGAGGTGCGGCCCGGCGAAGGCGACCACGATAATGGCCAGCAGCAGGGACGGGATCGACAGCAGCGTGTCAAGAATATGGTTCATCACCGCCGACCGCAGGCCGTGGGTAGAACCGGCAATCACGCCAAGCACCAGTCCCAGCAGGGCGGCGCCCAGCGTCACCACAAACGCGCCGCCGACCGTCGGCGCCGCGCCGCTCAGCAGGCGGCTCAGGACGTCGCGACCGAGATCGTCGGTACCGAGAAAGAACGACACTTCGCCGTACCGCGACCAGGACGGCGGCAGCAGCTGGTAGCCGAGAAACTGCTGGTCGATGCCGTAAGGAGCGAACCAGCCGCCGAAAACGCACAGCAGCGCCAGCGCCGCACAGCCGTACAGGCCGATCATGGCGGTCGTATCGCCGTAGAATTTTCGCCATACGGTGCGCAGCGCGCCCGGCGGGCGCTTCTCCAGATAGACGCTATCGTAGGGCATACCATTCCTTATGTTTCAGTGGGTTAGCCATCGCACCCAGAATATCGGATATCACGTTCACAATAATTACCAGCGCGCCGATGACCATCACGCCCGCGGAGATCGCGGCGTAGTCCTGTTGGCGAATCGCGTTAATCAGCCAGCGGCCCAGCCCCGGCCAGCTGAAGACCATTTCGGTAATCATCGCCAGCGTTAGCATGGTGGAAAACTGCAGCCCCAGGCGCGGGATCACCGGCGGCAGGGCATTGTGCAGGACGTGGCGGTGTAAAATCGTCCGCCGCGATACGCCGCGGGTGGCGGCGGCTTTGACATAGTTGGTGTCGTATACTTCGCTGGTGCTGATACGCATCAAACGGATCACTTCCGTCGTCGGCGCTACCGCCAGGGTTAGCACCGGCAGCACCATGTGGCGCGCCGCGCTGACGATCATTTCATGGCGCCACGGGGAGTCGGATAGCCATGCGTCGATCAGCGCAAAGCCGGTGACCGATTTCACTTCATACAGCAGATCGAAGCGTCCGGAGACCGGAAACCAGCCCAGGGTAAGGGAGAAAAACAGGGTCAGCAGCAGCGCCAGCCAGAAGACGGGAATCGAAAAGCCCAGCAGCGCCAGGGCGCTGATCAGGGTATCTTGCCATTTGTTGCGCATAATGCCCGCCAGCATACCGACGGGGATCCCGATCACCAGCGCGAAGCCGAAGGCGAGGATACAGAGCTCCATGGTGGCGGGAAAGACCTCTTTAAGCTGCTCGGAAATCAGCTGACCGTTGATGCTGGAAACGCCGAAATCCCAGTGCAGCACGCCCTCAAACCAGAATAGCCAGGCGTTCCACAGCGAGGCGCCCTGCAGCGGCGCGTGGGGCGTAAAATAGCTCAGGCTAAAACCGACAAAGGTCAGCAGGAAGAGGGTAATCAGCAACAGCAGCAGGCGACGCAGAGTAAAAATAATCATGGTTTTTTCACCTCGTCTTCTTTTTCCCGCGAGACGCCTGCGAAAGAGGCGTTGCCAAACGGGCTCAGCACCAGGCCTTTCATGTCGTAACGATAGGCCTGCAAACGCAGGGAGGAGGCCAGCGGCAGCACCGGCAGTTCATTGGCAAGAATGCGCTGCGCCTCTTTATAGGCCTCAATGCGCGAGGCCAGCTGCTGCGAAGTGAGCGCCTTTTGCAGCACCTCGTCGAATTCGCGATGACACCAGTGAGCATAGTTGGTTTGTGAGGTAATCGCCGCGCAGCTCAAAAGCGGACGGAAAAAGCTGTCCGGATCGTTACTGTCCGTTGCCCAGCCGGACAGCGTCAGGTCATGACTCATATCCATTAATCTGGCCTCCTGGAAGCGGCCTTCGACCGGCACAATAATCACCTTCACGCCAATTTGCGCCATATCCGCCTGAATAAGCTCGGCGGTTTTCAGCGGGCTGGGGTTCCAGGCCTGCGAGCTGGTTGGCACCCACAGCTTAAGCGTTAGATTTTCCAGCCCCAGGGCTTTCAGCCGGGCGCGGGCTTCCGTGGGGTTATATTCGGTGATCCTGGCGTCGTTATCGTAGGCCCAGGAGGCGCGAGGCAGCATAGACGCGGCGGTTTCCGCCGTGCCGTAGTAGATCGACTGCATCAGGCGCTGATTATTGATGGCCAGCGCCAGCGCATGGCGCACCTCAGGATTATCGAGCGGCGGCTTAGCGGTGTTAAACGCCAGCCAGGCGATGTTCATTCCCGGGCGCAGGGTCAGGCGCAGACGCGGGTCGTCACGCAGAATAGAGAGCTGGCTTGCGGCGGGCCAGGCCAGCACGTCGCATTCGCCGGTCAGCAGTTTTGACAAGCGGCCGGTGCCGCCGGAGCCGAGATCGACCACCACCTGCGGCATCAGCGGTTTACCGCGCCAGTAGGCCGGATGGCGCTGCAGGCGAATGTACTGACCGCTGCGATACTCCTCCAACTGGAACGGACCGGTGCCGACCGGTTGCCGGTCGATCAGTTCCTGGCGATCGTTCTGCGCCAGCTTCGCGGCATACTCTGCCGACATCACCGAGGCGTAGTGGGTGGCCAGGTGCCACAGGAACGAGGCGTCCGGGCGTTTGAGGCGAAACTCGACGGTATGACTATCCAGCTTACGCACGCTTTCCACGCTGTCGGCAAACTGTAAGCTATCGAAATAGGGAAAGCTGCTGCCGTTAACGTTGTGCCACGGGTGGTCGCGATTAAAAATGCGGCCAAAGGTGAAAATGACGTCATCGGCATTAAAATTACGGGTCGGTTTGAACCAGGCGGTGGTCTGAAAAGGCACGTTGTTGCGCAGGTGGAAGCGGTAGGTTGCGCCGTTGTCCAGCACCTCCCAGCTTTCTGCCAGTTCGGGAACCAGGCGATAAGTATAGGGGTCGACGTCAAGCAACCGGTCGTAGAGCTGGGCGGCCAGGGTATCGACAATCAGGCCGCTGCTGACCTTTTGCGGGTTGAAGGTGTTGACCTGACCGCTCACGCAATAAACGAAGCCGCTATCGCGAATATCCGCGTGCGCAGGCAGCGCTGGCGCGGCAAAAGCTTGCCCGTACAGCATACATACCGCTGCCAGGAGAGAAGACAATTTCAGGCGCATAGTTTCTTTTTGATTATAGAGCAAGGCTCTATCTTATTAATATTAAATAACATTTACCACCACCTTCTTGCTCATGGAGATAATATAAGCGAGGGCTGCGTCGGTTATTTGACCAACTGATTCAAATTCATACCGCTTATTAACTTCGAGTATACCTCGTAAATCATCCGACGTTTGTCATCAGGCAAGCGAGGGTTTGAGCAAAGCGTATTTTCGATTCATCTGCCGCACGGCTTGAGGAAGCTATGGGTATTGAGCATGGCGCTTATTTGCGTCGAAGCCCCGATATCCGCCACATGGTATCTTTTTATTGGCGGTTTCTCCAGCCAGCCGTGGCTGTACGGCTGGCTGGCGGTCGGGGCGCTACAGGGGAAGGAGTCGGTTATAGCGGGCGATATAATCTTTGGGATTAATTTCCAGCTTTTCGCCATCGTAATGGTGGGCAACATAAGTACGCAGTACCAGGCCGCTGTTTTGCGGCGAAATTGTCCAGCCCTGTTGACGATATGCATCTTCGGTTGAGCGGATAAGCAGGTCCGAAAAGATCATCATGACCGAGAGCGCCGGCGCGCGGTGGCTTTTCATGGTATGGACCAGGCTAACGTGCGCCGCATAGCGGCCGAGTGTTGAAGGATTAACCGGAATCATCTTTATTTTCAGTCCATTGAGTCATGATGCGCTGATGATAGTTCACATGAGAATATCTTGCTAGTTACAATTTTTTAACCGCATGCGAACGGGCTGCCGCGCAAGCAAAAGCTATTTTTCACGGCACAGACCGCTTGCAGAAAGAAGCAGGGTAGTGACGCTGTCACTTTTCAATCGCCGAGCGGCGTGAATTCATAAAGCGCCAGCGCATTGCTCTCCAGCGAATCGACAAGCTGCCAGCGGTCGCTATCCGGCGTCTCTTCACTGACGCGCAGCGCCGGACGCGCTCTGTGCATCAGCCAGCGATAGTCCTCATCGTCCGGCCCGCTTTGGCTGCGAAAGGCCTCAAACAGCGGGAAGAGCGCGCCATGGTGCCGATCGAACAGATGATGTTTGATTCGCCAGCGTCCTTCAAGACCGAGCAGGCGCACGCTCCAGGGTTGACTAAAGCGCTGGATAAACGCCTCCTCGCTGGAAAGCCAGGGATTGAAAACCACCGTATTGCGCAGCAGTAGCTGATAATGGCCGTTATGGCGCAGCAGCAGCAAGTTCTTGTCGTTGATCACCACCTCGCCCCGCAGCCTGCGCCACAGCCATAGCACCCAGTAGACCGGTCGCGGCAGACCGTGGAGATAGTGCAGCGCCAGGCTGGAAGTATCCAGCTTGCCGTTGGCGCGGGCTTCCCCCTGCAGCCCTGAATTCAGCCAGAACCCCGCGAGCCAAACCTGATCCGCCAGTCCCAGCAGATTATCCATCAGCAGCGCGCCGCGAAAGAAACGGCCGTTGGTATCGCGGGTATCGCCGGTGAGGGTATTCCACGAGAGCAGCCAAAGCGGCAGCAGGAGCTGCCGCTGGCGCAGCGCGCTATGAAGTTTGCGCAATTTGTGTACCGGATAGTTTTCGCTGGCAGCCAGTTTCTGGCTATCCACCTGCGCGAGATCCAGTAGTTCATTAGCATCGGCCTGGCAGGCCAGAAAATCCGCCTCGACCAGCAGCGGTGAACGCAGAAGGGGATCGTCCTCCACCTGTTGAGGAAAACGGTGCCAGATCCCCAGCGCCGACTGCGGCGATAGCCTCTGCAGGATCGTCTTTTGTTGCCGCCAGGCGTGCTGGCGGGCCTCGTCGCTGGCCTGAGGAGACCAGTGCCAGACGAAGTGCCAGCTGGCGAGGGTTGCCGGCGGAAAATGGTTAGCGGACAGAGAGAGAAAACGTTGCAGCAGGTCGCCGCGGGTGGTGAGCCCGGTATGCAGTATCACCGCCAAGCCCTGGGTCCCCAGCCAGCTAAAAATGCGCTGCAGGTTATACCAGCAGGCATACCCGGCCATTTGCGGATCGTCCCAGCCGGTGCCGAACAGGCGGCTGCTGAGAAACGGATCGTGAATATCGATGGCGAATATCGGCAGCGCGTCGTGCAGCTGTTCCAGTTCGCGGCGGACATCCTCGCGCAGCAGGTCGTCCAGTTCGCGAACGGTAATCACCATTCGGGTGTGACGCAGCGGCGCGCCGCGCGCCGGGAGTTCGCGAACGTCGAGATGGCGGGTTTGTTGGGGGCTGAGCCGCAGCGGCGGGCTATCCAGACCGTAGGTTTGCGGCGCGTTGAGCCGGGCGTACAGCCGATCGATTGACACCGGCTGCCATCGCTCGGTCTGCTGTAGGTGCGGGCGGAGAGATTCGACCGCCGTCTGCGGGTGCTGCTGGCGGAACTGGCGCGGCGTCAGGCCGTGCTCGCGTTTAAACAGGTCGCTCATCACCCGGCTGCTGGCAAAGCCCTGCTGCTGAGCGATCTGCTGTATCGATTGACGCGTCGTCGTCAGCTGCTCCGCGGCTTTGCGCAGGCGCAGCCCGGTGATGTACTGCATAAAGCTGACGCCCACCTCTTTGCGGAACAGACGCGATAGCCAGGCCTCAGAAACAAACTCCGCGGCGGCTATCTCCTGCAGCGACAGGCGCCGTTGATAGTTGGCGTCGATTCGCGCCACCACCCTGTTTATTCGCTGGCTCCAGCGTTCGGCTCCGCGAGGCGCCTGGGCGGTGAGGGGACGGCTGAAGCGTGACGCCAGCAGGAGAGCAATTTCGCTAAGCCAGCGGTTAGCCTCCAGCCGGTAGTGGGCCTGCGGATTGACCAGACCGAGGACCAGCAGCTGGCGCATCAGGTAGCGCAGGGTGTCTTCGGCATCGCGGGTTTCGCTGCTGCTCTGGTAGGCGGAAGCAAAAAAATCGCCGTCCAGGCGGGTCAACCATCCGGCGTTCAGCGACAGCGCCATCACGACGTTCGCCGTCTTGCTGTGCAGGCTCCAGCGGCGATGACGATTCACTATCGCCAGTTCATCGGCCTGCAGGTACCGACCCGTCTCGCCATCGCGGAGTTCGACGCTGCCCTCAAGCAGCCATAGCAGCGTCAGAGCATCGTTTTCCTGCTGGCTCAGCTGTCGGATATCGCGAACCACAACCTGAAAGTCGCTTGAATGATGCTCCACCGTCGCCTCCTGAAGACAAAAAACAGCACCTCATTTTTTGTCATAACCGTTTTGTATGAAAAACACTCATTAATAATCCGTCACTATAAAACAAAAAAGCGCATTTTAAAGCCAGCAGGGATGCATAAACTCGAAAGTGTCGTGCAAACACAACACAGGAATAATAAAAATGACACACCCGATTATTGAGGCATTACAGGTTAACGAGGCGCAGTTTGTCGCGCTTCGCCGCCGTTTCCATCAGCAGCCGGAAATTGGTTTTGAAGAGCATAAAACCAGCGAAGAGGTTGCCCGCCTGCTCGGCGAATGGGGCTATCAGGTTCACCGCGGTCTGGCGGGCACCGGCGTGGTCGGTACTTTACGCGTCGGCGAGGGTAAAAAACGGTTGGGGCTACGGGCGGATATGGACGCGCTGCCGATGCAGGAGATGAGCGGCAAAGCGTGGGCCAGCCGGGTCGACGGTCGTTTTCACGGCTGCGGCCACGACGGCCATACCACCACGCTATTGTACGCCGCGGAATATCTGGCGCGCACCCGGCAGTTTAACGGCACCCTGCAGCTTATTTTTCAGCCTGCTGAGGAGTTGCTCTACGGCGGTCGGGTCATGCTGGAAGACGGCCTGTTTGACCAGTTCCCCTGCGATGCCATTTTTGGCCTGCATAATATGCCGGGGCAGCCGTTAGGCAGAATCGGCCTGCGCGATGGGGCGATGATGGCCTCCTCGGATACTCTCCATATTGAAGTCAAAGGGGTGGGCGGACACGGCGCGGTACCGGAGCATACCGTCGACGCCACGCTGGTTGCCTGTCATATCACCCTGGCGCTGCAATCCATTGTTTCCCGAAACATCACGCCGTTTGAACCAGCGGTCGTGACCGTGGGCAGCATTCAGGCCGGGCACGCCCCGAACATTATCAACGACAAGGTGTTAATGAAGCTCACGGTGCGCACCTTAAACGAACAGGTTCGCGAGACCGTCCTGCAGCGCATTCACGATATCGCCGTTGCTCAGGCCGAGAGCTTTAACGCCAGCGCCGCCTTAACCCACGTTAACGGCAGCCCGGTTTTAAGGAACGATCCGGCTGCCAATGAGATGGTCCGCACGGTGGCGACCGCGCTGTTTGGCGCGGCGCAGGTCGGCGAGGTGAAGCCGTTTATGGGCAGCGAAGATTTTGCTTTTATGCTCGAGCGCAATCCGAACGGCTGCTATTTCACCATCGGGGCCGGGAACGAAGCGGATCGCTGCATGGTGCATAACCCGGGATACGACTTCAACGATGCGCTGTTGCTGAAAGGCGCCGCGCTGTGGTGCGCCCTGACGGAACACTATTTGCGTTAATGTCCGCAATGAAGAGGACCCTGCTATGAGTTCTGTATCGCTAAGCGAAGCGCAGTTCGTCGGCACCGATCGTCTGCTGGCGGGTATTGTATTGAGCGTTCTGACCTTCTGGCTGTTTGCCCAGTCGGTGATTAACGTGGTTCCGGCGATGAAGAGCAGCCTCGATATTTCGCTGGAAACCCTGACCCTGGCGGTGAGCCTGAGCGCCTTATTCAGCGGCTGCTTCGTGGTCGCCAGCGGCGGGCTGGCGGATAAATTCGGCCGCATGCGCATGACTACCCTGGGCCTGATCCTCAGCATTGTCGGTAGCGCAATGCTGGTGTTCTCTCAGGGACCCGCGCTGTTCCTGGCCGGGCGCGTTTTACAGGGGCTGTCGGCCGCCTGCATCATGCCGGCGACGCTGGCGTTAATTAAAACCTGGTATGAAGGCAAAGCGCGCCAGCGGGCGGTCAGCTTCTGGGTCATCGGCTCTTGGGGCGGCAGCGGTCTGTGCTCGTTTGTCGGCGGGGCGATCGCCACCGGTCTGGGCTGGCGCTGGATCTTTGTTTTCTCCATCGCGGTAGCGCTGGCGGCGCTGTTTTTGCTGCGCGGTACGCCGGAAAGCCGCAGCGCCAGCGCGCAGCAGCATAAGCTGGACATCAGCGGCCTGCTCAGCCTGATCCTTGCGCTGGTGCTGTTAAATCTGTTTATCAGCAAAGGCCACGGCTGGGGCTGGACCAGCGCAACCTCGCTGGCGATGCTGGCCGGCGCGCTGGCATCGGGGCTGTTTTTTATCCGCAGCGGCCAGCGTAAGGGCGACGCGGCGCTGATTGATTTCGCGCTGTTTGGCAACCGGGCCTACAGCGCCGCGGTGTTGTCGAACTTTATGCTCAACGGCGCCATCGGTACGATGATGATTGCCAGCATCTGGCTCCAGCAGGGGCATCATCTGAGCCCGCTGGAGAGCGGAATGATGACGCTCGGCTATCTGGTTACCGTGCTGGCGATGATTCGGGTGGGCGAGAAGCTGCTGCAACGCTACGGCGCGCGTTTGCCGATGATGAGCGGCCCGGTCTTTACCGCGGTCGGTATTCTTCTTATCTCCTGCACCTTTCTCGATAAATCGACCTATATCGTCACGGTCTTTTTCAGCAACGTGCTGTTTGGCTTCGGCCTGGGCTGCTACGCCACCCCGTCAACGGATACCGCGGTGGTTAACGCTCCCGAGAATAAGGTAGGCGTGGCCTCGGGGATCTATAAGATGGGCAGTTCGCTCGGCGGAGCGATGGGAATTGCGGTGACAGCGTCACTTTTTGCGCTGTTTTTACCGCTCGGCATGGCCAGCGCGGCGCAGTATGCGCTGTGGTTTAACGCCGCGCTCTGCCTGGGTTCAATGGCGGTGAGCGCGCTACTGCTTCCGCGTACAGGTCAAAGCTGATGTTTTTTCAGCAGCGCCCGCAGCTGGTGGTAGGTTAGCCCCAGCAGTTCGGCCGCCTGTTTTTGATTGTACTTCGCCTGTTCGAGGCTTCTCTCGAGCAGGCTTTTTTCTTGCTCCTGCTGGAAAGCGCGCAAATCGAGCGGCAGCGTGGGGCCTGGCGTCTTCTCCACTTCGACGAGCGTCGCCGCGTGCTGCTGGCGGAAGGGGTTAATAATAATATTATCCAGCTCGCGCTCGCTGCTGCCGTGGCGGTAGACCGAGCGTTCAACCACGTTTTTTAATTCACGGATATTCCCCGGCCAGCGGTAGTTCTGCAGCGTCACGGCGGCGCGTTCGCTAAAGCCGGGAAACAGCGGCAGTCCGAGCTCGCGGCACATCTGGATAGCAAACTGGGTGGCGAGCAGCATGATATCGCTCTGGCGCTCGCGCAGCGGCGGCAGCTGCACCACATCAAAGGCCAGACGGTCGAGAAGGTCGGCGCGAAAAAGACCGTCTTCCACCATTTGCGGCAGATCGGCGTTGGTCGCGCACACCAGGCGGACGTTAACCTGTAGCGGCTGGCTGCCGCCGACGCGCTCCAGTTCGCCATACTCAATCACGCGCAGCAGTTTTTCCTGTACCAGCATCGGCGCGGTGGCCAGCTCATCGAGAAACAGGGTACCGCCGTCGGCGCGCTCGAAGCGACCCGGGTGACGTTTACTGGCCCCCGTAAAGGCGCCGGCCTCATGCCCGAACAGCTCCGAATCGAGCAGATTTTCATTGAGCGCCGCGCAGTTCAGGGAGATAAACGGCCCCTGCCAGCGGGAAGAGAGGAAGTGCAGACGGCTGGCGATCAGCTCCTTGCCGGTTCCGCGCTCGCCAATCACCAGCACCGGTTTATCGAGCGGCGCCAGTCTTGAGACCTGCTCCAGCACCTCAAGAAAGCTATTGGCCTCGCCGAGCAGGTTGTCCTTGTAATCCGCCATGATGAATTTCGCCATTTAGTAGTGTGATTCACCAGGTCACTTTAGCAATGCGCTGGCCAGATAACAACCACTTCCATTAAAATCAATAAGATAAAAACTTGGCACGGCATTTGTATTAGTCATGGCACAGGCCGGTGCCTGACACCAGAACTATGAGGATTGAAATTATGGGTATTTTTTCTCGTTTTGCCGACATCGTGAACGCCAACATTAACTCTCTGCTGGAGAAAGCGGAAGACCCGCAGAAGCTGGTTCGGCTGATGATCCAGGAGATGGAAGACACGCTGGTTGAAGTCCGTTCGACCTCGGCGCGGGCGTTGGCTGAAAAGAAACAGCTGAGCCGTCGTATTGAACAGGCCGTTGCCCAGCAGGCGGAATGGCAGGAAAAAGCCGAACTGGCGCTGCGTAAAGAGAAAGAGGATCTGGCCCGTGCGGCGCTGATCGAAAAGCAGAAGCTGACCGACCTTATCGGCAGCCTGGAAAACGAAGCGCAACTGGTTGATGAAACGCTGGCGCGGATGAAAAAAGAGATTGGCGAGCTGGAAAACAAACTCAGCGAAACCCGCGCCCGTCAGCAGGCGCTGATGCTGCGTCATCAGGCCGCAAGCTCCTCCCGCGACGTTCGCCGTCAGCTGGACAGCGGTAAGATTGACGAGGCGATGGCGCGTTTTGAATCGTTTGAACGCCGCATCGATCATATGGAAGCCGAAGCCGAAAGCCACCGCTTCGGTAAAGATAAATCGCTGGATCAGCAGTTCGCCGATCTGAGAGCGGACGATGAAATCAGCGAGCAGCTGGCGGCGTTGAAAGCCAAAATGAATCAAAATAACCAGTAATATCTTCGGGCGGCACCAAGACGTGCCGCCGCCATCAGCAAGGAGTTCACATGAGCATGCTTTTTCTCGCCATCCCTTTGACGTTGTTTGTGCTGTTTGTTTTGCCGGTCTGGCTCTGGCTGCATTACAACAACCGCACCGCCAGCGGCAGTCTATCGCAGAACGAACAGCAGCGCCTGCTGCAGCTGACCGATGACGCGAAGCGTATGCGCGAGCGTATTCAGGCGCTGGAGGCGATTCTTGACGCTGAGCATCCGAACTGGAGAGAGAAATAATGAGCGGACTGGATCTGAGTAAAAAAATGTGGCGCATTCCGCAGCAGGGCATGGTGAAAGGGGTTTGCGCCGGCATCGCGCAGTACCTGGACGTGCCGGTTAAGCTGGTGCGCCTGATTACCGTACTGGCAATGATTTTTGGCCTGTTCCTGTTTGTGGTGGTGGCCTACATCATTCTCTCGTTTGCGCTGGATCCTATGCCGGAAAGCGAGCTGTATGGTGAAAAAACGCCGAGCAGCGGAGAGCTGTTGGCCGCCGCGGATAAGGAGCTGGCAGCAGGGGAGCGTCGTCTGCGTGAAATGGAACGCTACGTCACTTCCGACACCTTTTCGCTACGCAGTCGTTTTCGCCAGCTATAACTGCAAGTTGAGGTTAATAATGAACATGAAATGGCAGCAGGCCGGGCAAAAAGTCAAACCGGGTCTGAAAATCGCAGGTAAGCTGGTGCTGCTCACCGCGCTGCGCTACGGCCCGGCGGGCGTCGCAGGCTGGGCGGTAAAATCCGTCGCGCGTCGGCCGCTGAAAATGCTGCTGATGCTTGTTCTGGAACCGATGCTCAGCCGGGCGGCGCAGCGGTTTTCTAAACGTCGCGGATGGCGTATGTTATGAGTGCCTAAAAACTCACTCTATCAGGATGATAAAATGCGAAAACTGCTTCTGGGTTTAGCGCTGGCCATGGCCCTACCCGTCTTCGCGGCGGAGCAATGGATTGACGTCCGCGTTCCGCAGCAGTATCAAAAAGAACACGTCGACGGGGCGGTGAATATCCCGCTGGCGGATTTAAAAACGCGGATTGCGACTGAAGTACCGGATAAAAACGATACCATTCACGTCTATTGCAACGTTGGCCGGCAATCTGGCCAGGCTCAGCAGATGCTGAGCGAAATGGGCTACACGCAGGTGGTGAATGCCGGCGGCCTCAGTCAGATCGCCAGGCCGAAAAGCCCCAGCAAATAATCTTCAGCCCCGTCGCAGCGGGGCTATTGCACTTTATGATTAGCCCTCATGTCTATTTCCCTCGTTCTTCAGGCTCAACAGGATGGCGATGAAGCGACTCAAAACAGAATTTAATGCGCTGGTGAATCGTGGGGTTGACCGGCATCTTCGCCTGGCCGTCACCGGCCTTAGCCGCAGCGGCAAGACCGCCTTTATCACCGCACTGGTGAATCAACTGCTCAATATTCACGCCGGGGCGCGGCTGCCGCTGCTCAGCGCAGCGCGTGAAGAACGCCTGCTGGGCGTCAAGCGCGTCCCGCAGCGGGATTTCGGCATTCCGCGTTTTACCTATGACGAAGGGCTGGCCCAGCTGTACGGTCAGCCGCCGGTCTGGCCGACGCCCACCCGCGGCGTCAGCGAAATCCGCCTCGCTCTGCGCTACCGCTCCAACGATTCGCTGCTGCGCCATTTTAAAGAGACCTCGACCCTCTACCTGGAGATTGTCGACTATCCCGGCGAGTGGCTGCTGGATCTGCCGATGCTGGCCCAGGACTATCTGACCTGGTCACGGCAGATGACCGGATTACTGCAGGGGCAGAGGGCGGAGTGGTCAGCGCGCTGGCGGCAGCTATGCGAAGGACTGGATCCGCTGGCGCCCGCTGATGAAAACCGTCTGGCGGAGATCGCCGCGGCGTGGACCGACTATCTGCATACCTGTAAGCGCGAAGGGATGCACTTCATTCAGCCGGGGCGCTTTGTGCTGCCCGGCGAAATGGCCGGCGCGCCGGCGCTGCAGTTCTTCCCCTGGCCGGACGTTGATGCCGCCGGTGAAGCTAAGCTGGCGCAGGCGGACAAACAGACCAATGCCGGAATGCTGCGCGAGCGTTTTAAATACTACTGCGAGAAAGTGGTTAAGGGCTTCTACAAAGATCATTTCCTGCGCTTCGATCGGCAGATCGTGCTGGTAGATTGCCTGCAGCCGCTTAATAGCGGGCCGCAGGCGTTTAACGACATGCGTCTCGCACTGACGCAGCTGATGCAAAGCTTCCACTACGGGCAGCGCACGCTGTTTCGTCGCCTGTTCTCACCGGTTATCGATAAGCTGCTGTTCGCCGCGACCAAAGCCGATCACGTCACCGTCGATCAGCACAGCAATATGGTGTCGCTGCTGCAGCAGCTGATTCAGGATGCCTGGCAGAACGCGGCGTTTGAAGGCATCAGCATGGATTGTCTGGGGCTGGCGTCGATTCAGGCGACGCAGAGCGGGCTTATCGAGGTGAACGATGAGAAGATCCCTGCGCTGCGGGGGCATCGGCTAAGCGACGGACAGCCGCTGACCGTCTATCCCGGCGAAGTGCCCGCGCGCCTGCCGGGTCAGGCCTTCTGGGAGCAGCAGGGTTTTCAGTTTGAAAACTTTCGCCCGCAGGTAATGGACGTTGATAAACCGCTGCCGCATATTCGCCTCGACGCGGCGCTGGAATTTTTGATCGGAGATAAATTGCGATGACCGAACCTTTAAAACCGCGTATCGATTTCGATGGCCCGCTGGAGGTGGAAAAGGCGCAAATTCTGAAATCCGCGCGCGCTTTTGACGGCGCCGATGCGGAGAAATTCGCTCCTGCGCGGCTCGACGCGCCGGAAGAAGAAGAGGGCGCGGCGGAAGCGGTGGTGGAATCGGTGCTGCGACCTAAGCGCAGCCTGTGGCGAAAGATGGTCAGCGCCGGGCTGGCTATTTTTGGCGTCAGCGTCGTGGCGCAGGGCGTGCAGTGGACGATGACCGCCTGGCAAACGCAGGACTGGATCGCCCTCGGCGGCTGCGCTGCCGGCGCGCTGATCGTCGGGGCGGGCGTCGGTTCAGTGGCGACCGAATGGCGCCGGCTGTGGCGGCTACGCCAGCGCGCCCACGAGCGCGATGAGGCGCGGGACCTGATGCACAGCCATGCGGTCGGCAAAGGGCGCGCCTTTTGCGAAAAGCTGGCCCATCAGGCGGGGCTGGATCACTCGCACCCGGCGCTGCAGCGCTGGTATGCGGCGATCCATGAAACGCAGAACGATCGTGAAGTGGTGAGCCTGTACGCGCAGATCGTGCAGCCGGTACTGGATGCGCAGGCGCGGCGTGAGATTAGCCGTTCGGCGGCGGAATCGACGCTGATGATTGCCGTCAGCCCGCTGGCGCTGGTGGATATGGCGTTTATCGCCTGGCGTAATTTACGTCTGATCAACCGCATCGCCACTCTGTACGGTATTGAACTGGGCTACTACAGCCGCCTGCGCCTGTTCCGCCTGGTGCTGCTGAATATCGCTTTTGCTGGCGCCAGCGAGCTGGTGCGGGAAGTCGGGATGGACTGGATGTCGCAGGATCTCGCGGCCAGGCTATCGGCGCGCGCGGCGCAGGGAATTGGCGCCGGTCTGCTGACGGCGCGGCTGGGTATTAAGGCGATGGAGCTGTGCCGTCCGCTGCCGTGGATCGCCGACGATAAACCGCGGCTGGGGGATTTTCGCCGCGAGCTGATCGGCCAGCTAAAAGAGACGTTGCAGAAGAGCAAAAGCGGCGCGGAAAAATAAGTCGCTTAAGCATTCCCGGCTTGCGGCGTGAACGCCTTAGCCGGGCTACCGTTTCACAGAAGGCTGTAACCTGTAGCCCGGCTACGCGCAGCGCAAGCCGGGGAGAAAAGCAGAAGCGATGATAGCCGCTTATCTCATCGTCATTTTTCCTCTGAGCGCATAACTTTACGGCAGAAAGGCCATTTTTCCGCCATACTGTCAATAATTGTTGACAGCTATCTTCACGCCAGCAAATAACTGTCCTATTATTCATCGGTTATTGGCCTCTTTAGGGTGAAAACGCCTATGCGTCTTGAAGTCTTTTGTGAAGACCGTCTTGGTCTGACTCGTGAATTGCTCGATTTACTGGTGCTGCGCGGTATCGACCTGCGGGGCATCGATATTGACCCTATTGGCCGAATTTATCTCAACTTCGCCGAGCTGGATTTCGCCAGCTTCAGCAGCCTGATGGCGGAAATTCGTCGTATCGCCGGCGTCACCGACGTGCGTACCGTGGCGTGGATGCCGTCAGAGCGCGAACATCTGGCGCTCAGCGCGCTGCTGGTGGCGATGCCTGAGCCGGTGCTGTCTCTCGACACCAAAGGAAAAGTCGAACTGGCTAACCCGGCCAGCTGCCAGCTGTTTGGCCAGAGTCAGGAGAAGCTGCGCAGCCACCCGGTCGCGCAGCTGATTACCGATTTTAACGTCCAGCGCTGGCTGGAAAACAGTCCGCAGGAGTCCCACGCCGAGCACGTGGTGGTCAACGGGCAGAACTTCCTGCTGGAGATCACTCCGGTTTATCTCGAAGGCGAACACGGCGAGAAGGTACTGACCGGCGCGGTAGCGATGCTGCGTTCGACGGTCCGTATGGGGCGCCAGCTGCAAACGATGACCATTCAGGACACCAGCGCCTTTAGCCAGATCCTCGCCGTTGGGCCGAAAATGCGCCACGTTGTCGAGCAGGCCCGTAAGCTGGCCATGCTCAGCGCGCCGCTGCTGATCGTCGGTGATACCGGCACAGGGAAAGATTTGCTGGCCCACGCCTGCCATCTGGCCAGCCCGCGCGCGGGGAAACCTTATCTGGCGCTGAACTGCGGCTCCATCCCGGAAGACGCTGTGGAGAGCGAGCTGTTCGGCGACGCCGTTCAGGGCAAGAAAGGCTTCTTCGAGCAGGCTAACGGCGGCTCGGTTTTGCTGGATGAAATTGGCGAAATGTCGCCGCGCATGCAGACCAAGCTGCTGCGCTTCCTTAACGATGGAACTTTCCGCCGCGTTGGTGAAGATCATGAAGTCCACGTTGATGTCCGGGTGATCTGCGCTACCCAGAAAAACCTGGTGGAGCTGGTGCAAAAAGGGCTGTTCCGCGAGGACCTCTACTATCGTCTTAACGTCCTGACCCTGTATCTGCCGCCGCTGCGCGATTGCCCGCAGGACATCATGCCGCTGACCGAGCTGTTCGTGGCGCGTTTTGCCGATGAGCAGGGCATCCCGCGGCCGAAACTCTCCGCTGATTTGAACAGCGTTTTGATGCGCTACAGCTGGCCGGGCAACGTGCGCCAGCTCAAAAATGCGATCTATCGCGCGCTGACGCAGCTGGACGGTTTCGAGCTGCGCCCCCAGGATATTCTGCTGCCGGATCACGACGTCTCCTCGCTGGCGGTAGGCGAAGAAGCGATGGAAGGCTCGCTGGATGATATTACCCGTCGTTTCGAACGCTCGGTGCTCACCCAGCTTTATCGCAGCTTCCCCAGCACGCGTAAGCTGGCCAAGCGTCTTGGCGTCTCGCATACCGCCATCGCCAATAAGCTGCGCGAATATGGCCTGAGCCAGAAAAAGGGCGATGAGTAATGCCCGTCGGCCGGCTGCCTGCGCCGCCGGCAGGCATTTCCAGAAAAGGGAGGGGGGCTGGCGTCAAATGAATCGGTATATACTGCGTTTTTACCCTCTTTATGGCAGGCATACGCATGCGGATCTGGCGTAGTCATTTTTTTCAATGGATGAAACTGCTGGCGCTCTCCAGCGCGATCTCTTTTGTGCTGTTCTGGTTTCACCTTCCCGCCGCGCTGCTGCTGGGGCCGATGATTGCCGGCATCACCCTGAGCCTGCGCGGTGCGGCAATTCGCGTACCCCGTCCCTTTTTTATTGCCGCCCAGGCGATTATCGGCTGCATGATTGCCCGCAGCCTGACGCCCTCCATTTTCGGCGTTCTGCTGGCAAACTGGGCGCTGGTGCTGCTGATTCTCTTTTCCACGCTCGCTATCAGCGCGCTGGCGGGATGGCTGCTGGTGCGCTACAGCGATCTGCCCGGCGCCACCGGAGCGTGGGGGAGTTCGCCGGGCGGCGCCTCGGCGATGGTGATTATGGCCCAGGAGTACGGCGCCGATGTCCGGCTGGTCGCGCTGATGCAGTATCTGCGGGTGCTGTTTGTTGCCGGCGCCGCGGCGCTGGTGGTGCGCGTCGCGCTCGGCGGTGAAGCGCAGGAGATGACTCAGCAGGTCGCCTGGTTTCCGCCGGTCAGCCGGCAGCTGCCGCTTACGCTGCTGTTGACGGCGGCGGCGGGGTGGCTTGGGCTGCGGCTGCGCTTTCCTTCCGGGGCGATGCTCTTCCCGATGCTGATTGGCGCGCTGGTGCAGGGAGAAGGCTGGCTGCTGCTCGAACTTCCCGAATGGCTGCTGGCGCTGGCCTATGCCGCCGTCGGCTGGAGCGTTGGTCTAAAGTTTAATAAACAGATTTTCCTGCTGGCGCTGAAAACCCTGCCGCAGATCCTGGCATCGATTATCGGCCTGATCCTGCTGTGCGCGCTGATGGCTTATGGGCTGACGCAGGTTTTGCCGCTGGACTTTATGACCGCCTATCTGGCAACCAGTCCGGGCGGACTGGACACGGTGGCGATTATCGCCGCCGGTACGCGGGCGGATATGTCGTTTATTATGGCAATGCAGACGCTGCGCCTGTTCACCATCTTATTGACCGGCCCGGCGATTGCGCGCTTCATCTCCCGCTATGCGGCGCGGCAATAAAAAAAGCCCCCGTTTAACGAGGGCTTACGTAACTCAGCGAGGATATTACGCTTTCAGCGCGGCCAGGGCTGCGTCGTAGTCCGGCTCTTCGGTGATTTCATTCACCAGCTGGCTGTAAACAACCTGGTCATTTTCATCAATGACGACCACAGCACGCGCCGCCAGACCGGCCAGCGGGCCCGCAGAGATAGCGACGCCGTAGTCGGCCAGGAACTGCGCGCCGCGCAGGGTGGACAGAGTGACAACGTTGTTCAGGCCTTCAGCGCCGCAGAAGCGAGACTGCGCGAACGGCAGGTCAGCGGAAATGCACAGCACGACGGTGTTGTCCAGTTCAGACGCCAGCTGGTTAAATTTACGTACCGATGCCGCGCAAACGCCGGTATCGATGCTTGGGAAAATGTTCAGCACTTTACGGGAGCCGGCGAACTGGCTCAGCGCGACGTCAGAGAGATCTTTGGCCACCAGCGTAAACGGCTGCGCTTTAGCGCCTGCCTGCGGAATGGTGCCTTGAACAGAAACGGGGTTGCCCTGGAAATGCACGGTTTGTGACATGGTTATCTTCCTGTTTACATATAGTTAACGTCGCGGCTAGTGTATGACATCCGTCATCAGCACGGCAAATCCTTTTAATACTTACCTGCGAGGTTCAGGGAATGCGAAATCTGCGAGTCTATGAAGAAGCCTGGCCGTTACATACTCCGTTTGTGATCGCCCGCGGCAGCCGCAGCGAGGCAAAAGTCGTGGTGGTGGAGATTGAAGAGAATGGCGTCAAGGGGACAGGTGAGTGCACGCCCTATCCTCGTTACGGAGAGAGTATAGCCTCGGTGATGGCGCAGATTATGGCGATTGGCGAACAGATTGAACGCGGCGTCTCTCGTGAGCAGATTCAGCACCTGCTGCCCCCCGGGGCAGCGCGTAACGCCGTGGATTGCGCGCTCTGGGACTGTCAGGCGCGCAGCGCGGGTAAGAGCATCGCGCAGCTGTTGGGCGTGACGCTGCCCAGCCGGGTGGTTACGGCGCAAACGGTGGTTATCGGCACGCCGGACCAGATGGCGGCGAGCGCGGCGGCACTGTGGGAAAAAGGGGCCACGTTGCTAAAAGTAAAGCTCGACGATCATCTGATTAGCGAGCGGTTGATTGCCATTCGTGAAGCGGTTCCGCAGGCAACGCTCATCGTGGATGCCAACGAAGCCTGGCGCAGCGATGGCCTGGCCGAGCGCTGTCAGCTGCTGGCGGATATCGGCGTGGCGATGCTGGAACAGCCGCTTCCGGCTGGGGCCGATGAAGCGCTGGAGAATTTTATCCACCCGCTGCCCATTTGCGCCGATGAGAGCTGTCATACGCGCGACAGCCTGGCGGCGCTGCGCGGCCGCTATGAGATGGTCAATATCAAACTGGATAAGACCGGCGGTCTGACCGAAGCGCTGCTATTGGCTGAGGAGGCGGAGCGCCTGGGATTTGCGCGGATGCTGGGCTGCATGCTGTGTACCTCAAGAGCCATCAGCGCGGCGCTGCCGCTGGCGCCGCTGGCCCGTTTTGCCGACCTCGATGGCCCGACCTGGCTGGCGGTGGACGTTGAGCCGGCGCTGCATTTCAGCACCGGCGTGCTTCATCTTTGAGGATGCCAGTGCAGCAGGTCCGTCATCGCCTGAAGGTATTTATCCGTCGCCTCGTCGGCGGATATCGGCGGGAATTCGGCGGTGATGCAGGGCAGGCCGATATCCGCGCACCAGCTGCCAAAGGAGCCGGGCGTTTCATAGCCGACGCTGCCCACCAGCGGCAGGCTGAACGCCCCGGCAAGCCACTGCCCCAGCGCGCTGTGGCCGGGGTCTTCAATACAGGCCAGCGGATCGTGAAACGAGACCACCCACGCGGGATGGATCTGGTGGATCAGCTGGCACAGCGCCTGGGTTTCCGGTTCTGAACCGGGTTTTTCGCCGGTGAGCAGAACCACATCGCGCTGTTCCGCCGCGCTGTTCCAGCGATAGACCGTTTCGCCTTCTTTCCAGTTTGCCGCCGGAAAATTCCGGTTCAGGTCGATGCCGCGCGCGTTGGCGCGCAGCCCCAGCTGGCAACCGTCCGGGTTGACCGCCAGCACGACATGATGGCGGCGCAGCTCGGGTTTGAGCGTACGTAGCGCGCAGGAGAGGGTGACAATCGATGCGTTTTCATCGCCGTGGGTACCGGCAAGGATCAGGCCGCTGCGGCTATCGGCCAGCGGTGCAGGGAACCACAGCAGCGGTGCGCCGAGGTGAGACTGGCCATAGCGTTGTGTGCCGGGCGGAAAATCACCGCGCTGAGGGCGAGGACGAGAAACGGGCATAGGGCATCCTGTTGTCAGGTTATTTTTCAGCAGTGTTGTGTAAAACCGTCCCGGAATCAAATAGTTTCCAGCGAGGACGAAATCAGCATATATGTCAACTTTCTTTCACAAGCCGTTTGCAATTTCAGGTGATGAAACAAATAATTATCGCACTGCCAGCTCTGGTTTTTTTATTTTAAAGGGGATCTTATGAAGTATCCTGTCACATTGACATGCGGCGCGCTGTGGTTAGCCAGCGTCTCTTCTCTTGCCTGGGCCGCCGATGTCCCGCCGGGCACCGTATTAGCCGAAAAACAGGTGCTGGTGCGGCACATTAAAGATGAACCCGCCTCCTTAGATCCCGCCAAAGCCGTCGGTCTGCCTGAAATTCAGGTTATCCGCGATCTTTTTGAAGGTTTAGTCAATCAGGACGAGAAAGGCAATCTGATTCCAGGCGTGGCGACTCGCTGGCAGAGCAATGATAATCGCGTCTGGACATTTACCCTGCGCGATAACGCCCGCTGGTCCGACGGAACGCCGGTAACGGCGGAGGATTTCGTCTATAGCTGGCGGCGGCTGGTTGATCCTAAAACCACCTCCCCGTTTGCCTGGTTTGCTGCGCTGGCCGGAATCGCCAATGCGCAAAATATTATTGATGGTAAAGCCGCGCCGGATACCCTCGGCGTCACCGCCGTGGACGCGCGTACCTTGCGCGTGCAGCTGGATAAACCGCTGCCGTGGTTCAGCAATCTGACGGCGAGCTTTGCTTTCTATCCGGTGCAGAAGGCTAACGTGGAGAGCGGCGACAACTGGACGCGTCCGGGAAGCCTGATTGGCAACGGCGCGTATGTCTTAAAAGATCGCGTGGTGAATGAAAAGCTGGTGGTGGTTCCCAATACGCACTACTGGGATAACGGCAAAACGGTGATCCAGCAGGTCACATTTACGCCCATTAACCAGGAATCGGCGGCCACCAAACGCTATCTGGCCGGCGATATCGATATCACCGAGTCGTTCCCGAAAAATCTGTACCAGAAGCTGCTGAAGGATATTCCGGGGCAGGTCTATACCCCGCCGCAGCTGGGCACTTATTATTACGCGTTTAACACGCAGAAAGGGCCAACCGCCGATGAGCGCGTCCGCCTGGCGCTCAGCATGACTATCGATCGCCGTCTGATGGCGGAGAAAATTCTGGGTACCGGCGAGAAACCGGCCTGGCGCTTCACCCCGGACGTGACCGCAGGTTTTACCCCGCAGCCGACGCAAATCGAGAGCATGAGCCAGGCCGAGCTGAATGCCCAGGCCAAAGCGCTGCTGCAGGCGGCGGGCTACGGTCCGAACCGTCCGCTGAAGCTGACCCTGCTGTACAACACCTCGGAGAACCACCAGAAAATCGCGATTGCGGTAGCTTCCATGTGGAAGAAAAATCTGGGCGTCGACGTGAAGCTGCAAAATCAGGAGTGGAAAACCTATATCGACAGCCGCAATACCGGCAACTTCGATGTGATTCGCGCCTCATGGGTCGGGGATTACAACGAGCCGTCGACGTTCCTGTCGCTGCTCACCTCGGCCCACAGCGGTAACATCTCCCGTTTCAACGATCCGGCCTACGACAAAATTCTGACCCAGGCGGCGCTGGAAACATCGGAAAAGGCGCGCAATGACGATTACAACGCGGCGGAAAAAATCATTATGGCGAAAGCGCCCATCGCGCCGATTTATCAGTACACCAACGGGCGTCTGATTAAACCGTGGCTGAAAGGGTATCCGATAGCCAATCCGGAGGACGTGGCCTATAGCCGCACAATGTATATCGTGAAGCACTGATGGGAACCGGCTGCCTGCGAACGTCAGGCAACCGCTGCAACATTATCTGAAAGCCAGAGAGAAAAACCAGGGCGCCGGGGAATCGTTAAGCTGGTGGATAAGTTGCTGCTTTCAGAAGGATTTTGGGCCGAATACCGCCTGCGCCATCTCCACGAACCCCGCGCCGCCGGGGCCGAGCGTCACCCAGCGGGGGGCAACGGGGAGTTGATCCAGATACTGCCGGACGGTGCTGACGCCTACCGTGTGTTTGAAAAAAGCGAACATCGGCGCGTCGTTGGTTGAATCGCCGCTGTAGAGAATAGCTTCCCGCTCCCGATCGATATCGACGCCGTAGTGCTGAGCCAGAGTACGGCGCGTCATGGTCAGCTTGTCGTAGCCACCCAGCCAGCCCAGCACCCACAGATTGTTGACGGTAGCGTCGGCACCCGCCTGCCGCAGCGTGTTGACGATGCGGCGCTCCAGTACCGGGTCGGCAGGCCGCGCGAAGGCCAGGCTGGTCAGGCGGAAGGGCTGATCGTCCGCCAGACGGGCTTCCGGTAGCGCTGCCAGGACCCGGTCGGCGATGGTCCGCAGCCGGGCGGCGACGGATGCCGTGGCGTCGTCCGCGTGCCAGTAATGATGCTCGATGCCATGCCCGTCCGCGGTGCGGCGGAAAAAAAGCCCGCCGTTTTCGCCAATGACGCCGTCAACAGGCCACATCCGCGCCATCTGATCGCACCAGCCCGCCGGCGCGGCGGTGACCGGGATCACCCGTATCCCGGCGGACTGCAATTGTTCAAGCGAGGTATAGGCGGCGGCCGACAAACGGCCCTGCCAGGTGAGCGTTTCATCCATATCGGTGAGGACAAAACGTACTGGCTCGAATTCATTAGCGGGAGCATCGGATAAAGGGCGCATAGGGAACCTTAAACATCATGATTTAATAACGGAAATGTTACGTTAATTCCTCATAATCAATAGCTAATAATCAGTTATGCTTTGCAATAAATTCGCTATAACTTTTCCCTCATTGTCCAACTGAACGGTGGCGTTAATGACTCCATTTTTCACCCCGCCACATTTTCGTACCATCGCGAACGAGTCGCTCTGGCGAAGGAGGGACGCATCGATCGTATTCGCCGGGTGCGGTTGATTGTCGAATGTGTTGATTTAAAAGTATTTACTCTTTTTAGCTATTCAAAGTCTATATGGTTATTTGTTTTTAATGTGGGTAATGCATAAAAGTGAGGTGACGCAAAAAAAGATTTATCGATGCGATTTTAAGAAGGATATTATTATGCCGGAAGCGGGTGAATTGTATCTCATGCCGAAAAGAGAAAATAACTGGCATTTAAATAATGTCGTCGATGAACTCCGTCGCGTTCGTCAGGCGTGGCGCGATGAACATGCGAAAAATAATTATCGTAATAAACGTAGTTTACCTTCCCGGGAAAGCGTTAATTCAGTCACCGATACCTTGATAAAAGTGCTTTATCCGATGCGATTAGGTGATATTGAATTACGCAAAGAGGGCGAAGATTATTACGTCGGTCATTTGCTAGGCACCTCGCTTGACCGATTGACTGAAGAAGCGGTCCTGGAACTTTATTATCAGTCAGATGAGCAGGATGCGAGTCACACGCTGTCGCAGGAGGCGGTCAGGCGGGTTCAGCAGTTTGCCAACCGTTTGCCGGTCATCCGCCAGCGTCTCGATCGCGATATCCTCGCGGCGTATCAGGGAGATCCTTCCGCGCGCAGCATGGATGAGGTGCTGCTCTGCTATCCGGGAATTCATGCCGTGATGCACTATCGTCTTGCCCACGAGCTGCATCAGCTCGGTCTGCCTCTGCTGGCGCGAATGATATCTGAAAAAGCGCACAGCCAGACCGGAATAGATATTCATCCCGGCGCGCAGATTGATGACGGATTCTTTATCGATCACGGAACCGGCGTGGTGATTGGTGAAACGGCCATCGTCGGTAAACGCGTGCGTATTTACCAGGCGGTTACCCTTGGGGCCAAACGATTTATTGCCGGCGATGACGGGCAGTTGCAAAAAAACTATCCTCGCCATCCAATCATTGAAGATGATGTCGTTATTTACGCCGGTGCAACAATATTAGGACGAATTACTATCGGCGCGCGTTCCAGCATTGGCGGAAATATATGGCTGACCCGTGATGTTCCGCCGGATAGTCATGTGCAGCAGGCCCGGGTACAGCAAAAACATTTCAGCGACGGTGACGGAATTTAATTCCGCCGATAATAAAATGAAATGGCCAGCGCATCGGAATAAATAAAATAACAGCGTGATAATTATTATGAATTTACTTGAAACGATCGGCGCTACGCCGTTAATCACGTTACCCTCTTTTGCCGCCGAGCTACCTGGCGTAACGCTGCTGGCAAAAGCAGAGTTTATGAACCCCAGCGGCTCGGTGAAAGACCGCGCGGCGAAAGCGATGGTGCTGGACGGGATTGCTCGAGGGTTATTAACGCCGGGTAAAACGATTATTGATGCGACCAGCGGTAATACCGGCATTGCCTACGCGATGATTGGCGCGGCGCTGGGATATCACGTCCGGCTATATCTGCCGCAGAATACCAGCCCGGAGCGCAAACGTATTATTCGTCATTATGGCGCCACGATTGTGGAGACCGATCCGCTGGAAGGTTCTGACGGCGCCTATATTGAAGTTCAGGCACAAGTTGCTGCGCATCCGGAACGTTATTTTTATCCGGACCAATATAACAACCCCGTCAACCCGAATACGCATTTCGCGACGACCGGAAAAGAGATCTGGGAGCAGAGCGGGCAACAGATCACCCATTTTGTCGCCGGTATGGGCACCTCCGGCAGCTTCGTCGGCATCGCGCGGCGGCTTAAATATGAAAATCCGCGCGTGAAAACGCTCGCCGTACAGCCCGCTTCGCCATTCCACGGCATTGAAGGGACCAAGCATATGGGGAGCAGCATTAAACCGGGCATTCTCGACGAAACCCTGTTCGACGACGTTATTCCCGTCACCACCGAGGAAGCCTATGCGAGCACGCGGCGCCTCGCCCGGCGGGACGGCATTTTTGTCGGCATTTCCTCTGGCGCTAATGTCGCCGCCGCCGCGCGGCTGGCCCGCACGCTGCCGGCGGGATCGGTGGTGGTCACGCTGCTGTGTGATGTCGGCTCGCGTTATCTGACTGACGCTTTCTGGAATGAAACCCATGATTGAATTGACTCAAGAAATCACCAGGCTGATTGGCGCTGAAGGGGAAAAGGCCTATCCCAACGAATGCTGCGGTGCGCTCTTTGGCCACTTTTCCGCGCAGGGCGATGCCCGCGTGACGGCGATTTTCCCCATTGTTAATGCTCGCGAGTCGGAGGAGCAGTACCACCGTTTTGTCATCACCGCCGACGACTCCCTGCGGGCGGAACGCGCTGCGCTGGCTCAGGATGTGGACGTGATCGGCTATTACCATTCGCACCCCGATCACCCGGCCATTCCATCAGAATTTGATCGCGAACATGCGCTGCCGTTTTACGCCTATATCATCGTGGCGGTCGCGCAGCGCGAGGCGGGGGCACTGACCAGCTGGCGGCTGACCCAGGACCGCCAGCGCTTTTTGCAGGAGGATGTGCAGATCGTTTTATGACGTGAATAACGGGCACAACGTTGCCGGAAACCAGAACAAAACACGGAGAGATTACCACTATGGCATCGACATTACTGATTCCCACTGCGCTACGCGCCTTCACCGACGGTCAGGGGAAAGTGATCCTCGAAGGCCACACCGTTGGGCAGCTGGTCGCAGCGCTGGCGGAGCGATTTCCTGACATTCAGCCGCATCTGTATGACGATACGGGCGCGCTGCGCAGTTTCATCAATCTGTACGTGGGAGAGAACAACATTAAAACCACCGGCGGGCTGGAGACTCCGGTTAGCGATGGGGCGGAAGTGCTGCTGGTTCCCGCCATTGCCGGCGGCGTCGGGAAGGCGATATGAGCAGACCGAGCATTATCCCGGATGACCGTCTGACGGAGCTGACGCATGCGGAAATTGCCCGCTACAGCCGCCATCTGCTGCTGCCGGAAGTCGGGCTTGAGGGGCAAAAGCGGCTGAAGGCCGCCCGCGTATTGCTTATCGGCACCGGCGGGTTGGGGGCGCCGGTGGCGCTTTATCTGGCTGCGGCGGGGGTCGGTAAGCTGGGGATTGTCGATTTTGATTTTGTCGACGTCTCCAACCTGCAAAGGCAGATCATTCACAACACCAAAGATATCAACCGACCCAAAGTGGCTTCGGCGAAAGACAAGATTAAAGCCATCAACCCCGAGATACAGGTGGTGACCTATAACACCACCCTGAGCAGCAAAAACGCGCTCGAAATTATTGGGGAATATGACCTCGTCGTCGACGGTACGGATAATTATCCCACCCGTTATCTGATCAACGACGCCTGCGTTTTGTTGGGTAAACCGCTGGTTTATGGCTCCATTTTTCAGTTCGAAGGGCAGGCCAGCGTCTTTTATGCCGGGGAAGGACCGTGCTACCGGTGTCTTTATCCCGAGCCCCCGCCGCCGGGGTTGGTACCTTCCTGTGCCGAAGGTGGCGTTGTCGGCGTGCTGCCGGGGATTATCGGCACCATTCAGGCGGCGGAAGCGATCAAACTTATCGTCGGCGGCAGCGAGAGCCTGATTGGCCGCCTGTTGCTCTTCGATGTGTGGCAGATGAAGCAACGCGAGCTGCGGCTGGAGAGGGCTCCCGACTGCCCGGTATGCGGTGAGCATCCTTCGATTCATGCGCTCATCGACTACGAGGAGTTTTGCGGGCTGAAACCTGATGAAGCAGAAGTTCCGGTTGAAAGCGTCACGGCGCTTGAGCTTCACGCCTGGATAGAGGAGGGAAGACCCCTGCAGCTGATCGACATTCGTGAACCCCACGAAAGGGCGATTGCAAAATTTCCGCAGGCAAAAGTGATGCCGCTGGGCCAGATAGTCAGACGTATCGGTGAATTCGACCCGACGGTCGATGCGGTATTTCTGTGCAAGATAGGGCAGCGCAGTATTTTCGCCATTCGGGCACTCCAGCGCGCAGGTTATCAGGGGCGCGTGATGAATTTAAAAGATGGCCTAAACGCCTGGGCACGGGATGTCGATACCCGTTTGCCGCAGTACTAACCTTCAGCTCCACTCTTTCAAACACTAAGGAATCATTATGGCAGAACAAAAAGGCATTAATGCACTGGGGCGTGAAGCCGCGTATCAGTTAGCGAACGTGACCAAAACGGCACCGCAATTTGCGGCAATCACCCCGCGCTGGGTCAGCCGTTTTCTCGATTATAAGGGCCTGGAATCGGGAATTTACCGGGTGAACAAGGTCGTGGAGGGGGAGACGCCGCTGGATGTATTATGCAGCCAGGATCCGTCGCGCGTTGAAATACCCCAGGGCTATATCGAGTATCAGACCACGCCGCGTGAATACCAGCTGGATTCGATTACGACCATTATAAACGTCGATACCAAAATTGCCGATCTCTACAGCTCGCCCTACGACCAGGCCTCAGAGCAAATCGCGCTGGCGATTGAAAGCCTGCGCGAGCGCCAGGAAAGTCAGCTGATCAATAACGATGAATATGGATTGCTGAAAAATATCGATGACTCGCAGCGTATTCAGACCCGCAATGGCCGTCCGACGCCGGATGACCTGGATGAGCTGTTGTCCAAAGTCTGGAAGGAGCCCTCCTTCTTTCTGGCCCATCCGCGCGCCATTGCCGCCTTTCAGCGTGAGGCCACGCGACGCGGCGTGCCGCCGGTCACCGTGAATTTGCATGGGGGCACGTTTATCCTGTGGCGCGGTATTCCGCTGATCCCTTCCGACAAGCTGTTTGTCGATGGTCTGAAAAACCCGAAAGGCCAGGGCGGAAAAACCAATATCCTGTTGATTCGTTCCGGTGAAAGCAAACGCGGCGTGCTGGGACTTTATCAGGAAGGGCTGCCAAACGAACAATCTCGCGGATTATCGGTGCGCTTCCGGGGGATCGACGATAACGGCGTGGCATCCTATTTACTCTCACTTTATTGCTCCGCTGCGATCCTGGCCGATGACGCCATTGCCGTGCTGGAGGATGTTGAAGTGGGTGAATATTATGACTACGAGTAATTTATTCACGCTTCCCTATGCGCCCGGCGGATGGTCGGGCGACGCGCCCTCCGCGCGTGATTATGGTCTGCCCGACGCGCGCGATCTGCAGGGGCTGCCTGGCGACGCGCCCGCACGCCCGCGTGCGACCGAAGCCGCTTACGCGCCGCGGGTGCTGCCATTGGGCCAGGAGAGCAGGGCGGATATCGCGCCTCGCGGATTCGCGCCGTTACCCCCTTCCAGCGTAAAAACGGCGCCGCCGGCGCGGGTTGGACAGATCCCGGTAGAACGCATCCGCGCTGATTTCCCGATCCTTAGCGAACAGGTGGACGGACATCCGCTGGTGTGGCTGGATAATGCCGCGACGACCCAGCGCCCGAAGCAGGTTATCGATCGTATCAGCCACTATTATTTACATGAGAATTCGAACGTTCATCGGGCGGCGCATACGCTTGCCGCTCGTTCCACCGATGCTTATGAAGCCGCGCGTGAGAAAGTGTCGCGCTTTATCGGCGCCCGCGGCCCGGAAAATATCATCTTCGTGCGCGGTACCACGGAAGGGCTCAATCTGATAGCGCACAGCTACGTGAAGCCGCTATTACGACCGGGGGATGAAATTATCCTGACGTTGCTTGAGCATCACGCCAATATTGTACCGTGGCAGCTTATTGCCCAGGAAACGGGCGCGACGATCCGCGTTGCGCCGGTTGATGAGCACGGTCAGCTGATCGTTGAGGAATATATCCGGTTGTTCAACGATAAAACCCGCTTTGTCTCCGCGACCCACGTTTCTAACGCGCTGGGTACCGTCACGCCGGTTCAGGAGCTGGTGCAGATCGCCCATCGTTTTGGGGTGCGCATTGCCATCGACGGCGCGCAGTCTATTTCGCATATCCCGACCAACGTGACGGCGCTGGATGCCGATTTCTTCGTCTTCTCCGGCCATAAAATTTTTGGGCCGACCGGGATCGGCGTGGTCTATGGCAAGCAGGAGGTGCTGGAAGAGGCGCGCCCTTATCAGGGCGGCGGGAATATGATTGCCGACGTGACCTTTGAACTGACGCGCTATCAGCCCTCGCCGAATAAGTTTGAGGCGGGGACGGGCAATATAGCTGATGCCGTCGGGCTGGGGGCGGCTATCGATTATGTCACCTCGCTGGGGATAGAAAACATTGCGCAGTACGAGCACGCCTTACTGGAGTATGGCATCGAGAAGCTGTCGGCTATTCCGGGCCTGACGCTGGTCGGTACCGCGGCGAACAAAACCAGCGTCTTATCTTTCGTGCTGGCGGGTCATGAAAATGCAGCCGTGGGGCGCTATCTCAGTCAGGTCGGCATTGCCGTGCGATCCGGACATCACTGCGCGCAACCGATCCTGCGCCATTTTGGTTATGAGAGTACCGTCCGGCCTTCGCTGGCCTTTTATAATACGCCGCAGGAAATTGATTTTCTCGCAGAGCATGTCGCAAGGTTTGCTTCGCGGTAGCGGTGTCAAGCACGCCAGGGATGGACCATGACGACAATCCCACAAGCCCGCTGATTTCCCCGCGGGCTTTTATCATATCGTGGTAAGGATAAGGCGCGTTGCCGCGACTTCGGCAACACGGTGAGCCAGCCTGAAAGGCGCCAGCGGACGTTTTAATGGGGGGGCGCAGTAGCTGCCTGAATGAATGTGGGGTTAACGCTGCATCCCCCAGCGCTTAATTGTGATCTTTTCCAGACTGGCGAATACGATGCCTTCCACCAGCAGACCAATCGCGATGACCGTTAACAGCCCTGCAAATACCCGGTCGGTGAACAGCTCATTGCGATTCTGGAATATATACCAGCCCAGCCCCCCTTCGCCGCTGGAGGCGCCGAATACCAGTTCGGCGGCAATCAGCGTTCGCCAGGCGAAAGCCCAGCCTATTTTCAAACCGGAAAGGATGGCGGGCAACGATGCCGGAATAAGAATCGTGATCACATAGCGTGGCCCACGCAGGCCATAGTTGCGCCCGGCCATGCGCAGCGTTTCCGGCACGCTGCTAAATCCGGACCAGGTATTCAGAGCGATGGGCCACATGACGGAATGTATCAGTACAAATATCAGGCTGGCATTTCCCAGACCAAACCACAGCAGAGCCAGCGGCAGCAGCGCAATTGCCGGCAGTGGATTGAGCATCGCGGTTAATGTGCTGAGCAGATCGCGACCAAACTGCGTGGTCACTGCCAGGGCGCTGGCAATCAGCGCCAGCGCGCTGCCTGCCAGATATCCTTTCAGCAGGGTACTGAGTGAATTGACGATTTTTTCCGGCAGTTCGCCATTGCGCAGGTCTTCACTGAACGCCTGCAGCGTCTGAAATACCCCGGGCAGCATCAGATCGTTTTGCTGTATTCGCGCGGCGATCTCCCATAGCGCCAGCACCAGGGCGACAATCACAGACTTACGCAGCCATGCCTGATTCCACAGGCGCTGGCTTAAGGGTAGCGGCGTTTCCACCGGCAGATTACGTAGCGGCGGTAATTCGCGTTCGAATTCAGGACGAATGTACGGTGGCTGGGACATACGCTGGCTCCTCGCCGGATGAGTGAGACGGACCGTTGCCGGTCGTCGGGAATAACAGATGGTGAATATGACGAGCCGCGTGTTGAAACGCCTCGCTGCCGAAATCATTAAGCGTGAACTGATGACAATTAAGCTCTGCCCGGACGCGTCCTGGATGCGGCGAAAGCACCACAATACGGCTGCCTACGACCAGCGCCTCTTCAATCGAGTGGGTGACGAAAAGCAGCGTAAAGCGCTCTTCTTCCCAGAGCGTCAGCAACTCTTCCTGCATCGTGCGCCGCGTCAGCGCATCCAGGGCGGCGAAGGGTTCGTCCATCAGCAGGATGCGCGGTTTCATCGCCAGCGCACGGGCGATGGCGACGCGCTGCTTCATGCCGCCGGAGAGCGTATGGGGCATCGCGTCAGCAAATTCCGCCAGACCGACTTTGTGAAGGAAATGCAGCGCCGTCTCTTTTGCCTGTGAACGGCTGGCTTTGCGGCTGGCGAGCAGAGGAAACATGACGTTTTCCAGCACCGTTTTCCACGGCGGCAACTGGTCGAACTCCTGGAATACCATCATGCGGTCCGGAGCGGGGGCGCTAACTGGCGTCCCTGCAAGCGAAATTTGACCGCTGCGCGGGGCAATAAAACCGCCTGCGGCTTTCAACAGGCTCGATTTTCCGCAGCCTGAGGGGCCAAGCAGAATAAAGCGGTCCCCAGGCCAGACATCAAAACTGACATCGTGCGTCGCGCGTACCCGGCGTTCACGCGTGCGGTATTCAATATCGACATGGCTGACCTGCAGCAGCGGGCCATCAATTTGCTGATTGACCATCATAGCCTCCAGTATCGCGGTTTAGCTGCCGGGGTTTTCCCATGCTTCGTTAAAAAAATAATCTTTCCACGAGCCGGCCTTATTTTTCAGTATCCCAAGCTCATGGAGTTTTTCGGCATATACGCCAGTACGTTCAGGGGAAACCGTAAAGCTGATTTCGGGATCGTTAACAATTTTTTGTACCAGCGGCAAAGGCAGCCGCGATTTCTCAACGCGAATGTAAGTTTCGGCAGCGGCGTTTTTGTCACGGTTAATAATACTTGCGGCTTCGCTGAGCGCGCGATAAAACGCTTTATAGGTTCTGGGGTTTTCATCATGGAATTTCTGGGTGGTATAGAGAACATTAAAGGTTGCCTGTCCCCCCAGTACGTCATAGGAGCTGAGCACTTTATGCACGTTTTTATGTTCCAGCGCCTGATACTGGAAGGGCGGGCTTGAGAAGTGGGTGGTAATCTCCGATCCGCCGGCAATTAATGCCGCGCTGGCGTCCGGATGCGGTAAACTGACGCTAATTTTATCGAAGCGTTTGAAGTCCCCGTCACCATATAATTTCGCGGTCTCGATTTGTAATGTCCGAGACTGAAAACCGACGCCTGCTGCCGGTACGGCGATCCGATCTTTTTCGGACAGATCTTTAATGCTTTTTACCGCCAGATTATTACTCAACAAATAATTGGGCATCGACCCCAGCGAGGCAATCGCTTTCACATTTTGCTTACCTTTGGTGCGATCCCATAGGGTGAGTACGGGAGGAACCCCGGCTGATGCAACGTCCAGAGCGCCAGAGAGCAGGGCCTCATTCATCCCGGTCACTCCGGAAATGGTGCGCCACTCTACTTTTATATCCAGCCCCTCTTTCTGACCCTCTTTTTCGATAAGCCGTTGGTCACGTACCACATCAAGAATTAAATAGCCGATGCCAAATTGCTGCGCGATACTAATGCTTCCTTCCGCTAATGCCGGCTGGCTTATCCCGCCCAGGGCGGAAAGCGCCAGCGTACAGGCGAGTATTCTGCTTGTTTTATTCATTTCAGTTTCCCAGAAAGGTGTTTCTCAGCCAAAAATCATGGGCAGAGGCGAGCGGGAAAGGAAGTGATTTAAATGAAAATGAATATCAGAGAAATGAATAACGATATTTGTGGCTTGTTATTTACCAGGCGGAAAAGCTTAGTCATTATTCATGTTTAGGTCATAAATATATTCTCAGTATAGTCGGGTTCATCTTTTAAATAGCCCTTATCAATGTAGGGGCAGTCATTGCGAGCCTCATCATGCCTTTATTTTCGGATCATTATTTACGTTCGCTTTTGCAGCGCCATCTGGTAAGGGTTGGCACCGGACCTGATATCGCTCAAAAGGTCGCGGATAACCTGGTCGAAGCCTCACTAAAAGGCCACGACTCTCATGGCGTGACCCTGTTACCGCGCTATATTCGGGCCATTCTGGCAGGGGATTTGAACCCTGGCGCCACGCTCACCATGTTGTCTGATGCCGGACCGATCGTCTCTTTTGATGGGGGGCACGGCTTTGGCCAGGCGTTGGGCGAACAGGCCATGGCCGTGGGTATTGAGCGCGCGCGCGAGTTTGGGGTGGCAATCATCGGATTGTCTAATACCCACCATCTTGGACGAATCGGCGCATGGGCGGAACAGGCGGCGGACGCCGGACTGGTCTCGCTCCATTTTGCCAACGTGGCAGCGCCGTCGGTCGTACTGCCTTTCGATGGACTCGGTGCCCGACTCGGCACAAATCCTTTTTGTGTCGGGGTACCGCTCGCGAACCGGCCCCCGGTTATCCTTGACTTCGCAACCAGCGCCATAGCAGGCAATAAAGCGCGCATCGCATGGAATGAAGGGCGAGCCATCCCTGAAGGATGTGCGGTAGATGCGAACGGACAACCCACCACCGACCCTGCGGTATTAATGACGGAACCGTTCGGTGCCTTGCTGCCTTTTGGCGGGCATAAAGGCGCAGGATTGTCGCTGATTTGTAGTCTACTCGGCGCTGCGCTGACCGGCGGCGAAACCGAAAGCCAGCAAATTCCGCCACGTGCCGGAATCATCAACAATATGCTGTCGATTTTATTTGATCCTGCGCGGCTGGGGGCGCAGGAGAGTTACCAGCAGGCGCTATTAGCGCAGGTGGACTGGGTGCGTAGCGGGCAGGAAGGGCGCAACGTGCAGATCCCCGGAGAGCCGGAATTGCGCGCGTATACCCGCCGTCAGCAAGAGGGTATCTGGATCGATGAGGTGAGCTGGCAGGCGTTTGTCGCCCTGGAAGCATTAAATACCTGAGGTTGTCTGCCTGGTTAAATACGTCTTTGGGTTATCTGTTCGAAGCGTTGGTATTATGTCCGGTTAATTAGTGCTGATGAACAAAATAAATAAAAGCACTATTTTATCTTTTTTTCTCATAACCATAGCTGAAAAACTTGGTAAGTCATCAGTGAGAAAATAAATATAGTCATACTTAATATTGTATGAACCTTTTATCCTCGCGGCCAAATTTTAATTTGCTGCGTAGTCATTTTTTACAGGAGTTATTATGCATCTGGCGCGTTTCCCCCGGCTTCATTTTGGCCACTTCCCGACCCCTCTGGAGCCTCTCACGCAGCTTTCACGCTTGCTGGAGGGGCCAAATATCTGGATAAAACGAGACGATTGCACAGGCCTCGCCACTGGCGGTAATAAAACCCGCAAACTTGAGTTTTTGCTGGGCGATGCCCAGGCAAAACAGGCGGATATTATCATTACCCAGGGCGCCACGCAGTCTAACCATGTACGCCAGACCGTCGCGGCGGCAGCCAGACTGGGTCTGGAAACGCATATTTTTCTCGAACAACGCGTCACGACGCTGGGTGATGAGTATCAGCAATCCGGCAATGTGCTGCTGGACGGTTTGCTCGGGGGCAAAATTATCGCTCATCTTCCCGGCGGTACGGATATGCAGCGGGCAATGGAACAACACGCGGAAAGCCTGCGAGCCAGGGGCCACACCCCTTATGTCATCCCCGGTGGAGGCTCGAACGCTATCGGCGCGCTGGGCTACGTCTCCTGCGCGGAAGAACTGCTTTGGCAGTCCAGCCAGCTACGGCTGCGCATCGATCATATCGTTCATGCCACCGGTAGCGCAGGTACACAGGCTGGCCTGATTGCGGGCTTAACTGCCACGCACAGCGGTATTCCTCTCCTCGGGATTAGCGTCCGCGCTCCGCGCGAAAAACAGGAACACAACGTCTGGCGTCTGGCGCAGCAGACGCGGGAACTGCTCGGTGTACCGGGTGAATTGCCGCGTGAGGCGGTGGTGGCGAACAGTGATTATGTCGGCGAAGGCTATGGCTTGCCCACCGAAGGGATGCTTGAGGCGCTGCAGTTGCTGGCGCAGCACGAGGGGATTCTGCTCGACCCCGTCTATTCCGGAAAAGGCATGGCCGGATTGATTGATCTGATCCGTAAAGGTCATTTCCGCAGGGATGAGAATGTGGTGTTTATCCATACGGGGGGAAGCGCAGGTCTGTTTGGCTACCGTCAGGTCATCGCCGATTCTTTGCCATCATGAGTACACCATTTCTGCTGGGAATTCTTGGCGGCATGGGGCCGCTGGCGACGTTGGACCTGATGCATAAATTGCTGCGGGCAACGCCCGCCAGCAGCGACCAACAGCAAATTCCCCATGTGGTATGGAATGTGCCGCAAATTGCGGATCGCCAGCGGGCGCTGGCGGGAACGGGGCCATCCCCGCTGCCGCAGTTGTTGTACGGTGTGGAACAGCTGAACCGCGTGGGCGTCAGTCATATTGCCATTGCTTGTAATACGGCGCACCACTGGTATGAGGCGCTGGCGCAGCATAGCGACGCACCGTTGCTGCATATTGTGGATGCCACGCTGGCGGTATTCGACGGGAAAGAGAAACCCCGGCGGGTCGGGATTATCGCTACCCAGGGCACGCTGGATGCCGGTTGGTTTCAGCACGGATTCACCGCGATGGGGATCGAAAGCGTACAGCCGACGCAAGAAGAACTGCGGCAGTGGTTTGTGCCGGGATGCTATGCGGTAAAACGCGGCGAACTGCGTACCGGCGGAGAACTGCTGAGTCTACAGGCCCAGGCATTGCGCGATCGTGGCGCAGAGCGGCTGGTGCTGGCCTGTACAGAAGTGCCGATTGCGCTGGCTGAGGTGACCTCACCGCATCTGGCCGTGTCAATTGATCCCGCAGAAGCGCTCGCCCGGCAGTGTGCCCGGCTATGGCTGGCGCAACGCGAGACATGGCATTAAAAACGTTGTTATTTAAAGGATAAATTAAATGAATAAAAGTCTCTGTGTCTTACTTGCAGCGGGTGGCCTGTGGGTTAATAGCAGCTTTGCCGAAACGCCAGCGGAAGTTCGGGTGGCATATAGCGGCGGTTCTCAGGTGCTGATGCTGGCTAAGGCCGATGGTTCTTTGGATAAGGCACTCAACAGCAAGGTGAAATGGGTGCAATTTGCGTCCGGTGCTGATGCGTTAAATTACTTTGCCAGCAATGCGATTGATATTGCTAATTTTGGATCCAGCCCGGCAACGGCAGGCATTGTCAGAAAACTGCCGGTGGAAATTATCGGCGTCTCTGGCGTGATTGCCAGCTACGAGCGTTTAATTGGTAAAGACGGTATTGCCAGCATTAAAGATATTGAGGGTAAACGCGTAGCCTATCCGCCAAACTCGACGGCGCAATATGCGCTTGAGGCCGCTATCAGCGTTAACCATCTCGACCGCAGTAAAATAACGTTATTGCCGCTGCGTCCGGCGGAAATGGTCGCAGCCTGGAAACGCGGTGATATCGACGCGGGCTATGTCTGGGCGCCGTTTGCTCAGGAACTGGAGACTTCTGGCGGGCATCAGGTGTTCGCAACCAAAGATCTGCAAAAAGATGGCTACCTGATTTATAACAACTACGTTGTGCGTAAAGCTTTTGCTGAGCAGTATCCGCAAACCGTCAGCGCGTTCCTGCGTGTTCATCAGCAAAAAGTCGATGAGTTTAAGAAAGACCCGGAGCGCGCGGCGGCCATTGTTGCGAAAGAGGTGGGCGCGCCGGTGACGACCGCCGTCAATACGTTGGGTGGGCTGGAATATCCCACGCTGAGCCAGCAGGGTACGGCGCAATGGTTGGGGAACGGTACGCAAACCACCGACAGCGGGATTGGGAAAGCGCTGACCAAAACCTCTCACTTCCTTGCTGATATCGGCGAGATTCGCCAACGTGATATCCCGGCCAGCTGGGACAGCGCCATTAACTCCCGTTATATCCGTGACGCAGCGGTAGCCGCGCAATGAGATTGAGTTATCACATTGCCATCAGCGTCGTTTCGGTCACTGTTTTCTTTATCGTCTGGCAGGTGGCGGCCTCGCGGCAATGGGTTGATCCGCTGCTGCTGCCATCGCTAATGGATATAGGCCTGACGACCGAAGAGTTGCTGGCGGATGGTTATCGTCAGGTGCCGCTGTGGGAGCATGTTGCCGTCAGCCTGGCACGTGCGTTAAGCGCTTTTTCTGTGGCAATCATCATCGGTATTCCTCTGGGATTATTGATGGGGCTGTCGGAAGGTCTGGCGGCGGTGCTGAATCCGTTTGTGCAGTTTTTGCGCCCGCTGCCCAAAATTGCCCTTATTCCGCTGGCGGTCGTCTGGCTGGGGATTGGTGAGGCCTCGAAGTTCTTTCTCATCTTTATTGCCACTTTCCTTAGCGTGGTAGTGGGGGCATCTGCTGCGGTAGAGCGTATTGGTCGTTCGCGCATTCGTGTGGCGCAAACGCTTGGTGCTTCACGCAAACAGATCTTTCTGCGCGTGGTGTTACCGGATACGTTACCGGAACTGTTCACCACCGTCAGGCTGTCGATTGGCATTGGCTGGACGTCGCTTATCGCGGCGGAGATGGTTGCTGCCAGTTCGGGGCTGGGTTGGATGGTCATTAACGCCAGTTCCTATTTACGCACCGATATCGTCATGCTTGGCATTTTGCTACTGGGTGGCATTGGCTATGCGCTGGATTTACTGCTGCTGGGGCTGCAGCGCCTGTTTGTACCCTGGGCGGGGAAAGAATAATGAGTGCTATCACGCTGGAAAACGTATCGCTCGCCTTTGCGGCGAAGCCACAGCCGTTCACGGTGCTGGAAGATATCAGCCTGTCGCTCCACAAAGGGGAATTTGTGGTGCTCCTGGGGCCTTCCGGCTGCGGTAAGTCCACTATTCTTAACCTGGTCGCCGGGTTTAACAAACCGGATCGGGGGCGCGTGGTGGCGGGGGGGAAACCGGTCCGCCAGCCGGGGCCGGATCGCGGAATGATCTTCCAGCAGCCTAACCTCTTTCCGTGGCTATCGGTACTGGATAACGTCACCTTTGGTCCTCGGCTGGGTAAGCATCGCAAAGATGAAATTAACGCCCGTGCGATGGAATGGCTTGGACTCGTTGGCCTGCAAGGCTTTGAGCACCATTCGCCCTGGCAGCTTTCAGGCGGTATGAAACAGCGGGTAGCGCTGGCGCGCGCCTGGCTACCCGGCCCGGATGTGCTGTTACTGGATGAACCCTTCGGCGCGCTCGATGCGCAAACCCGTCTGATGATGCAGGAACTGCTGCGTGAGGCCTGGCTCAATACCGGCACCACTCTGCTTTTTGTCACTCACGACGTGGAAGAGGCGCTATTCCTCGCCGATCGCATTCTGATTATGTCAGCAAACCCAGGAAAAATTGTTGAGGAGATCGCCCTGCCTTTTGGCCGGGAACGTGATATCGAGAATCTGTCTGAACACCCGGATTACAGTGGGATCAAACATCATGTACTGCACCGGGTGCGTAAGGAGGCTAAACGCCATTTAGGTTGAAAACGGCTGCAGCAAGCAAAGGGGTTATTTCCGAACTTATCATATCGTGGTTCCCGGTTGTTCTGGTCATATCGAATGACCAGACGGGCAGCGATCGCGTCTGGCCCTGCTTCGGCGAAAGTCTGCACCGTCTACCCCAAAAGCTGAGCTTACAGCATTGCCGATAATCTTTTTTAACTGCCATTAAAACCGATGCTGGCGCGATTTTTAGCGCCAGCATCGCCTTCAGAGGGTAATCCCCGATGATCCGTTCCGGCCTTTTATATTTGTCAGGTTTGCTACTGCAACAATTCGGCAAATTTCGCCAGCCATTGCGGATGAGCGGGCCAGGCGGGGGCGGTCACCAGATTGCCATCCACATGCGCCTGATCGATACCGATGTCGGCAAAATGTCCGCCGCTGAGCCGCACTTCCGGCGCGCAGGCCGGATAGGCGCTGCAGGTGCGGCCTTTTAATACCCCCGCAGCTGCCAACAGCTGAGGGCCGTGGCAAACGGCAGCAATAGGTTTACGCGCCGCGTCAAATGCCTGCACCAGTTTAAGCACTTGCGCATTCAGGCGCAGATATTCTGGCGCCCGGCCGCCGGGGATTAACAGCGCGTCGTAATCCTGTTCTTTCACCGTTGTAAAATCGGCGTTGAGAACAAAGCGGTGCCCGGGTTTCTCGCTGTAGGTCTGGGCGCCGTCAAAATCATGGATCGCGGTCATAATGAAGTCGCCTTTTGTTTTATCTGGACAGACCGCATCAACCTGATGACCGATCATTTGTAATGCCTGAAACGGCACCATAGTTTCGTAATCTTCGGCGTAATCGCCCACCAGCATCAGAATCTTTTTGCCCATCTTATTCACTCCTGTATGAAGAAAGGTGTCTAAGATATAGCCTGGCGGGAGAGGGAATGCGAACCTGGGGATGACGGACGGCTGGCGGGGCATGCCGATCTGGCGGCGATGCGGCAAATGAATTCGCAGCTGCAATCCATTGAGTCCTGGCCGGCGGGAACAGGGCGCGTCGCTTTCGAACGGACGCTGGCAATCTCTGCCGGCCGGGCCTTTAAGCGGTAAACCCGTTTTTCCCGGCGCCAGGCAGGAATTAATGAGCGAGAGGTATTATTGTAAGCTCTGTTTTAATATATCCGCTGAATGGAATGCCGCTATTTCTTTTACGCTCAGCGCGAATCTATATGTTGTCCGGTTTAACCATCGATACCGGATATCTGACAAGTATTATTTGTAAGTTTTATATTAATCTTGTCAGCCATTAATTATAACCATATTCATGCCCGGCGCTGGGCTTTTTCATGGTCGGTAAACGATAAAAAATAATTTATTTCTTACGCCCACTGTTTGTGTTCTTTTCAGTATCCGGAATGACAAGTGTTTACCTGCATATTGATTTGCATCAATCAACCCTGTGTATTCAGATATGAATTTAATTCATATTGCTGCATGAGGTATACATTCTGCCTTTATTGTAAGCAAATAGTTGTTATTACATACCGGCTTTGTTTGTCTCATGCGTTTCATTTTTACATTTGCCTTAAGATGCCTGAGGAAAGTCTTATAATGGACTTTG
>OLNK01000054.1_pt1 | contig 161145 bp, 138 predicted proteins | sample 1672791 | NCBI WGS metagenome assembly OLNK01 (sample SAMEA3136724, study PRJEB25190) | human gut metagenome | biome: human gut; feature: human-associated habitat; material: faeces | place: Austria | collected 2013 | reverse complement strand
TATAATACTGGCACTCTTTTAACTGATCTTCCTCTGCTTCATAATCTCCGACACTTGGTGTCCCATTGCAGTAAAGATTAAATGCCATGCGGACGATCCGTAAACTTCCACTAGTCTGCCAACCTTCCTGCAGGGATTCCGTTTTTACACATCCAGTTTTAAAATTATAGATTTTATTCACATTTTCTCTTGTGTCTCTGTCGATACCCAGGCAATAAACCAGAGCCTGATGATAAACATCCTGATATCTGCATTTTTTCAGATATTCCATATAAAATTTTTCGTGTTCCTTGCTCTTGAAAGTAATTGTGCGAGAATTGCTATTCTCTGCTCTTAACGCTGTGTTTGTCATTTTCATTTTCCTCCTGAATTTTTAATATTTTGGTATAAAAAAGACACTCCATTTCTGGAATGCCCCATAAAAAATAGGGACACCCGCTTTTAACAAGTATCCCTATAATCTATCAATGATCTGATAGCTCTCTATTCATTTTCATATTCAAGATTCTTTGTGTTCCCCGTACCGAGGTCTAAGGCAACAACTACGGTTACTCTCTGCACAAGTATCTTTTCCTTGTGATTTTCACCGATTTTGTTGAAACTGAAAAACTCTACAAAGTGCGTAAATTCAAGGATTTCTAGGTATCTTTCCTTTGTAGTCCCACCACAGTCTCCACATGAACCGTCTCGCAGAATTGATCCACCGCCGTCATCTTCTCCACGCGATATCCTGCCAGCTGCATCATCTCCAAATCTCTTGCCAGACTGGTCATCTTACAGGAAATATATACAATCTTATCCACCCCATAATTCAAGATCTTCGGGAGTGCCTTCGGATGAATTCCGTCTCTCGGCGGATCCAGTACGATCACATCCGGCTTCTCTTCAATCTCATCAAGTACCTTAAACACATCTCCGGCAATAAATCTGCAGTTGGAAAGTCCGTTTCGGACAGCATTTTCTTTTGCTGCCTCGACTGCTTCTTCAATAATCTCGACACCGATCACTTTCTTCGCAACCGGAGCAAGCACCTGACCGATTGTTCCTGTTCCGCTGAACAGATCGAATACAACCTGATTATCAATATCTCCAATGTATTCTCTTACAGTCTCGTACAGCACTTCTGCACCTTTTGAGTTTGGCTGGAAGAAGGAAAATGGTGTAATCTTGAATTCCAGTCCGAGAAGCTTCTCATAAAAGAAGTCCTGTCCATAAAGAATTCTTGTCTCATCACTCTTCACGACATCGGACAGAGAATCATTCAATATATGAAGGATTCCAACAATCTTTCCTTCTAATTCTAATGCCAGAAGTTCTTCTACTAATGGAGTTAAGTCATATTCTTCCTGCGTTGTCGTTACAAGATTCACAAGAATCTCGCCTGTTGTATCGCCTCGTCTTAAAAGAAGATGGCGGAGATAACCGACATGCTGCATTTTCTTATAATAACTTACATTTCTTTCTTTGAAATAATTAAGCACACAAAGAAGAATCTTATCCATATCTTCATGGACAAGCTGACAGTCTCCTGCTGTCAGTACATCATAAGTACTTCCTTTTTTATGAAGACCGAGAGATAACGGACCGTCTTTGAATTCATCTCCAAAAGAAAATTCCATTTTATTACGATAATGGAATTCCTTCGGACTGTGCTTCACACCTTCAAAAACATATTCACCTTTTACTACCGGATCCATAATCCTGCGGATCTGCCCTTCTTTCATCTTCACCTGTTCTTCGTATGGCATCGTCTGATACATACAGCCACCACAGGCCGGAAAGATACTACAGACCGGCTCTCTTGTCTCTAATGGAGATTTCTCCAACACTTCAAGAAGTCTTCCTTCTGCATTTCCTCTTTTAAATTTATTTATCATAAAACGGATCTTCTGTCCCGGAATCCCATTTTTCACAGTAACATACTGTTCTTCCTCCGGAACAAATACAATCCCCTTGTTTGGGAAATCTACACGTTCAATAATACCCTCGTAGATCTGACCTTTTTTCATCCTAATCTCCTATCAATTCTAATCTATTTTAACAGAAAAACAGACAGGATGGTTTCTTCTCACACCCTGTCTGCACTTTTGCAATTCACTCGAGAATTATACCTGATCATCCTCGCTGAAGTAATCATCAAAATCGTCTTCAAAATCATCTTCAAAATCATCAAGATAATCCGGTGATACGAAACGATATACTGCATAAGCGATTGCAGCTACTGCTGCTACTGCTCCGATGATAGCCAGTGTCCAGATTACTGTATTCTTCTGCTTCTCAGCCTCATTCTTATGAAGAATCTCGTTCAATCTTGTTTCTGCAATGATGTCTTCTATTCTCTTGTTCATATTAACACGTCCTTTCTTCACCTTTTGCGGTGACAGATAATCTGTGTTTATTATAACACCTGACGATTCATATTACTACTGATTTATCATTTTTTTATAACTTTCTCATACCTTTACAAGCTTGGCAAATTTGGCAAACATCTTACGTGTTCCGACACTGTCAAATTCAATCGTAACCTCGTGATCTCTTCCGCCTTCTTTGATCTCAGTTACAGTTCCTTCCCCAAACTTCACATGACGCACACGGTCTCCGGCCTCATATCCAAGTGGACCATTTCCACCTGCTGCCAGCTGACTGCCTTTCTGCAAGGATGCCAGTGCCTGATTTCCTGTAAGTGGCTTACCTGTCCCCTGATTCTTCGCAGGTGTCATTCCGCCAAATGTTCCTCCAAATGCCTGTGCCCTGAACGCTTCCCTGGCACGTGCATATGTATTCTGCTGTGCTGGCATCTCCGTCTCCTGGGTAAACTTCTTGTTTCCTGTATCAAGCAGTTCCCTCGGGATCTCTTTCACAAATCTTGACATCGGATTGTACTGTGTCTCACCGTGCACCATTCTTCTGCGCGCACTTGTCAAAGTCAGTTCCTGCTCTGCCCTTGTGATTCCAACATAACAAAGTCTCCGCTCTTCTTCCAGTTCTTCTCTGTCTCCTGCATTAATACTCATATATCCCGGAAAAAGCCCATCTTCCATCCCTGCAAGATAAACACGTGGAAATTCAAGTCCCTTTGCACTATGTAAAGTCATCAGAACAACATATTCCTGGTCTTCATCTAGACTGTCAATATCCGCAACCAAAGCAACTTCTTCAAGGAATCCGCTCAATGTTGCCTTTTCATCTTTATCCTGACAACTTTCCTCATAAGTTGCCGCTTTACTGATCAGCTCGTCTATATTCTCTTTTCTTGTTTTCGCCTCTTCTTTATCTTCATTTTCAAGGCTTTCTATATATCCTGTCTTCTCAATCACTTCCTGTAAAAGATCTGTGATGTTCATCTCTTCTGCCAACGTCTTAAAATACTCGATCAATGCCGCAAAAGAGTCCAGTTTTGTTGCACTTCTTCCCACTCCTGCGATCAGCCCCGGTGCCAGTAATGCCTCATAAAAACCAATTCCACGTTCTGTTGCAGACTCCTGAATCCGGTTAATTGTTGTAAGACCGATTCCTCTCTTTGGGACATTAATGATTCTTCTAACCGCAACATCATCACGTCCATTGTCGATTGTCTTGAGATAAGCAAGAAGATCCTTAATCTCTCTTCTCGCATAGAAATTTACACCACCGACAATCTTATAAGGAATATTCATGGCAATAAATTTCTCTTCCAGCAGACGGGATTGTGCATTCGTACGATAAAGAACTGCACTGTCATTATAGGAACCTCCCTGTCTGACAGCACTTTTGATATCTTCGCCTATGAAATCCGCCTCATCAAATGCAGTGTCAAACTGACGCAGACGGATCAATTCACCTTCTCCGTTCTCCGTCCAAAGTGATTTTTCCTTTCTTCCGCGGTTATTCGCGATCACACTGTTCGCTGCATTCAGAATATTCCCTGTAGATCTGTAGTTCTGCTCCAGTTTGATCACCTTTGCATCCGGAAATTCATGCTCAAAGTCAAGAATATTCCGGATATTCGCTCCACGGAACTTGTAGATTGACTGGTCATCATCTCCAACGACACAAAGATTCTTATATTTTCCTGCAAGAAGGCTTACCAGCTGAAACTGGACTGTATTTGTATCCTGATATTCATCTACCATAATATAGCGGAATCTTTCCTGATAACTCTCAAGCACATCCGGCTGTGTCTGCAAAAGCTGTACTGTCTTTACAAGCAGATCATCAAAATCCAGCGCATTATTCGCTCTCATCTGCGCCTCATACTCGCGGTAAACCTTAGCAATCTTCATCTTTGCAAAGTCTCCTCCGGCATTCAGTTCAAATTCATCCGGAAGGATCATCTCATTCTTGGCAGATGAAATTGCTGAAAGCAGACTTCTTTCTTTAAACACTTTCGTATCCACATCTACTTTCCGACAGACTTCCTTAATTAATGTCTTCTGATCATCTGTATCATATATAGTAAAATGATTCTCATACCCTAATCTGTCAATAAATCTTCTCAAAATACGCACGCACGCAGAGTGAAATGTACTCACCCATACACTTTCCGCTCCAAAACCGACAAGGTTATCCACACGCTGGCGCATCTCTTCTGCCGCTTTGTTCGTAAATGTGATTGCAAGAATATTCCATGGGTTCACGCCACGTTCTCCGATCAGATATGCGATCCTGTGCGTCAGAACTCTTGTTTTTCCTGAACCGGCTCCGGCAAGGATCAGAAGAGGGCCGTCCGTGTGGTAAACAGCCTCTCTCTGTGGTTCATTTAATTTATCATAAATGCTCATCTTTCCACTCCTTTAAAGTTATAAAGATATCTGTAAATGTATTCCCATTATCAAACACACGTTCCTGTTTGTCAACTACATTTTCCGGCCTTCTTATCTTTTGCTTGCTATCTAGTTTTAAATACTATATAATAAATGTATTGAGGTGATAACATGAATATAGACACAAGTAATCTGTTAAACAGCATTTTAGAAGAACTTTCTTCTTTAAGTTATGTGCATCCCGGCGATGTTCCGAATATTGATCTTTACATGGATCAAGTAACTACTTTTATGGATGAGCAGCTGGCTTCGACCAAACGTTACCCTGATGATAAGATCCTGACAAAGACCATGATCAATAATTATACGAAGAACAATCTTCTTCCACCCCCGGTGAAGAAGAAGTATTCCAGAGAGCACCTGCTCCTTCTGGTCTTCATTTATTATTTTAAAAATATCCTTTCAATCAAAGATATTGAGACAGTTCTTGCACCGCTCACAGAGAAATATTTTCCGGATGGAAGCTCTTTTGAATTAGCGGATATTTACAAAGAAGTCTGCAAGATTGAAAAAGAACAGCTGGATTCCATCAAAGAGAATGTAACTGCTACTTATGAGAAATCTGCTGAGACTTTCACTCATCTTGCTGATGGCGAAGATAAGGAGATCTTACAGCAGTTTGCATTTATATGCAGCTTGAGTTTTGATGTATATATCAAGAAAATGATCATTGAACGGATCATTGATGACCTCTCTTCCAAGTCTTCAAAAAACGAAGAGAAAAAGAAAGGGAAATAAACATTTCTGTTTAAAACGAGATACAGCCTGCGAAAGACTTTATCAGGATCTTCCGCAAGCTGTATCTTTTGATTGATAAAAGGTATTTTATTGTAAGCTTAATTCTTAAGTGTTATTCTTCCGTTCCATTCTCTTCCTCAGCAAGCCCTACACGTTTGAAAACCATATCATATCCGTCATTCCCGTAATTAAGAGAACGGTTCACACGACTGATTGTCGCAGTGGATGCTCCTGTCTTCTCCGCGATCTCCAGATATGTCTTCTGTTCACGGAGCATTCTTGCCACTTCAAATCTCTGTGACAATGAAAGCAGCTCATTGATCGTACAGATGTCTTCAAAAAATGTATAACACTCTTCTTTATTCTCAAGGCTTAAGATTGCCTGAAACAGATAATCTACTGCCTCGGTTCTGATCTTCTTACTCATACGAAACAATCTCCTTCTCAACCGGCTAATTATATGATGGCCTACGGCATACCATAAACCATAACAATACCTTTTGCCTTCTCAGGCCACTTTTTGATTTTAACACATTAAATTTTTAAAGTCCACCATTTCTTATGAATTTAAACTAAATTCTTGCACAATTTTGATTTTTTTCTAAAACATTTTATGTAAAACACACTTTTTTCGTTGTTCTTCCTCTTTTAAGATGCTATAATAAATCTGTTATAAATATTTTGATACAAAAGAGAGGAGTACATGATTAATATGAAGTGCCCAATATGTGGAAAAGACCTGGATTTGCAGAATAAGCAGATTGGCACCAGCGAAAACGGGGATCCAATCTTTAATGAATATGCAATCTGCCATAGCTGTAAAAAGCAATGGAACCTTGATAAACAACGTGCAAAGAAGATCGCTGCCAAGAAAGCCGCAGAAGAGAAAGCAAAAGCTGAGGCTGAGGCTCGTGCCGCCGAAGAGAAGGCAAAAGCTGAAGCTGCCGCCCGCGCTGCTGAAGAAAAAGCGAAAGCTGAAGCTGCTGCCCGTGCCGCTGAGGAGAAAGCGAAAGCTGATGCTGCCGCCCGTGCCGCTGAAGAGAAACGAGCTGCCCGCAGAGAAGCAAAAGCCCGCGCCCGCAAAGAAGCGATTGCCCGCCTTGCTGCTGACAAAGGGATTTCAGAAGAAGAAGCTGAACGTATTCTTAAGGAGAGAGCCAGAGCCCGCAAAGCCGCCGCACAGAAAGCTGCCACTGATGCCACTGCCACTGATAATTCCGAAGAGCAGAAATATGGGAACATTCCAGCGGAAGAAATCCGTGATAAGCGTGAAAAAGCAGTTCGCAAGGGATACGAAGATATGCTTGCAACTGACCCTGACAGTAAAGCTGCCAAGAAGAAAAAGAAAGAGGAAGCCGAAACTGCGAAAGCAAAAGAAGATGTAAAATCCAGAAAAATGGATGACTATGATGATGAGAAATCCTCTGATGATGAAGATGATGATGAATATGAATACGTAGACGAATATCCACGTTTCAGACCTGGACGCATCATCCTTGGAATCATTTCCCTGCTTGCATTTGGTTTCTGTATTTATAAAGGTTTCGTAACAGGACTCAGCACATCAGGAGCTGACGTAACTTCTGCTCCAGGCATGAATTATGTCATTGTTGCTCTTTGTATGCTTGTCACTGCACTGTTATACTTCATCATGAATAACCGTGATACACTTTTTGCATTCCTTATCCCGATGATTGTCTATATCGGTAGTGCTGTTTTTGCTTTCCTGAAACATGGAGATGAATTCGAGCTTCTGATTTTAGCCGGTGTAAGTGGTGTACTTGCTGTTATTTCACTGATTCTCGCAATTGCTTCCCGCGGTGGAGATGATTACGATGATGAAGATGATTACGACGATCCATTTGAAGAAGAACACGATAATTAAAATCGCGTTGTAAATCTTTTTGGTTTCTAAGAACAATTTATATAAGATAATTACAAGGGAGTATCATTTTGCGATACTTCCCTTTTTTTGTCCTAATATGCATTTTTTATATCATATATCTAAAATATTTTTAGGTGTCAAAAACTTTTTTAGAATAGTTGTTGCTTTTTGTTGAATATGTGATAAAATATAACCATAGGTATCTTTATATAATTAAAAATACACAACAAACACATACTCCTCAAAGATTTTTCTTTGGGGATTTTGTTACAAAGAAAGGAGTAACTGACATGGCATCATTTATAGTAAATGGTCAGGAAGTCTCACCTTCAAAGAATCAGAAACTGTTACGGTTCCTGCGTGATGAACTGCACATTACCTCTGCAAAGGATGGTTGCAGCGAAGGCGCTTGTGGAGCCTGTACTGTTATCATTGATGGACAGACTTGCAAATCCTGCGTACCTGACACAGATTCATTGGCCGGAAAGAATGTCATCACAGTCGAAGGGCTTTCTGATTGGGAACAGAAAGTTTACACTTATGCTTACGGGAAGGCAGGCGCTGTACAGTGCGGATTCTGTATTCCTGGTATGGTTATGTGCACAAAAGCACTTTTGGATGTAAATCCGGAACCAACCGATGATGAGATTCGCTATGCGCTGCGCAACAACTATTGCCGCTGTACAGGATATGTTAAGATCATGGACGCGGTACGTCTGGCAGCTAAGATTCTGAAAGAAGGAGTTTTACCAGATGACGGAGATCCTAGCTGGACTCTTGGTTCCCGTGTTTCTCGTATAGATGTTGAAGAAAAAGTGCTTGGAACAGGTAAATATCCGGATGACTATTATCCGGAAGGAATGCTCTATGGTGCTGCTCTTCGTAGTAAATATCCACGAGCTCGCGTACTTTCTATTGATACCTCTGCTGCCGAGGCTCTGCCTGGCGTAGAAGCGGTTGTAACAGCCGATGATATTCCTGGGGAGAATAAGATCGGACACTTAAAACATGATCAGTATTCACTGATTCCGGTTGGTGGACTGACTCATTATCTCGGAGATGCAATTGCCCTTGTAGCTGCAACTGACATGGCAACTGTAGAAAAAGCAAAGAAACTTATTAAAGTTGAATATGAAGTACTTCCTCATGTGCATACAGTGGAAGAAGCTGCTGCTCCGGATGCACCTCTTGTTTATGATGAAGAAGAGACTAACGTATGTGCTTATAAGCACATCAGCCGCGGAAATGCGGAAGAAGCAATCAAGAATTCCAAGTACGTGATCTCACATCACTTTGAGACACCTTGGACTGAGCATGCTTTCCTTGAACCGGAATGTGCTGTTTCTTTCTATGATGAAGACGGTGACATTTTCGTATATTCAACAGACCAGTCCGCTCACCAGACATTGCACGAAGTTACACTTATGCTTGGAACAGATAAAGTAAAAGTTCAGAACGCATTAGTCGGCGGTGGTTTCGGTGGTAAAGAGGACATGACTGTTCAGCATTTAAGCGCATTGCTTACTTACGTAACAAAGAAACCGATCAAGATGAAATTATCCAGAGCGGAATCCTTGCTTGTTCATCCGAAACGTCACCCATTCTACATGGATATGACAATGGGATGCGATGAGAATGGAGTGATCCAGGGTGTAAAAGCGATTGTTAAATCTGACACAGGTGCATTCGCTTCTCTTGGTGGCCCGGTTCTTGAACGTGCATGCACACATGCAGCAGGACCTTATCATTATGAAAACTTTGAAATTGAAGGAACTGCTTACTATACAAATAACCCACCTGCCGGAGCATTCCGCGGATTTGGTGTTACACAGACTTGTTTCGCAACAGAGACTCTTCTGAACATGATGGCTGACAAGGTAGGCATTACGCCTTGGGAGATTCATTACCGCAATGCGATCCGCCCAGGCGAAGTACTTCCGAACGGACAGATTGTAGATAACTCTACAGGTCTTGTAGAAACACTGGAAGCTGTCAAAGAAGAGTATGATGCTGCACTTGCGGCCGGTAAGGCTGTTGGCCTTGGTTGTGCTATGAAAAATGCCGGTGTCGGTGTTGGTATCCCGGATACAGGACGTGTAAAATTAATTGTTGAAGAAGATGAAAAACTTCACATCTTCACTGGTGCTTCCTGTATCGGTCAGGGACTTGGTACTGTACTTGTACAGATGATCGTTACAAATACAGATCTTTCCCATGATGATATCGTCTATGAGCGAAGCAACACATGGATTTCACCTGATTCCGGTACAACTTCCGGTTCTCGTCAGACACTTGTAACTGGTGAAGCGTGCCGCAGAGCATGTGAAAAATTCATGGAAGCGAAAAACAGCGGTAAGTCCATGAAAGATATGATTGGAGAAACTTTCTACGGAGAGTATCTCGCTAAGACTCATCCACTTGGTGCAGATGTGCCTAATCCGATATCTCACGTTGCTTATGGATATGCAACTCAGGTCTGCATCCTTGATCCTAAGACAGGTAAGATTGAGAAAATGATTGCCGCACACGATGTTGGTAAAGCTGTCAACCCACTTTCCTGCGAAGGTCAGATTGAAGGCGGTGTTGTAATGTCTATGGGATTCGCACTCAGAGAGCAGTATCCAATCGATGAAAATTGTAAACCAATTGACAAGTATGGTTCCTTAGGACTTTTCCGTTCTCACGAAGTTCCTGAGATTGAAGCAATCGTTATTGATAAACCTGGTCTGGATGTTGCCTGTGGAGCAATCGGTATCGGAGAGATCACATCCATCCCTACTGCTCCTGCAATCGCAGATGCATATTGCAGATTTGACGGAGAAAGACGCTACAGCCTTCCTCTTTCTAACACACCATACGAAAGGAAGAAATAATCATGGCAATTAAAAAGAGATTTCCTTACCGGGCAGCTCTGGTTGCCTGTAACGGTGGCTGCCGCGCAGCCGGCTCTGAAGACGGTGGATGCAAAGATGGCTGCATCGGATGTGGAGCCTGTATAGAAAAATGTAAATTCGGCGCGATTTCCATGAATGAATATGGCGTTGCCGAAGTAGACGAAGAAAAATGTATTGCCTGTGGACAGTGTGCAAAAGTCTGTCCACAGAACGTGATCAAGATTCACGAATGTGCAAACTACATTGTAGTAAAATGCTCTAACAAAGAAAAAGGAGCTGTTGCACGTAAACAATGTGAAGTCAGTTGTATTGGATGCGGTATTTGTGAAAAAACATGTACTGCAGGTGCAATTCATGTAGAAGATAATTGCGCAGTAATCCAGGAAGACATCTGCTTAAGCTGTGGAATGTGCTCTGTAAAATGTCCAAGACATGTAATCCATGATCTCCGCGGAGTATTTACAGCAGTAAGATAATACAAAAGCTATCGACTACGATAACAACACAGATATGTGTTAAGTTATTGTAATCGATAGCTTTTTTATCTACTCATCTTCATCCAGAAACTCGATATCATCATCGTCATCAAGATAATCTAAATCATCTAAGTCATCCAGATTTTCCAGATCATTCAAGTCATCTAAGTCATCCGGATCTTCATCAAAATCATAATCCTCTGTCGCATCTGCCTCATCAGCAGTTACTTCAATTTCGACGTCTTCCTCCCAATCTTCCTCGTCTACATCAAACTTCTCTTCTTTAAAGTTCTCCACTTCATCCTCTTCCAGATCATCTTCAAGATCATCAAATTCATCCATGCTGACAACTGTTGTGCCCTTGTCTTCTTTCAGGACATTTTCCGGAAGACTCTCTATAATCTCATCCAGCTCATCAAAATCATCCAGATTCTCAACCAGTGCCCTTGCCTTCTCGACTTCATTTTCTGTAGAATGTTCTTCACGGATCTCTGCTGCTTTAAGTAAATTCTTTTTCTTACGTTTTCCGGATTCCAAAAGAAGCTGGATCCAGATACTAAGTGCACCAATTGCAGCACAAAGTGCCACATGGATCATTCCGTTTTTATATGGCTGCAGATAAAAGATACTGCTGCCCGCTGCCATTGCTCCAAACACAGAAGAAGAAGCAATCAGAATAAAGTTATGAAACTTAATAGAAAGCAATGCACACACAAGACCAATACCCGCACAGATTCCATAGATAATAAAATCCTGTGGTTTCATCAAATGTACACTGACAACAAAGACGAGTACCGCTACTGTCACAAATCCACCAATCTGCTTCTTCCATGCACCAAGCACCGCCAATACAAGTCCCACACCTGCTCCTGCCGCCAATGCGATTGTCTGATCCAGATCTGCAATCGCTCCGACCGCAATTCCGGCTGCGCATCCTGCTGACAATCCTGCGATCACAGACCAGAAACGTACCAGTTTCAGCCCCGTCAGACATAACAGTACCGCTCCGGCCATTATAACGATCAGAGAAATAAATTCCATCTGACTCAAATGATGACTGCTTTCATTAAGTCCAGCCAGAACAACATCCAGGTCAAAATTCAGAATTGTATCAATCATATCATTTACATTCATTATTTACACCTTCGTCCCTTACTATTTATTACTCACTACTGCTCATTTTAGCAATTTTTTTTACTGATTACAAGTGTTCATTTCACCTTTCCATTGACTTCTTATTCTTCTCCACTTAAAATAGAAGAGAAATGCTATTGCTGACCGCATAATACTGTGAACAGCAATAAAATGCTAACATAAAGGAGTTTATTATGGAACAGTTAAGAATACCTGCTGGCTATCATTCCCCTCTTACAATTCGTGAGACAGAAGTAGCCATCAAAGAAGTGAAAGACCACTTCGAGCGTGCTCTTGCAAAGAATCTCCACCTGACACGAGTGTCAGCACCACTGTTTGTCCGTCCGGAATCCGGTCTGAATGATAACTTAAACGGTGTGGAACGTCCGGTTTCCTTTGACATCAAAGAACAGGATGGTTCTGTTGCAGAGATCGTTCATTCTCTTGCAAAATGGAAGAGATATGCATTGAAGAATTATAATTTCCATTCCGGCGAAGGGCTTTACACAGATATGAGTGCGATACGTCGTGATGAAGATACAGACAACATCCATTCTCTGTATGTTGACCAGTGGGACTGGGAAAAAGTAATTTCTAAGGAAGAACGTAACACAGAGACACTTCAGTATACTGTCCGCAAAGTCTACCGGGCTCTGAAAGATACAGAAGAATACATTTCCAGACGTTACAACTATATCGATCCTCTTCTTCCTGATGATATCTTTTTCATCACTACACAGGAGCTGGAAGACCTTTATCCGGATCTTACTACCAAAGAACGTGAAAAAGCGATTGCGAAGGAAAAAGGCGCAGTGTTTATCTCCAAGATTGGTGGCGTACTTGCTTCCGGCGAAAGACATGACGGTCGTGCTCCGGACTATGATGACTGGGAGCTGAACGGTGACATTATCGTTTACTATCCGATTCTTGACATCGGTCTTGAACTCTCTTCTATGGGAATCCGTGTTGACGAAGACTCATTAAAGGCACAGCTAAAAGAAGCCGGATGTGAAGATCGTGCAGAACTTCCATTCCAGAAGGCACTGCTGAACGGCGAGCTTCCATATACAGTCGGCGGCGGTATTGGACAGTCCCGTATCTGTATGTATTACTTAAGAAAGGCTCATATCGGTGAAGTACAGTCTTCCCTCTGGCCTGAAAATGTAGTTGAAGCTGCTGCTGATGCCGGCATCCACCTTCTCTAAACACAATACAGACCAGCCAATTATATGATAAAAAGCAGATTCGAATTCTACTGGAGCATCTCTCCTTTGAATTCGAATCTGCTTTTTCATTCTCCTCTTATTCTACAATCAGCAACTGTTCTTTCTCTTCCTCAGACACCCTGTTCCAAAAAACATTAAAATCATCAAATTCCGGCAAATAGATATCTGCCGTATTCCAGATCTGCGCCAGATTCTTGTCATTTGCCTTATCATAAACTGCTACTGTCTTAAATCCCGCATGCTTTGCCGTTCTCAAAGCCTGGTAAGTATCTTCAAACACCCAGGTCTGTTCCGGCTCCGTATCCAGCTGCAAAAGTGCTGCAAAATAAATATCCGGCTGATCCTTACCGCTTCCGATCTCAGATGCTGTAAAAACTCCTTGAAAATAAGGTAATACCTTCAATCTGCTCAGAGCTGCTTCTGCATTCTTCCGGTCACCGGTTGTTGCGATCACCATAGGAATCTTCCGCTCTCTGAATTCCTCCAGATACTGACGAACCCCTTCTTTCAATGGAACTCGTTTTGCATAATAGTCTTCCACTTCTTTATTCAGTCCCTGTACAACCTCTTCCACTGTCTTCTCCAGGTTATAATGTGAGATCAGATAATCTGCCGCCTCCTCCAGGCTCATCTCAAATAATGTCTCCCCTAGGTTCTTCTCGGCCTCAATTCCCAAATGATCCAAATACAATTCTCCAAGATTCTCCCAGACAGGCATGGAATTGAGAAGGACACCATCTACGTCAAATATTACACCTTTTATCATGTCATTCCTCTTTTCTGCTATGCACTACATTATAATCTCCCTGGAAACGCATGTCAACCGTTACTGTTCACACGATGTGTGACCAGCAACGCATCTCGCCATTTTAAATCACCTTTGGCGATGGGGCGAGATGCATTCAAACCAAAACACGCATCCTCCGTGTCAATCAGCGGAGTGATTGACACGGGAGTGAACAGTAACTGTCAACCATCAGAAAAAGACCTTCTGCCGGCAGATCAACCACTTGCAAAAGGTCTTTATAAAATGCTGTTATTTATTTTGTCTCAAGAATCTTATCAACACTTGCCAGTTTTACACTCAATACAAACACTTCAGCGGCAACTGCAAGTTCTTCCGGTGTTGGATAAGACGGTGCGATACGGATATTGCTGTCATGTGGATCTTTTCCATAAGGGAATGTTGCTCCCGCTCCTGTCATAACAACGCCAGCTTCTTTCGCCTTCGCAACAATCGCTTTCGCACATCCATCCAGCGCATCAAAGGAGATGAAATATCCTCCGCGTGGCGCGATCCAGGATCCAATCTCAAGTCCGCCAAGTTCTCTTTCAAGAACTTCAAGAACAGTCTCAAACTTCGGACGCAGGATATCTGCATGTTTCTTCATATGTTCTACAATTCCGTGAATATCTTTGAAAAATCTTACATGACGCAGCTGATTTACCTTATCATGTCCGATTGTCTGCACACGCATTGTGCTTCTGATATCCTCCAGGTTCGCATCAGATGCTGCCATTGCTGCAATTCCTGATCCTGGGAAACTGATCTTGGATGTAGAAGAAAACTTGTAAACCATATCCGGGTTACCTGCCTTCTTACACTCCATCAGAATCTCAATCAGATAATCCTGCTTATCTTCATATAAATGATGTACACAGTAAGCATTATCCCAGAAGATACGGAAATCTTCTGCTGCCGGCTTCAGGTTCGCAAAACGGAACACTGTCTCATCAGAATATGTGATTCCCTGTGGGTTAGAGTACTTCGGTACACACCAGATTCCTTTAATTGCCGGATCACTGCTTACAAGTTTCTCAACCATATCCATATCCGGTCCTGTTGATGTCATCGGTACATTGATCATCTCAATTCCGAAATGCTCTGTAATCGCGAAATGTCTGTCATATCCCGGAACCGGACATAAGAATTTTACCTTATCAAGCTTACACCATGGAGTACTTCCCATGATACCATGTGTCATTGCACGTGCTACCGTATCATACATCACATTCAGACTTGAGTTTCCGAAAATGATCACGTTATCTTTCGGAACTTCCATCATATCTGCAAGAAGCTGTTTTGCTTCATCAATTCCATCAAGTCCGCCATAGTTACGACAGTCAACACCATCTTCACAAGTCAGATCAACACCACTTGTCAGTGTATCCATCATCCCCATTGACAGATTCAGCTGGTCTGCTGACGGTTTTCCTCTGGACATATCCAGTTTCAGACCTTTTGCCTTCACTTCTTCAAACTGCGCCTCCAGGCCACTCTTTAATTCCAATAACTCTTCTTTGCTCAAATCTTTATATGCAGTCATTGCAGGAATCCTCCACTTTCTTTATTTTTTCACTTTTGTTATTGTATATAATTTTTGACGTTTCGTCAATGGGTTCTTGCATTCTTTTTTATTTTTTTGTTTTTTTCAGCTTTTTTTCCACATGTTTTGCATTTCAAAAATGTTTTTCATTCATTTTTCACTATGTTCTGTGTTATCACTCTATCCTATCAGGTTTTATTTATGCATTATTGATTTTTCCTCTCCTCCTGTGATATCCTTAGAAAGTAGATTCCAGTCATCATTCCACTTGACTGTGAATAAAAACCTTATGATTCTATGGAGGTACTAAAATGAATTTTACATTTGCACACAATAACCTGAATGTATATGATCTTGAAAAATCACTGGATTTTTACCAGAAAGCTCTGAATTTAAAAGTAGAACGTGAAAAACTTGCCGATGACGAAAGTTTTAAGCTTGTATATCTCACAGACGGTGTGACCCCGCATCTTTTAGAGCTCACCTGGCTGCGTGATATGGATCGACCATATGAACTGGGAGATAATGAGATCCATCTTGCATTTGCTGTCGATGATTTCGATGCTGCTTACAAAAAACATAAAGAGATGGGATGTATCTGCTTCGAAAATCCATCTATGGGAATTTATTTTATTGAAGATCCTGACGGATACTGGCTGGAAATTGTACCGGGCAAATAAAAAAAGTTTTAAAAAAAGGAATCAGCATCACTGATTCCTTTTTTGGTTCTAATATCTTACATAATATGTAACACGTACAGAACTTACCTTAACCGGTACTCCTGTCTGCTGTGCTTCGATCATCTGTCCGCCGCCAATGTAAATCGCTACATGTCCCGGTGTCCAGCAGATATCTCCCGGCTGTGGATCATTTACGATTGTTCCTGCTGCAAGAATATCTCCACTTGTTCTTGGAATTGAAATTCCTGCCTGTCTATAGCAATACTGTACAAGTCCTGAACAATCCAGTCCAACTCCAGGTGTAGATCCGCCCCATACATATGGAACTCCGATCTGTGAATAAGCTGCATTTACAATAATGCTTCCCTTATCTGCACTATAGCTTGGGCTTGATGAGGAAGAACTTGAGTTGCTTGAGCTTGAACTGCTGGAAGAACTACTGCTTGAGCTACTGGAGCTTGAGCTGCTTGAACTTCCTGAGCTTGAGCTGCTTGAGCTTGAACTACTGGAAGAACTATTACTTGAGTTATTTCTATTAGAAGAACTACTGCTTGAGTTATTCTTCTTAGCTGCTTCCTCGGCAGCTTTCTTTGCTGCTGCTTCTGCTGCCTTTCTCTTAGCTTCTTCTTCCGCTGCTTTCTTTACAGCTGCATCAATCTTAACATCGAGATTTGCGATTTCACTACTCTTCTCTGTGATTGTTGTATTCAGTTCATCCTTCTGCGCATCATACTCTGTCTGTGTCTCCTGCAGATCAGCCATCTTTGTCTCAAGTGTTGTCTTAAGATCTTCTACTTTCTGAACTGTCGCAACATACTCTTCGAGCTTGTCTCTGTCATAAGAATGTACCTGTTGGGAATATTCTGCCTGTGTCAGTACACTGGAAATATCTCCGGATGTCAGTACCTTCTCCACTGTAGCAGTGCCTGTTCCTTCTTCATACATGTACTTAATACGAAGCTTCATAGCTGCATACTGCTGTTCCTGTTCCTCCTGCGCTGTCTTCAGATCTTCCTCTGTCTGAGAGATTTCCTCACCTGTTTCGATCAGATCATTCTCAAGATCAGAGATCTTGGTCATAAGTGAATTCAGCTGTGTCTGAAGATTACTTACCTGATTCTGTGTCTCCTGCTTCTTCTGCTTCAGATCACTGACCTCGTCAGCAAGTACCGGTGTAACAGTCATTGTACATGCAAGTGTTACTGCAAGAATCATACTGCTTACTTTTTTTAACTTCATCTTTCCACCTATCCTTATTTTTATCTAGTCCCCCATGTGATGCATTATAATTTTTCATATCACAATTCATTGTAAATAGTTACATTATAATTCCACATACTCATATGTTATAATACAACATCTATTGTGTTTTTTCAACATATTTCTCGTAACAAGAGGGTATTTTATTTACATTCTACGTTCAATATTATAGCGTATTTATGTAATATTTTCAATAGTTTCCCTTACTTTTTTCATTTTTTCGTAACATTTTTGTAACAAAAAATCTGGAAAGTTCTCTTTATTCTTAGATAAACTTTCCAGATTCCTGTTTCACTGTATGATCTTTTATTTTCTACTGAATATATAAGTTTGTATATCCCATCAGGCTTTCATCTACTTCTCTTGCCACTTCACGACCTTCACGGATAGCCCATACAACAAGAGACTGTCCTCTGTGCATATCCCCGGCTGTGAATACATCCTTCACATTTGTAGAATATTTTCCTGCCTCTGTCTTTACATTTGTGCGTTCATTCACTTCTACACCGAATGCTTTTGTTACATAATCCTGACTTCCAAGGAATCCAGCTGCGATCAGAACAAGATCTGCATCTACGGTATACTCGCTTCCTTCTACCGGAACCATCATTTTCCGTCCGGTCTTCTCATCTGTCTTACTCTCAAGCTTGATAAGAACTGCCTTACAGAGATTTCCTTTCTTGTCTTTTACGAATTCTTTCACTGTCGTTGTGTAAACGCGAGGATCAGAACCAAACACAGCGATTGCTTCCTGCTGGCCATAATCTGTCTTGCAGACTCTTGGCCACTCCGGCCATGGGTTCAGCGGTGTCCTCTCGTCCGGTGCTTTCGGCATCATCTCCAGCTGGAGAACGCTCTTTGCTCCATGACGGATAGATGTTCCGACACAGTCATTTCCTGTATCTCCGCCTCCGATTACAATTACATTTTTTCCTTTTGCAGAAATGTAGCTTCCTGTTTTAAGCTTCATGTCATTTGCCCATAGTGCTTTCGTTGTTGATTTCAGGAAATCCACTGCAAAATAAATTCCCTGTGCATCTCTTCCCGGTGCTTTGATATCTCTTGGATTTGATGCTCCACATGCAAGGATCACGCGGTCATATTCTTTCAGGATATCTGCCGCCTTCACGTCTTTTCCGACATTACATCCAGTCTGGAAGATAATTCCCTCTTCTTCCATAATCGCAATCTTACGGTCGATAATCTGTTTCTCCAGCTTCATATTCGGAATTCCGTAGCGGAGCAATCCGCCCGGTTTGTCCTCACGTTCAAAAACAGTTACCTGATGACCTCTTCTGTTCAGAAGATCTGCTGCCGCAAGTCCGGACGGACCGGAACCGATCACTGCGACTTTCTTTCCTGTACGCACTTTCGGTGGATTTGCCTTTGCATATCCCATCTCATATGCATTTTCAATAATTGCATATTCATTACTTTTTGATGCAACTGCTTCCTGATTCAGTCCACAGGTACATGCATTTTCACACAGTGCCGGACATACACGGGAAGTAAATTCCGGAAAATTGTTTGTCTTTTTCAGACGTAAATAAGCTTCCTTCCAATTTCCATTGTAGATCAAGTCATTCCACTCTGGCACAAGGTTGTGCAGTGGACATCCACTGGCCATTCCTGCAAGCGGCTTTCCAGACTGACAGAACGGAACTCCGCACGCCATACAGCGTGCGCCCTGAAGTTCCTGTTCTTCTTTGCTAAGAGGCGTATGGAACTCATTGAAATGTTTGATGCGTTCCAATGGGCTCTCTGCCGGTTTATCCTGTCTTTCATAATCCATAAATCCTGTCGGTTTTCCCATCTCTATGCCTCCTATCTTCCGTTCTTGATCATATTAAATGCTTCGATTTTTGCTTTTTCTCTACTAAGTCCTTTTTCTTCCATCTGGATGATCGTGGACATCATTCTCTCATAGTCTTCCGGAATGATCTTCTTGAATTTTGGCAGATATTCTTTGAAATTATCAAGAATCTTCTTACCTACCTCAGAGTTTGTATAAGCAACATGCTCCTGGATCATTCCTTTTAATTCCTGTACATCATACTTATCTGTGACACGTTCAATGTTGACCATTGCTTTATTTACTTTACGATACAGGCTGTTATCGAGATCGATCACATAGGCAATACCGCCGCTCATTCCGGCTGCAAAGTTCTTTCCAACCTGTCCAAGTACAACAACACATCCACCTGTCATATATTCACATCCGTGATCTCCGACACCTTCTACAACTGCACGTGCCCCAGAGTTTCTTACCGCAAAACGTTCTCCGGCAACACCTCCTACAAATACTTTACCACTTGTAGCTCCGTAAAGAGCAACATTTCCGATGATAATATTCTCATCTGATTTGAATTTCACACCTTTCGGCTGGCAAACAACCAGTTTTCCACCGGAAAGTCCTTTTCCAAAATAGTCATTACTGTCTCCTGTCAGTTCCAGTGTCAGTCCTCTTGGGATAAATGCTCCAAAACTCTGACCGCCGGCACCTTTACACTGGATCACATAGCTGTCTTCTTCCAGTCCTTCCGGATATCTTCTTGTAATCTCAGATCCGAAAATTGTTCCGAAAGTACGGTCTGTATTTGTAACATCTACTTCAAGTCCTCTCTTTTCTCCTCTTTCAAGGGCTGGGAGAAGCTGTTTCAATAGTACTTTTTCATCCAACGTCTTGTTAAGTTCAAAATCATAGACTTTCTTTGGATTAAAGATAACACCTTTCTTCTCTTTCGCATATGGATTGTACAGAATCTGTGACAGATCCAGTGTTGCGGCACGCTCTGATGTCGGAACGTCTTTTACTTTCAGAAGATCTGTACGTCCTACCAGTTCATCCACTGTGCGGACACCAAGTTTTGCCATATATTCTCTTAATTCTTCTGCAATAAAACGCATAAAGTTAACAACATATTCCGGTTTTCCGCTGAAACGTTTTCTAAGCTCCGGATTCTGAGTTGCAACACCAACAGGACAAGTATCCAGGTTGCAGACGCGCATCATAACACATCCCATTGTTACAAGCGGAGCTGTTGCAAATCCAAACTCTTCTGCTCCAAGGATTGCTGCAATCGCAACATCACGGCCACTCATGAGCTTACCATCTGTCTCAATACGGACACGCTCACGCAGACCATTCTGAATCAATGTCTGATGAGTTTCTGCAAGTCCAAGCTCCCACGGAAGTCCTGCATTCTGAATCGAGCTTCTCGGTGCTGCTCCTGTTCCTCCGTCATATCCTGAGATCAAGATAACTCCGGCTCCGGCTTTTGCAACACCTGCAGCAACTGTTCCAACACCTGCTTCTGATACCAGTTTCACAGAAATTCTTGCATTTTTATTTGCATTTTTACAGTCATAGATCAACTGTGCAAGATCCTCGATTGAATAAATATCATGATGCGGCGGTGGTGAGATCAGACTTACACCTGGTGTTGAGTGACGTGTCTTCGCGATCCATGGATATACCTTTCCACCCGGAAGATGTCCTCCTTCTCCTGGTTTTGCTCCCTGCGCCATCTTGATCTGGATTTCCTGTGCACTGACCAGATATCTGGATGTAACTCCGAATCGGCCGGAAGCAACCTGCTTGATTGCAGAACATCTGTTTGTATCAAGACGCTCAATATCCTCTCCACCTTCACCGGAATTTGATTTACCATGAAGCATATTCATGGCGATCGCCATTGTCTCATGTGCTTCTTTTGAAATAGATCCATAGGACATCGCACCTGTCTTGAATCTTGTTACGATTGAATCTACGCTTTCTACTTCATCAAGCGGTACACTCTTCTTTGGGAAATTGAAATCAAGCTGACCTCTCAGATTGATCTTCTCGCCTTCCTCATCAACCATCTCTGTATACTGCTTGAACATTTCATAATCACCACGTCTTGTGGACTGCTGAAGCATATGGATTGTCTGTGGATTATAGAGATGTTCTTCTCCGCCACTTTTATATTTATGTTTTCCAACACTGTCCAGTGTCGTATCAACCTGCAGTCCAAGCGGATCAAATGCTTCTGTATGGAATGCTGTGTAATCTTCCGCAATTTCTTCAATACCGATACCACCAACACGGCTGACTGTATCTGTAAAATAGCGGTTAATAAAATCTGTCTCGAGACCAATTGCCTCGAAGATCTTTGCTCCCTGATAGGACTGGATCGTTGAAATTCCCATCTTGGATGCAATCTTAATAATTCCATGAATTACTGCTGAGTTATAATCATCTACTGCTGCATAATAATCTTTGTGAAGCAGATTAGACTCAATCAGCTGACGGATTGACTCATGCGCAAGATATGGATTAATCGCACATGCTCCATATCCAAGCAGTGTTGCAAAATGATGAACCTCTCTAGGCTCTCCACTTTCCAGAATCATCGCGACTGAGGTTCTCTTCTTTGTACGTACCAGATGCTGCTGCAGTCCGGATACTGCCAGAAGTGACGGGATTGCAACGTGATATTCGTCTACCTCACGGTCTGTCAGAATCAAAATGTTAGCACCCTCGCGGATCACACGGTCTACTTCAATAAACAGATATTCGATTGCCTTCTCAAGACTTGTGTTTTTATAATAAGTGATTGGAATCTCTGCAACCTTGAATCCATCCACTTTCATATTTTTAATTTTCAGAAGATCTGTATTGGTCAGAATCGGGTTATTGACTCTGAGCATCTTACAGTTCTCTTCCTTCTGCTCCAGAAGGTTACCGTCTGTTCCGACATAAATTGTTGTAGATGTTACAACTTCCTCACGGATTGCATCGATCGGTGGGTTTGTTACCTGTGCAAACAACTGTTTAAAATATCCGAACAGTGGCTGACGTTTCTGCGAAAGGACTGAAATCGGTGCATCCATTCCCATCGCTGCGGTTCCTTCGGCACCGTTCTTTGCCATTGTCAGAATAGAAGTTTTCACGTCTTCATAAGAATAGCCAAATGCTTTCTGAAGCTGTGTACACTCTTCGGCAGTATACTTTGGCACATCCTTATTCGGGATTTTCAAATCCTTCAGCTGAATCAGATTACTGTCCAGCCATTCTCCATATGGGAACTGATTTGCATATTTTTCTTTTAATTCCTCATCATCGATCACGCGTCCTGCAACAGTATCAACAAGAAGCATTTTGCCTGGATGAAGTCTTTCTTTCATCACGATCTTGGATGGATCGATATCCAGAACTCCAACCTCTGAAGAAAGAATCAGATTATCATCATCTGTAATGTAATATCTGGAAGGGCGAAGTCCGTTACGGTCAAGTACTGCTCCCATAACATCTCCATCTGAGAACAAGATTGACGCCGGTCCATCCCATGGCTCCATCATTGTTGCATAATATTGATAGAAATCTTTCTTGTTCTGGGACATCTCTTTATTGTTGATCCAAGGTTCCGGAATACAGATCATAACTGCAAGCGGAAGATCCATTCCACTCATCACCATGAATTCTAATGCGTTGTCAAGCATTGCGGAGTCAGAACCTGAAATATTGATTGCTGGAAGTACTTTGTGAAGTTCGCCTTTCAGACATCCTGCCTCCATCGTTTCCTCACGGGCACGCATCTTATCTGCATTACCACGGATCGTATTGATCTCTCCGTTGTGGACCATAAAGCGGTTCGGATGCGCTCTCTGCCAGCTCGGTGCAGTATTCGTACTGAATCTGGAATGTACCATTGCAATTGCAGAAATAAATTCTTCATCCTGCAGATCTTCAAAGAAAAGTCTCAGCTGTCCTACAAGGAACATTCCTTTGTAAACGATTGTTCTGCTGGAAAGTGAAACAACATAAGTATCATCACTGCTCTGTTCGAAGATTCTTCTGACTACATACAGTCGACGGTCAAAGTCGATTCCTTTCTCGTATTTTGCAGGACGTTCAATAAATGCCTGCATAATACATGGCATGCAATCTACTGCTGTCTTTCCAAGAATGTCCGGATGAATCGGAACTTCTCTCCAGCCCAAGAACTTCAATCCTTCTTTTTTTACAATAACCTCGAAAATCTTTTTCGCCTGATTGCGTTTTAATTCATCCTGCGGAAGAAAGAACATACCTACACCGTAATCTCTTTCATCTTTCAGCTTGATCCCAAGTGGCTGACAGACTTTTTTGAAAAATCCATGAGGAATCTGTGTCAGAATACCCACGCCATCTCCTGTCTTTCCTTCTGCATCTTTTCCGGCTCTGTGCTCAAGTTGTTCTACAATACTCAAGGCTCCTGCCACTGTACTATGTGTCTTTTTGCCTTTGATATTGACAATTGCACCAATACCACAGTTATCATGTTCAAAACTTTCGCGGTAAAGACCACGATTCTGACTTTCCATTTCTTTCCTCATAGTCGCTATCCTTTCTTCCTGTAATCTAAAGTTTACTTTAAAATCTTCTTTGTCCGGCGCATTCAATCATTTCTTTCTCACGTCGTGTAAAACTTTTTCTAGAATATACACCCTTTTACCCAGGCTGTAAATAGGTAAAATGCTTTAAATTGTCTGATTATTTGATTTTTTATTGTTTTTCTTTGAATAGTCAGATTTTTCTTGTTTTCTTATAAAAATAATATTAATTATCAAAATTCCTGTTTTTCTTTGATTTTATTTAATAAAATAGTAAATTAAAAAGAAAAAGCGCGACAAGGTTTCGCACCTCATCGCGCACAATTTAAGATTGTATTTTTATTAATACAATTTATTTTTTTGTATTTCTTCACTATTCTTCTGTTTTCTGAGTACTCACCGGATCCCCGCTTCTCTGAATCCACACAAAACAAGCTGCACAGATAAATGTGCTGATGATCACTGCCACTGCCATTTTAAACGGTTCTCTGGCAAGCCAGTTAAATACTCCGATATCTGTAAAGATCAAAGAGCCCAGATTCAAAACAACGTGAAGCATAATCGGAGCTTTCATTGAACCAAATTTCTCATAAACATAGCATAGAAGAATTCCTAAGAGGAAAGTGTAGATCATCTGTACCGTGTTGGTATGTGTGACTGAGAAAAACAGTGCTGACCAGATTGCCGCATAATAAAATCCTCTGGTCTCCCGGTACCTCTGATAGAGTACTCCGCGGAACATAAATTCCTCTGCAATTGGAATTACAAATCCAAATACAATAATCTGGACCACAAAATCTGCTGAATACATATTCTGTGCGGTCTGGATATACTCCGGATCAACCAAAACGGCCTGTGCCATAGCGGACAGACATGTAGCACCAATACTTCCGATCACTCCCATCACAAGAAGTGACCAGTAATTCTTCAGTGGCTTTTGAACCCCCATCCGCTGTATCCCTGCAATCTGCTCTTTCTTTCGATCGATAACAAACAATGTAACTGTCAGAAACAACGTTGCTGCTGTAGCAATCCCTGCAATCGCAGTCTGACCTCCTATGATTTTATCAAACGCAGGACTTAATACTTCATAGTACTTATTCATCATTTCCTGATAATTAAGAACTTCTCCACTTTGTGTCATCCTGGAAGATGCTTCCCCCATAAAAGGAAGAATGATTATAAACTCAATCACAAATTCCATCACCAGCTGGATTCCCCAGAATCCAAGTAAAGGACCAGCAGCTCTCCAGAAGGAGCGTCTCGGATCATTTTTCATAAGACAATTCCTCCGCTATCTTCTGAATCCACTCTCTGATCTTTCCGGCTTCACCTTTTACAGTTCCCTGAACCATCTCCGGCTTTCCGCCTCCCCGTCCTTCGAATGCAGCATTTAACATTTTGGAAAATGCACGAAGATCCTGGGTTCTGCTTCCGATCACATAACGGTATCCCGCTGCATCATTTCCATAAAACACAGCACAAAGAATTCTTTCTTTTTCAAGCACTTCATTCACATACTGACGCATGGCATCCGCACTGATATCCTCTGAAAACATACAGACCGTTTTTTCTTCTTCCGGAACAGACTGCGCCCAGACGTGTACAAGCTGGCGTTCTTTCTCCACCAGTGTCCGTTTCAAAGAATCCAGCTCTTCTTTCAAGTGTCCCACTGCCTCTGCTGTCTCATATTCTTTCGCACAGAGCAACGCTGAAATTTTCCTGTTCTGTTCCTGCTTCTTCTCATAATCTGTAAGTGCACGGCTTCCACAGAGCATTGTTACACGAACGCCGCCTTTGTATCGCTGCATATTAACAAGCTTGATCATACCGATCTCTCCTGTGCGTTCAACATGCGGCGCACAGCACGCACAGATATCATATCCCGGAACCGATACGATACGAACCTGTCCCTCAATCTCAATCTTACTGCGGTAATCCAGTTCTTCCAGCTCTTCTTTGGATGGATAGGACACTTCTATTGTCAGATTCTTCCACACTGCACGATTTGCTTCAAGTTCAATCTCCTGCAGTGCTTCTTTTGATATCTCTCCATCAAAATCCATCGTACAATCTTCTGTTCCAAGATGAAATCCGACATTGTTGAAACCGCATCTTGCATGCACGATTCCGGAAACAATATGCTCTCCGGTGTGCTGCTGCATCTTCATAAATCTGGTCTCCCAGTCGATCTCTCCTTCAACAATCTCTCCTGCTTCAAACGGCTGATCTGTAATATGCAGAATTCTTCCATTCTTTTCCCGAACATCAGATACCTTCGCATCCTTCAGTTTTCCTGTATCTGCATACTGTCCGCCGCCTTCCGGAAAGAATGCTGTACGGTCAAGTTCTACCGCATAGCATCCTTCCTTTTTCTCATACGGCTCACATTCCAGAACCATTGCAGTAAATTTTGAAAGATGGCTGTCATTGTAAAACAGTTTTTCTGTTCTTGTACCATCCATCAATCCATTTTCTGTCATAATTCGTATTACATCCTTTCCGGAGCTGTAAATCCAAGAAGGTCAATGCAGGTCTCAAGTACTTTTTTCGCAAGTGTAAGAAGTGCAAGATAACCTTTCTTCTTCTCTTCGTCTTCTTCTGCAAGAATCTTTGTCTCATGATAGAACTTATTAAAGTCGTTCGCAAGATCATAGATATATGCACACAACTTATGAGGAGCTGTCTCTTTATATACATTATCGATCACTTCATTGAATTTCACTACCTGAAGCATCAGAGACTTCTCTGCATCATTTTCAGCCGGTCTGATCGTTCCGTCAAGAACTCCGCCATTCTCAGCATATTTCTTGAGAATAGACTTAATTCTAACGATTGTATAAAGAATATACGGTCCTGTATTTCCCTCAAAGGAAGTAAATCTGTCAACATCAAAGATATAATCCTTAGAAGCCTGGTTAGAAAGATCTCCGTACTTGATCGCTGCAAGTCCAACTTCTTCTGCTGTACGTCTTGCATCTTCTTCCTCTACTGTACGGTTATCCATGATCTTCTTATACATCTCATCATCAATCTCACGGATCAGATTCTCAAGACGCATAACACCGCCTTCTCTTGTCTTAAACGGCTTACCATCTTTTCCGTTCATTGTACCAAATCCAAGGAATGTAAGTTCTGTCTCCGGTTTTACAATTCCTGTCTTCTTCGCACAACGGAATACCTGCACAAAATGCAGTTCCTGACGCTTATCAACAACATAGATCACCTGATCTGGATCATACAGTTTCTCACGTTCTACCAGTGTAGCAAGATCTGTTGTATCATACAGCGCAGCTCCGTCAGATTTCAGAATCATACACGGAGGAATCTCTTTCTTATCTGTCTCTTCTGCAACGTCTACTACAAGCGCACCCTCATCATAATGTGCGAATCCTTTCTCCTTGAGCATCTCAACCATATCCGGAATATATGCCTGGGCATCTGCTTCACCTTTCCAGAGATCAAAATCTACACTCAGTCGCTCGTAGTTCTTCTTCAAGTCAGTTACAGACACATTCATGATATGTTTCCAGATTGCACGATATCCTTTATATCCATTCTGTAACAGATAAGTTGCATGAAGTGCTTCTTCTCTATAATCGTCGTGCTCTTTTGCATAAGCACTTGCTGTAGGATAAATCTCTTCCAGTTCACTGATCGTAAATGGTGCTTCTTCCGGATATTCTCCTTCAAAACTCTCATCAAAATACGGGAGTTCCGGTTTACGTTTTTTCAGCTCTGTGATGATCAGGCCCATCTGATATCCCCAGTCTCCCAGATGGATATCTCCTGTTACATCATTTCCTTTAAAACGGATAATACGTTTAATGCTCTCTCCGATAATCGCAGAACGAAGATGTCCGACATGCAACGGTTTTGCCACGTTCGGTCCGCCGTAATCAATAATAACTTTTTTCGGATTCTTTTCTTTTTCAACACCAAGATTCTCATCTGCTGCCATCTCATTCAAATACTCTGCAACAACTTCCGGTGCCAGCTTCAGGTTGATAAATCCCGGATTCACCGCTTCTGCTGATGCAAAATACTTGCTATCTGCAAGTTCTTCCACAACTGCATTCGCAATCATGATTGGAGCCTTCTTATATTTCTTCGCACCTGCCATTGCACCATTACACTGATATTCACAGAGATCCGGACGGTTGGAAAGCGTAACTCTTGCAAGCTCTTCATCATATCCTGCTGCTTTGAACGCTTCTTTCATTTCTATTGTGATCATTTCCAGTAATGTCTTCAAAGTTTCACACTCCTCTTTACTTTTCGTTTGTCTTTTCTGCCTGACGGCAATTTTATTAAAACAAGTCTGCCTCCCAACTTTTCTGGAGACAAACAGCCACTATTTATTCTATCATGTATCCAACAGAACAGCAAGCGTTACTGTGAACAGTAACGGCAACGATTCAAATTGATCCGGACTGCCCCCGAAACCAATTGACATAAAAATAACCAATACTTATAATGTAACCACAGCTTTACACATACAGTTTCTACATCCTGTATGATATAACATCAGACAGAAAGGATATCCAACAATGTTAAAATTAGGTTCACACGTTGGCATGAGTGGAAAAGAAATGCTTCTTGGTTCTGCGAAAGAAGCCATTTCTTACGGTGCCAATACATTTATGTTTTATACCGGAGCCCCACAGAATACCCGCCGAAAAGAAATCAGTGAATTGAATATCGAACCAGCATGGGAATATATGAAAGAACACGGAATTGATGAAATTGTCGTTCATGCACCTTATATCATCAACCTCGGTAATTCAGTAAAACCAGAGACGTTCTCTCTTGCCGTAGAATTTCTGGCAAAAGAAATCGACCGCACGATTGCCTGCAGGAGCCACACTCTGATCCTTCATCCAGGTGCTCATGTAGGTGCCGGTGTCGAAATCGGAACTGCACAGATCATCAAAGGACTCAATGAAGTTCTCACTGCTGAGACTGACTGCTGTATTGCCCTTGAAACAATGGCCGGAAAGGGATCAGAAATCGGACGGAATTTTGAAGAACTTGCCCGGATTTATGATGGAGTTGTCCAGAATGATAAATTGAGAGTCTGCTTTGACACTTGTCATACAAGCGACAGCGGATATGATATCATCCATCATTTTGATGATGTTATGGAGTCTTTTGACCGTCTGCTTGGAAAAGATCAGATTGCAGTCTTCCACATCAATGACAGTAAAAATATTCCAGGAGCCGCGAAAGACCGGCATGAAAATATCGGCTTTGGAGAAATCGGTTTTGATGCAATTTCTACAATTGTCCATCACCCGGATTTCGAATCTGTACCGAAGATCCTTGAGACTCCTTATATTCCTTCTGTAACAAAAGCAAAGAAATCTTATGCCCCTTATAAGTATGAGATTGAAATGCTAAGAAACAACCGGTTTGATCCTGAAATGAAAGACCACATCCTTGCAGATTGTGAATAAAAAACTATATGAAAAAATCCTGTTATTATCAGCCATCTGAATGCGCTGAAATAACAGGACTTTTTTATCCTATAGCGTCTGAGCGGAGTCGAACCGCCGCACATGCCTCCGGAGGGCATCGCTCTATCCACTGAGCTACAGACGCATCTCGGTTGTTAGTAGGAAAATTTAATTTCGTACAGCTAACAACCTTTTTTATCCTAGCACAATTCTGTATAAATGTAAAGTGGCAAATAAACCTCTAACTTTCTGCGGTTAATCTTTTTTCACTGCAAGCAGAAGAATTAATATCCCTGCCCCAAGACAAAGCATTGCCCATGCACCTGCCTGTTGTGAATCTCCGGTCTTTGCAGCCTCTTCCCTTATCGTTTGTTTTGGACATACCCTGACATTCCAGTTCATTACCCCTTCGTCCTCTTCCCATTTTGGCAGCTGGACAAGAACCGGCTGAACCTCGTATTCTGATTCATCTTCAACATAGATCAGATAAACTCCTGCCCTCAGATTCGTAAGGGTTGCTTTTCCATCACAATCCGTCCTGCACAATCCATCACTATAATGATATTTACTCAAAGTCCGCGCCAGCTCTTCTTGTTCTCTGGCATACCTTACCTCATTGAGATCCACGCCTTTATCTTCATATCTTTTCCCCATCTCGTAAGCACCATCAACAAGAGATGCCACTTTGGAATACTGGAATGTAACACCTTCTCTCTTAATTTGTTCTCCGGTATCTTCAATACAGATTTCTATATTTCCTGTTTCTGTTTCTGCAAACGCCGGGTTCTTTACTGCTACCACCAGAAAACATATCAAAAGAAGAAGAATTCCGCATTTGATTTTCCCATTTTGCCGTCTTTTGCATCTTTCTTTTTTGTCTCCTGCTTTTCTTTCTTTTACGTTTCTTTCTCCTGTAGTGCTTACATTTCCTTTTCTGGTTTCTGTTTCTTTTTCTCTTTCCCTCACAATTTCTTTTTTCTCGCTTTCTTTTTATTCTTTCAATCACAACATATACCAAAAAGAGAATTGGAATCATTGTGAAAATCATTTCTCTGACAGACGGACGTTTCTTTTTGATTTTCTCTTCTTTTTTCTCTTCATACACAACCCGCTTTCCAGTAATCACTAACCGATGGGTATTAATTCCATATGGGGTACATGTGACAAGCGAAACCAGATCTTCTCCCGGTCTGATTTCCAGACTTTCTACCTCTTCTGGTAAGATTACATTTATTTCTTCTACTTTATATGCGAGTTTTTCTCCCAGTACTTCCAGAAAGAACTCATCGCCTTCCTTTAATTCATCCAGACGAGTGAAAAGTCTCGCACTTGCAAGCCCACGGTGTCCCGTCATCACACAATGCGTATTTTCTCCCCCTATCGGAAGACTACTGTCCATCAAATGCCCTACACCTTCCTTAAGTACTGCCTCGCTGGTTCCATGATAAACCGGAAGCCTGAGATCTATTGACGGAATTTCCAGTACACACATCATTCCTGTCTGTATTTTTTCGGCATTTAACAGACCTTCATACTCTTCCATCTGGTCAGGCTCGCTTTGTTCCCTGACTCCTTTCGATTCTGCCCAAAGCTTTTTATTATATTCATCAGCCTGATTCCTTAATTGTTCAATTTCATCTCCTGTTGTCTGTTCCACAACCTGTTCATATGTTGCCAACACATTTTGTGTTTTCTTCTGACTATACCAGCCAGTCAAAAGAGGTATACTACACAAAAGAACTCCTATCCATAGTAAAAGATCTGACTGTAATCTATTGTTTTTCCTTTGCATTTTTTCTGTTTCTTCTCATTGCTCCTGCAAGAACAAGAACACTTCCGGTTGTAATACAGATAACAGCTGCTGAAGAACCTGTTACCGGCAGTTTTTTTCCAACTGTATTAATTACTGTCAGATTAGCAGATCCTTCGCCTTCATTTGTTGTCAGACTGACTTCTGATTCTTTCCAGTTTCCGTTAATAAATTCTTTGATCTGTGCAGATGTCTCCAGTTTTTTCAATCCTTTTTCTGTTTTTCCGTCTCCTTTTACATATGCGTTTCTATCATTTGGAAAACTTGCTTTTATATTTAACACAATCGGCTCTGTCAGCAGACGGTATCCTGCCGGTGCCTCTGTTTCTTTCAGATAATAGGTGCCACTATCTAATCCATAGATCACAAATGTTCCATCCTGACCGGATTTCATCTCCACCGCATTTTCCGGCTGCTTTCCATCTGTATGGTCGTTTCCTCCAAGACTGTCCCGGTTAATTACAATGTACCCACCTTCTCCCTGTTTTACATATACTTCATTTTTTAATCCAGCGTCAGAATAAAGTCTGAACCTGGCATTTTCCAGACTTTGTCCATGGTTATTTGATTTCAATGCATTGATTTTATAAGTGAAACAAACAACTGTATCCCACGGTGTATATCCTGTACTTCCTCTCACCGCTGAATCTGGATCATTTGAAAATTCCAGCCGAACATCGTTTTCAAATCCTGGACGTCCTGTATTTTTCGCTGCCTTTTCATTCAATGTTGCCTGATAGGTAAGCACTATTTTCTGTCCATATTTATTTTCTCCTGCTTCATTTTTACGATTAAACTCTCTGTCTATGATTTTTTTCATATCAGAAACAATGACCTGAAACGTATCTCCTCCTCCCGGAGCTTCCTTTACTTCAAATTCACTCTCTTTCAATTCATAATAATTTCTTGCATTTGAACTTTCATAAATCCGGATGGCTACAGAATCCTTTTTGAAAGTAAGTGCTTCACTCATCACATCATGCCATGCGTAATAATAGGTGTTGTATCCGTTAACATCAGGCATATTTGACTCATACCGATACGGAACAGTCTGCCCGATTTCAAAATCAGCCAAATCATTCCATCCCTGATTTCCAACTTTGTCCTGATCATCATCTTCCCGGATCTTTTTTGTCACAACCGGATAGTCTGATTTTATGTTGAGATTCATTTCCGGATTAGCTGTACTTACCATACACAAAGAGGCTGCCGAATTCGTTCCTTTTACCTCTGTCACTTCATCAATAATATAATATCCATACGGCAATCCCTTAATTTCAAATGAATTATCTGCTTTTGTACTTGTCACTTCAACAGATTGACCTGTTTTTCCATTTCTCTGTAGATGCGTTCTTAATTCTTCTACAAAAACACGATATTCACTGTATGCTCCTTCCTTTTCCTGAGCGGTCTGCGCCCCTTCTGTCTGATGCGTATTCAGAGACTGAATATAATCGATCACATCATACTCTGTTACATTTCTCTCATCCTTATGAATCCGCTGTCCTACGATATAACAAACAAATTTCTTGTATTCCGGATTAAATGTGTAATTAATGGATTCCATTCCTTTCGCATTTTCTGCCTGAAACAACTGATATACCAGGAATCTTTTTCCTTTCAGGCTCTGTCTGTCATTTCCTTTGATTGTAATACTTGCCGGTCCATTATTAAGATTTAAAACCCCATTTGTAGTTGCTGCTCTTTCCTGTACTTCATTTTCCGCTGCATATACAGATTTGATTCCAGTCACACCTGTTGTTCCAGAAGTACAGAGTACCGCAGCTAAAGTCATCATATAACAAATTTTCATCATTCTTTTTTTCATTTTCTCATCTCCTCATTTTTCACTGTTTTACTACTATCTTTTTTGCTCTTTTTTTCTGTAAATCATTGTCATGATCCCTACTGCTAAAATTCCTGTAAGTAACACAGGTTTTCCTGCCGATCCAGTATCTGGAAGCTTCTTTCCTGTCTGATTTATAATTTTCATTTTCACATTCCACTCCTTAATTGAACCTTCAATACTTATCTTGCTGTCTGCAGTATCTTTGCTTCTGTATTCTTTTCCATTTACAACCAACAGACACTTTCCCTCTTCCGGATTACTTTCCAGACAGATTTCATATACAATATCTGCATCATCTGATGTTTTCGGAATTCTGTAACCTATCGGCGCTTTTGTTTCTTTCATATAGTATTTTTTCTTTACTTCCAGATTTTCGAACATTGCAATTCCATTCCCATCCGTCAACACCCGGTCAATTTCTTTCTGGCATGCCTGGTCTTCATATAAAGTAAACTCAGCTCCTGCAAGTGCAACACCTTTTTCATTTTCCTTTTTCAGCTCAATCTTGTAACAGGCCGGCTTATCTTCTATCGTCACTACCGCAATTCCATCCTCTGTATATTCGATAATAACCTCTCCTTCTTCTGTATTTACCTCAGATAAAAATTCTGTTTTCCCGCTCTCATCAACTTGAAAAATCAGTTCATTATTATTTGTCCGATACCCGTCCGGTGCTTTTACTTCTTTTAATTTGTGCGTTCCCTGAGATAATGGCATTACTTTCAGAGTCCCTTTTTCATCCGTTGTGAGAATCTTTTCACTTCCATCCGGTCTGATATGCTTAAATTGCGCTCCCGAAAGAGGATGTCCTGTCTCTGTTGCTTTTTTCACCAAATGGATCTGGAAAACCCTGTCCGGTATCGTAGGGTTCTGATATACATTTATTTTTTCTCCCGTACCTTCTGGTTTTATCTGGCAAACAAAGACTTCCTCATTCAGGAAATACCCTTTTGGCGGTTTTATCTCCTGAATTGTTACAGTTCCCAGCGGAAGCGCTTCTGTTCCGTCTGTCGCTTTATACAATGCATCACCTTTTACCTTATACTTCTCCTGATAACGGCAAACTGCTTTTGCATCTGTTTGAAAGACCCAGCTTCTGACTGGCTTTTCCCCTTCCTTTTCCGGATTTTTCCCTGGATCCAGAAGTTCTGCATAGAATTTCACTAAAAACTGTGCTCCCTGATACGCTGCTGTTCCTGACGGATCAACATACTCCTGTTCCATGCCTGTTTTCTTTAGCAAAAGTTCCACAGGATTCATCTGCGGTGGGTCTGAAAATGTCACCAGAGACTCCTGCCCGGATTTTACTGTAACCGTTTTTACTTCATCCACAAGTGCATAACCCTTAGGAGCTTTTAGTTCCTTTACGTAATAAGTTCCTGCATTCAGCGCAACTGATGACGAATTTCCTGCCGCATCTGTTCTAAACGTTCCTGCTCTTGATGCACCCGAAAGAGTAGGACTGCTATAAATGCCATACTCTGCTCCCTCCAAAGAATAGCAACTGTTCTTTTCTGTCACAGAAGTATTCGCTGACACCTTCTTTAATCTCCCTGTTCCGGTCGGCTGGTATGTTCCGCCCCATTTACTGAGCGGCTGGCCATTTCCTTCATAAATAACCCCATATGCATCCGGGAAATATTTATAATTCTCTTTCGCCCATGCAATCCCTTTTTGATAATACTCAGATTTGTGTGCTGAGATCCAATGACCATTCCCACAGGCTACATTATTTCCTGTTTCTATCTGGACCATATCTCCATACCAGTGATGTACTTCATTCATGATCCACCATACTGCGCATTGTTTTAAGAGATAATCGTAATTCGAACTCACACCGTTGCATTTATTCTTATCGTAGTAATAGAACATTGCCGCGATCATCTGAATGGTCTGTTTGTTATAACGTTTTGAAGCATCTACTGCTGTTTTGTTGCCCTCCTGAAACTTTAATGTTGGATTGGTGCAATACAGACTTTCTCCTGATTTCGTACCAAGTCTTCCTTCATTCCAATGTTGTAGCACAGGCCAGTTTGGGTCATTATAGTCAACTACATCGATTGCACCGATTCCTCTTTCGATTGCCTTTGTATAAACAGTTTCTCCTGCCCTTGCCGCTGCATATACACCTATGCTTTGTATCTTCTTTTCATCTGTCTGATCAAAAGTTTCTTCCTTGTCTTCCTCCTGTTTATCCTCCGTTTCGTCGCAAAATCCCACACCGATATCTTTCAGGATTTTTTTTACTTCTTCTGCCCAGCGCAGTTCTTCTTCAATATCAACCTCCGTTTTTTCTCCGGCCTCTTCAGGCTGTTTTTCAAGTTCTTCGGCCTTGACAATGCCTCCATATGTCATTGCATAGAGAATACAGATAAAAAAGACTGACATGCAGAGGATTGTTATAATCTCTCCGCGTCCTTTCATTCATTGTCCTCCCTGTCGATACACATCTCTTTCCCCAGCTGAAGTTTCCCTTCCTGTGCATAATAAAAATAAGCATGATTGCTTAAGATTTCTTCCTCAGGCACCTGCGTTTCATTGATTTCCCGCACCATTCTTTCTAATTCTGACTGACGGATCTGAGAGGATTCCGGTACAATGATCACTTCATGGACACTGCTTGGAAGAACATAGAAATTTTCCTTTAAGACTCCTGCAAGCATGTCCAGAATATAAGGGTATGCAATACAGGCCGCCCCATAATTTTTCAGTTTATTAGACAAAACATACATTTTATCTTTTTCCGGGAGTTCCAGTTCTTCATGAATATGCCAGGTTCTCCTTAACAGATTCTCCCGATCATGTTCCCCCGGAGTTGATCTGCTGAGCAGTTCATACACTGCAAAATTCATTCCGAAACATTCTGCCGGAAGCAGACGCTTTGTATTTTCTTTTGCCACATTCCAAAGCTGTTCTTTTGTCACCTTCCATTGTCTCATATGCAGATCTTTGATCAGCATCACTGCCGTCCCATCATTGTCCGCTTCTACAAGTACTGCAAACACAAGTGACAGATCCAAAAATTCTCTATGTGGAACATCCAGAAGTAATTCCTTGTTTTTCTCTGTGTTGATCAGTCGAAAGATGATTCTGTCTTTTACCCCTTCGAAAGAAAGCATTCTCTCATAATCCCATGATTTTTCCTGTCGGATTTCTTCATATAGCTCCACCAGATCTTCAATGATCCAATCCATCTGTTTCCCTTTTTCATATAGTTCAAAAAATTCTTCCAGATAGATTGTCGGCGATATATTAACACCCGGCGTCTCCAGGATTAGTCCTGTACGCTCTGTTGCATTATTTTTTTTCGTCGTATAGATGTTTACCCTGACACCTCCATTTAACTCCTGAGTCAGTTTTTCCTTTACCGCATTTACAAATTCTGTATAATTCACTCTTCTCCTTCCTGATTGCGGTTCATAAAATTAAAATGAGAAACCAGTACGAAATGTACTATTTCAATTGAGTTAGAATTTCCCGGAGAGTTCAGAATCTCTCCAAATAGAATTTCTTAAAATTTAGAACAAATATTATGTGTTCTTTATTATAGACAGGCCTTCCTTAAAAAGCAAGCCAGAATTTTGCATAAATCCAAATTGATTTTTTTAGTGAAAACAGAGAATTTCATCTGATTTTGTCAAAGAAAAAAGGAACCTGCATGATACAGATTCCTTTTTGAAATACAGCTTAAACCGTACTAAATTCGTAATTAAACTCTTGACAGATACTCGCCTGTACGTGTATCGATCTTAAGAACATCACCTGTCTCAACAAACAGCGGTACCATAACAGTAGCTCCTGTCTCAACGATTGCAGGCTTTGTAGCTCCCTGAGCTGTGTCACCCTTGAATCCCGGTTCTGTCTCTGTGATTGCCAGTTCTACGAACAGCGGCGGCTCAACTGAGAATACGTTACCCTTATGGGAACAGATCTTAACGTTCTCATTCTCTTTTACAAATTTCAGAGCGTCTCCAACTACATCAGCGTTGAGAGCGATCTGATCATATGTCTCTACATCCATGAAGTTATACAGATCTCCATCCTGATACAGATACTGCATTTCCTTTCTCTCGATGTGTGCATTCTCGAACTTCTCTGTCGGACGGAATGTCTTCTCTACTACACCACCACTGATGATGTTTTTCAGTTTTGTTCTTACGAACGCTGCACCTTTACCAGGTTTAACGTGCTGGAATTCCAAAATCTGGAAAATATTTCCCTCAATCTCAATTGTTAAACCATTCTTAAAATCTCCTGCTGAAACCATGTATAATCCTCCTTAATTGCATTTCGTTCAGACAATGTAACTGTTCGTTACAGACTTTTTGCTTCTACCATTCTATACTAATTTGCGACTTTTTTCAATCTTTTTTTGCTCTTCTTATAGAAATGAAGCACAATCTTCTCCAAATACCGCTTTAAAACGATCTGAATCTCTTCTTTTGGATTGATCGGATGCACTAAAATGTTGTGTATTCCGACCCTCTTTGCGCCCCATACGTCTGTAAAAAGCTGATCGCCGACAAACAGCGTGTTCGTCTGATCTGTTCCCATGATCTCCATCGCATGAAGATAATTCTTTCTTGCAGGCTTCAGCGCATTATAAATATAATGTGTCTGGATCTCCTGATTAAACATCTCTACACGTTTTTTCTGATTGTTGGACAACAGACAGCTTTCAAAGCCAATCTCTCTCAGTCTCTGAAACAGTCTCTTTGCACGTTCATCTGCCGGTGCACCGTGAGGAACTAATGTATTATCAATATCAAAGATTACCCCCCGGTATCCTTGCTCATATAGTTTTTCAAAAGGGATCTTATAAGTCGATCCCAAATATTCATCTGGAAAAAATTTTTCAAACATTATTTTCATCTAACTCCGTAAGCTTTGAAATCAATTCTTCTATGATCCCAAGAATTGATTTCATTATAACAATTCAGTGAAATGATGTCTACTGTTTTTCCAACGCATCCTGCACATTTCTCCTGAATTCTACCCATGCGTCCTCATCCTCTACAAAATATTTCGGACAGATTTTTCCGGTTACATCATAGTGACGGATCACCTGATCTGCTGTCAGATCATATTTTGCACAAAGCCATGCTGTAAGTTGTACAAGTGAGCGGTATGTTGCATCAGTAAACTTTCCATTCTCATCCGGATGACAACATTCAATCGAAATCGTATCCGCATTGCGGTCATTTGAAGCATATGCCATCTCCCAGGTCGGAATGCACTGAATAATCTCTCCTTCCAATCCTATCACAAAATTACTGCTTGCCGAAGTCTCATGGCTATCTTTGAGACCATTAAAATAATCTCTATTATCCTGCGCTGTACTCCCTGGATTCGCTGTGTAATGGACAACAATCCCATTCACATGGTCAATTGTTGTCCCTGGTCTGGAATACGGATTTATATCTAACAACTGTACATCCATCTCCGGCTGCGTAGCATCCACATCAGCATATTGATTTTTCTTTTGTATACAGGATTTAAAAAGAAGAAAAAGTAATAAAATCATTAATGGGATCATTATGATCCGCAGCATTTTCCTGCCTCGCTTTTTCTTCCTTCGTGTATTCTTCGGCAATGTTTTCCGCCCTGCCAGCTGATTTCGTCTTGACGTACTCATTCGGTATTTCTCCTGATTTTTAATTCTCTCATTTCCATCGTTTAAAACAAACATCTTCTTATTTCAGCTATTATACCATATGTTTCTTAACCATTTATGAATTTTGTCTTAACTGTTTTATATTCGTATAAAAGAGAAATTCCCGGCAGATCCAGCTCTCACTGAACCTCCGGGAATTCCTCAAGGCGTTCCTATATATTATTTTATTATATCAGGGATGTGATTTTTCATCCCGTCAGGTAATGCGGAATATCCGCAGTACTTCCAAATTATCAGTCTGCATAAAATCTGCAAACTTCCCAATTACTCGTCTACACTGTAGTTCGGAGCTTCTTTTGTAATATGAATGTCATGTGGATGACTTTCTTTCAATGATGCCGCAGAGATCTTCACAAATCTTCCGTTCTCCTTGAGTTCTTCGATTGTGTGTGTTCCGCAATATCCCATTCCTGAACGAAGTCCACCCATGAGCTGGAATACCGTATCTTCTACAGATCCCTTGTAAGCTACACGTCCTTCTACTCCTTCCGGAACAAGTTTCTTTGCATTCTCCTGGAAATAACGGTCTTTACTTCCGTTCTCCATCGCTGCGATGGATCCCATTCCACGATATACTTTATATTTTCTTCCCTGGTACAGTTCGAATGTTCCCGGGCTTTCATCACATCCTGCAAAGATGCTTCCCATCATACATACATTCGCACCTGCTGCGATTGCCTTTGTCATATCTCCTGAGTACTTGATACCACCATCTGCAATGATCGGAATACCATACTCTTTAGCAACTTCGTAACAATCCATAACAGCTGAAACCTGAGGTACACCAATACCTGCAACGATACGTGTTGTACAGATAGATCCAGGTCCGATACCAACTTTAACTGCATCTACACCAGCTTCGATCAGTGCTCTTGCAGCCTCTCCTGTAGCCACATTTCCAGCGATCACCTGAAGATCCGGGAATGCATCCTTAACCATCTTCACTGTGCGGATAACATTCGCTGAATGACCATGTGCAGAGTCCATAACAACAACATCTACATGAGATTTCACAAGTGCTTCTACACGCTCCAGACAGTTTGCTGTGATACCAACAGCTGCTCCACAGAGAAGTCTTCCCTGCTCATCCTTTGCTGACAGTGGGTACTTGATCTGTTTCTCAATATCTTTAATCGTGATAAGTCCTTTCAGATTACCTTCATCATCTACAATCGGAAGTTTCTCTTTTCTTGCTTTGGCAAGAATCTTTTTTGCATCCTCTAATGTGATTCCTTCTTTTGCTGTAACAAGTCCTTCTGAAGTCATGGATTCTTTGATCTTCTTAGAGAAATCTGTCTCGAACTTCAGGTCACGGTTTGTGATGATTCCGACAAGTTTACGTCCCTCTGTAATCGGCACACCTGAAATACGGTATTTTGCCATCAGGTCATTTGCATCTTCAAGTGTATGCTCCGGTGAAAGAAAGAAAGGATCTGTAATAACACCATTCTCAGAACGTTTCACCTTATCAACTTCCTCTGCCTGTGCTTCAATAGACATATTCTTATGGATGATTCCGATTCCACCCTGGCGAGCCATAGCGATTGCCATTCTATGTTCTGTAACAGTATCCATTCCTGCACTCATCATCGGAATATTCAATACGATTTTCTTTGTCAGATGTGTTGACAGATCTACCTGATTCGGAATTACTTCTGAATAAGCCGGTACAAGAAGAACATCATCAAATGTAATACCTTCCCCTATAATCTTACCCATTATACTTTACCTCTCTTTCTTAAGAACCCATGAAACTGCTTTGAAATGGCAGTTAATGTATCTAAAAATCTTTTGTAATTATTAACTGATATACTACAGAAATTCCCGAAGGATGTCAAGAGTATTTTCCCTGATGTGCTCATAATTTGTATTGATTTATTTTAACCTCTATTATTAAGTTTTACTTATAAGTACTCCTTTATTTATTATCTATGCGACAAACTGAGCCTTTTTTAGAACAAACAAAAGGTTCTATCTGACATTACGAAAATGTGATAGAACCCTCTGTTCCTGCTGCTACAGATCTCTATGTAACAGCTCTTTTATTCTATTCTTATAGAAATTCTGCAAATCTTCCTGATGGATAGATTACATCATTCCCATTCCACCTGCTCCGCCTGCTGGCATAGCCGGTGTATCCTCTTTAATTGTAGATACAACAGACTCTGTTGTAAGAAGTGTAGAAGCAACACTTGTTGCGTTCTGAAGAGCACTTCTTGTAACCTTCGCCGGATCAAGGATTCCCTTCTCAACCATATCTACATATGTCTCATTGTAAGCATCAAATCCTGTTCCTACTTCAGACTCTCTTACTTTGTTTACAATAACTGCTCCCTCAAGTCCTGCATTCTTTGCGATCTGAGCCAGAGGAGCTTCCAGTGCTTTCAGGATAATCTTGGCACCTGTCTTCTCATCTCCCTCAAGAGTCTCTGCAAATTCTTTTACCTTCTTAGAAACATGGATGTATGCGGATCCACCACCACCGATGATTCCTTCTTCAACTGCTGCTTTTGTAGCATTCAGAGCATCTTCCATACGAAGTTTAGCTTCTTTCATCTCTGTCTCTGTAGCTGCACCTACACGGATAACAGCAACTCCGCCTGCAAGTTTTGCAAGTCTCTCCTGAAGTTTCTCTCTGTCGAAATCAGATGTTGTCTCTTCGATTGCTTTCTTGATCTGTCCAACACGATCTGCGATTGCGTTCTTGTCTCCACATCCGTCAACGATAACTGTATTCTCTTTCTGAACCTTAACAGATTTTGCACGTCCAAGCTGATCCATTGTAGTTTCTTTAAGGTCGAATCCGAGTTCTTCAGAAATCACCTGTCCACCTGTCAGAATTGCGATATCCTGAAGCATCTCTTTTCTTCTGTCACCATATCCAGGTGCTTTTACTGCTACAACGTTGAATGTTCCACGCAGTTTATTCACGATCAGAGTTGTGAGTGCCTCACCCTCGATATCTTCAGCGATAATAAGAAGTCTTGCTCCAGACTGAACGATCTGCTCAAGAACCGGAAGAATCTCCTGGATATTGGAAATCTTCTTATCTGTGATCAGAATATATGGATCATCCAGAACTGCTTCCATCTTCTCCATATCTGTTGCCATATATGCGGAAATGTATCCACGGTCAAACTGCATACCTTCTACAAGGTCAAGCTCTGTCTGCATTGTCTTAGACTCTTCGATTGTGATAACTCCGTCGTTGGATACTTTTTCCATTGCATCTGCAACCATCTGTCCAACTTCATCATCTCCTGAAGAAACTGCAGCAACTCTTGCGATCTGCTCTTTTCCGTTGACTTTGCTGCTCATCTCACGGATTGCTTCTACTGCTTTATCTGTAGCTTTCTTCATTCCTTTTCTCAGAACGATCGGGTTTGCTCCTGCCTCAAGGTTCTTCATTCCTTCGTGAACCATTGCCTGTGCAAGAACTGTAGCTGTTGTTGTACCATCTCCGGCAACATCATTTGTCTTAGCTGCAACTTCTCTGATCAGCTGTGCACCCATGTTCTCAAATCCATCTTCCAGTTCAATCTCTTTCGCGATTGTTACACCATCATTTGTAATAAGCGGAGCACCGAATGATTTATCAAGTACTACGTTTCTTCCTTTTGGTCCTAATGTTACTTTAACTGTATCAGCTAACTGATTCACACCTCTTTCAAGTGCTGCTCTTGCTTCTGATCCGTATTTGATTTCCTTTGCCATTTTAACTGCATCTCCTTTATATTTGTCTGGGTATTACTCTACAATTGCAAGAATATCATTCTGCTTTACAATGATGTATTTCTCTCCTTCAAGCTCTACATCTGTTCCGGCATATTTGGAATAAATTACTTTATCTCCAACCTTAACCTGCATTACAACTTCTTTTCCATCCACAACTCCGCCAGGTCCGACTGCGATTACTTCTGCTTCCTGTGGTTTCTCTTTTGCCTGTCCCGGTAATACGATTCCGGACTTTGTTGTCTCTTCTGCTTCTAACTGTTTTAAAACGATCTTGTCACCTAATGGTACTAATTTCATTGTAATTCCTCCTTACTTTATTAGCACTCATTTCTCTTGAGTGCTAACCCATGAATATAAAATAGCACTCCCCATTTCATTTGTCAACACAGTTTACATATTTTTTATAAAAGAAAAGCCATGGGGCTTTCTCTGCCTCACAGCTTTTCTTTCGTCTCTAAAACTTCTCTATGATCTTCTTTCGTTCATCTCATAGAATCCGTTCTCAATTTTAAACTTCAGTAGATTCCTGTCTTCCGACTGGTATCTCTCTTTCACAACACCGGAGCAGCACAACAGCTCTGTCCCCGTTGAAATATAACATCTGTATTTTGCATCCAGCAGAATCGTTGTCAGAGGATCTTCCATCACTTCAAGATAAATGTAATCTTCTTCTGTATCATAATGATCCACCTTACAGACTCTTGTTGTATCATCAAAAATAGCATCTGCTGAAATCACTTTTTCCATCTGCAGATCAACCGGATTTCCCTCGTACATCTTGTCTTCTCCTTCTGCTTACATCCGCTCTTTCTCAATCCTCTCGAGCTCTGTAAATACATAATCATTCAGAACTTTAATATAAGTTCCTTTCATTCCTGAAGAACGTGATTCAATTACTCCTGCACTTTCAAACTTGCGAAGTGCATTCACGATAACCGATCTTGTAATTCCCACACGATCCGCTACCTTGCTGGCAACCAGGATTCCCTCTGTACCATCAAGTTCTTTAAAGATATGAATGATTGCTTCCAGCTCTGAGAAAGAAAGTGTGCTGATTGCTGCCTGAACGACATGTTCTTTTCTTGTCTCTTCCGCACTTTCTTCATTCACTGAACGAAGCATCTCAAGTCCTACTACAGCAGTACCATATTCACTGAGAATAATATCATCAATAGAATACGTTGCATCCTGTTTGTAGATAAACAATGTTCCGAGACGCTCCCCGGCAATATCGATCGGTGTGATGATTGCCTGACATCCTTCCACAGCATCTGAAGAAAAACCAAGTGTCTCCAGATTAACATTCTCTTTTGTAGACAGAACACTCAGCAATCTTTCATTAAGCATATTATCAATATGAGATCCTACGGATTCTGTGATCAGTTCACTGATTTCTCTCACCTTATTGCTTTTGCTGACTCCAAGAATCTTTCCCTTCTTGCTGACTACCAGCACATTTGAGTCCAAAATCTCTGTCAGTACCGCACAGATATCATTAAACACAACTTTGCTGGAGTTATTATTATGCAGCAACTTATTAATCTTTCTGGTCTTATCCAATAATTGTACGCTCATTGTCTCCTCCACATGATTTGCTCTTATTCACTACTTCTAGCAAACAGTAACTATTATTTCCCAAGTTGTATACACAAATCAAATTTCAAATTCCTTACTAGCTTATATTATCATACAATTCAGAAAATAGCAACGTTGTGTTTTTCTGTTTTTTGAAATATTTAATCTTCTTTCTTAATTGTTTCCACATATCCGCACTTTTCATCCGCACAAACTAATTTATTGCCTTTTTCTACCATGTATCCACCACATTCCGGACATTTCTTACTGGATGGCTTCTGCCAGGACATAAATTCGCATTCCGGATTATCCTCACATCCATAATACTTTCTTCCCTTTTTCGTTTTGCGGATAACAACTTCTTTTCCACACACAGGACACGGAACTCCGATCTTTTCCAGATATGGTTTTGTATTTCTGCATTCCGGGAATCCCGGGCATGCAAGGAATTTACCATGCGGACCGTATTTGATCACCATGTTACGACCGCACTCTTCACAGATCACATCTGTTACTTCATCTTCAATCTTAACTTCCTCAAGCTCTTTCTCTGCAATTTCAACAGCTTCCTCAAGGTCCGGATAGAAATTACGGATTACTTCCTTCCACGGAACCTTTCCTTCTTCAACCATATCAAGAAGCCCTTCCATATTCGCTGTAAAATGAACATCTACAATACTTGGGAATGACTGTTTCATAATATTATTAACAACTTCACCAATCTCTGTCAGGTAAAGATTCTTGCCTTCTTTTGTAATATATCTTCTTCCAAGGATCAGAGAAATGGTTGGAGCATAGGTACTTGGACGTCCGATTCCAAGCTCTTCCATTGTCTTTACAAGACTCGCCTCTGTATAATGTGCCGGCGGCTGCGTAAAATGTTGCTTTGGATCAAATTCTTCTTTTGTAAGAACAGAATCCATGCTAAGATGTCCGACCAGTACATTGCTCTCTTCCTTCTCTTCCTCTGCCTCTACATACACGGAGCGGAATCCATCAAATGCAACCCTTGCTGTTGATACAGTAAAGCAGTACTCACCGGCTCCGATCTTGACCGCTGTTGTCTCATACTTCGCCGGCTGCATGCGGCTTGCTGTGAAGCGTTTCCAGATCAGCTGATACAGACGGAACTGATCTCTGCTTAATGAATCCTTGATTGCTGCCGGTGTGCGTGTAATATCTGTCGGGCGGATTGCCTCATGCGCATCCTGAATCTTCTTATCTGCAGACTTTGTTTTTGTTCCTTCTGCTACATATGCTTCCCCGTAAGTCTCAGCAATATAGCTTCTTGCTGCTGCATCAGCTTCCTCTGAAATACGTGTAGAATCCGTACGAAGATAAGTAATCACACCGACTGTTCCATTCCCTTTAATGTCCACACCTTCATACAGCTGCTGTGCAATACGCATTGTCTTCTGTGTACCAAAGTTCAATGCTTTGGCAGCTTCCTGCTGCAGCGTACTTGTCGTAAATGGGAGTGGTGCTTTACGCGTCCTCTCACTGTTCTTGATATCTGTAATCTGGAACTCTTCGTTCTCTAATTTCTTTAAGATCTCGTCCATCTCTTCTTTTGAATGGATCGTCATCTTTTTCTTCTCTGTTCCGTAGAACTTTGCTGTCAGAGGACGTTTCTCACCTTTTACTTTCAGTTGTGCATCCAATGACCAGTACTCTTCCGGAATAAATGCATCAATCTCTGCTTCCCTGTCTGCAACAATACGAAGTGCGACTGACTGTACACGTCCGGCACTCAACCCACGCTTTACCTTTGCCCAAAGCAATGGACTGATCTTATATCCAACCATACGGTCAAGCTCTCTTCTTGCCTGCTGTGCATCCACAAGATCCATGTCAATATCGCGTGGTGCTTTCAAAGATGCTTTCACAGCATTCTTTGTAATCTCATTAAATGTAATACGGCGCATTTTCTTCTCGTCCAGCTTCAAGGCAGCAGCAAGATGCCAGGAAATAGCCTCTCCTTCACGGTCAGGGTCGGTTGCAAGATAAACTTTGTCTGATTTCTTCGCCTCTTTTCTGAGCGTTGCAAGAATCTCTCCTTTTCCACGAATGGTAATATATTTTGGTTCGTAGTCATTCTCCACGTCAATTCCAAGCTGACTTTTCGGCAGATCCCTGACGTGTCCCTGTGACGCTGCAACTGTATAATTGCTTCCTAGAAACTTTTTAATCGTCTTCACCTTTGCAGGAGACTCCACGATTACAAGATAATGTGCCATAAAAACTATACTCCTATTTTATTCTGATATAATAATTCTTTGTTATTTCACGAATGTATCCCTGCAGTTCCAGTGTAACAAGAATGCTCATCAATTTTCTGATCTCCACCCGAGATTCCTGCGCAATCTGATCCACATTCTTGGGATACAAACCGACACAACTATACACCAAATCATCTGTACTTTCAAGCACTTTTTTATTTTTCTCGTTTTTTATCTCCGTGTTTCTGCACAAAACATTTGTTTCAATCCCCCATTCTTCCAGCAGATTTTCAGGATTCAGAAGGATTCCGGCACCCTGTTGGATCAGGTGATTACACCCGGCACTCAAAGGACTGTCCAGCGGTCCCGGAAGGGCATAAACATCCTTTCCCTGCTCCAGTGCCATATCTGCTGTAATCAAAGAGCCACTTCTCACCCTTGCCTCCATTACCAGAACTGCATCTGACAGTCCGCTGATGATCCGGTTCCTCATTGGAAAATTCATTGCAAGCGGAGGGGTTCCCGGTGGAAATTCCGAAAGGATTCCGCCTCCGTGTTCTATGATATCCATATATAAACCGATATGATCTCTCGGATAACAGACATCCACTCCGCTCCCTAAAACAGCATAAGATTTTCCACCTGCATTCAACGCTGCTCTTTGTCCTGTTCCATCGATCCCTTTCGCCATGCCACTGATGATATCAACACCTGCTGCCGCCAGTACTTCCGCAAATTCTCTTGTATAATGTTCTCCATATCCACTACACCCCCTTGCTCCGACAATTGCTGCCTTCTTCTTGGCTCCCGGACATGTTCCTTTCACAAAAAGAGCAAACGGGGGATCTGGTATCTCAGCCAGCCCCGAAGGATATTCTTTTGAAAAAAATGGAATAAATTCGATTCCATGTTCCTGCATTTTGCAAAACTCTTCTTTTAATTGCTCTTTCGTTTTCTCTTTCCGGGCTTTTTTTAATCCCTCTTTTTCTTTCTCTGTAAGGAATTCAATTCCTGCGATTTCAGTTTCTTCTATATAATATATCTTCTTTCCGGTTCCTATGAGTTCACGGAGCAGATACTTTTTTCTTGCAGATAGTTTTCGGATTGTGGAAAACCAATATTCAAAAATCATCTCTTCACACATCATACATACCTCCCCCAATATTTCTTGTCCAATGTCCGATAACCAATTGCCTCCTGTAAATGTTCCAGTTTTATCTCCTCACTGTGATCTAAATCTGCAATCGTTCTCGCAACCTTTAAGATACGGTGATAAGACCTCGCCGTCAGATTCAGTACATCATAAGCCTGCCCCATCAGCCGCATTTCTTCTCCGTTTAATCTGCAATACTTGCTCAATTCTGCACCATGGAGCATTGCGTTACACTGGATCTTTGTGTTTTTGTAGCGAATCTTCTGTCTCTTTCTCGCTTCACACACCCGCGCTTTGATCACTGCCGAAGACTCCGGACAAGAAACAGACTCTTTCACCAGATCTCGATATTCCACTTTAGAAGCTTCAACACTAAGATCAATCCGGTCGAGAAACGGTTGGCTGATCTTGCTTAAATACGCCTGGATCTGTGCCGGCGTACAACTACAGGCTGTTGATGGGAATTTCCCACAAGGACACGTATTCATGGCAGACACAAGCATAAAATCAGCCGGAAATATATAATTTCCACTGGTTCTTGTGATCTGTATGCTGCGTTGTTCCAGTGGCTGCCTGAGCACTTCAAGAACACTTCTCTTAAATTCCGGAAGTTCATCCATAAACAAAATACCGCTATGAGCCAGACTGATCTCTCCTGGTCTTGGAACAATCCCTCCTCCAATCAGCGCTGCTCTCGTTGCAGTATGGTGTACCTCTCGAAAAGGTCTTCTGGAAATCAATGGTTCATTGCCATCCAGCATTCCCATGACACTGTAAAGCTTTGTAAGCTCCATACTTTCTTCGTAATTCATCGGCGGTAGAATTCCTGCCATACATTTTGCGGTCATCGTCTTTCCGCTTCCGGGTGGTCCGACCATAAGCAGATTATGCCCTCCCGCCACAGCAATTTCCGCTGCCCGACGAACATTCTCCTGACCATATAAGTCTGCGAAATCAGGTACTTCTTCTCCCACTTTTCCTCTGTCTTCTATTTTATCAGCCTCTTTTTCACCAAGATATCTCTGTTCTCCACCTGTTCTGTCTCCATCTTCCAAATAACTGATACATTCCCTGAGACTTCCAACTGCAATGATCCGAACCCCTTCTACAAGTTCTGCCTCCTTTTTATTTTCTCTTGGAACAATACAGCTTGTAACTTTTTGTACCTTTGCCTCTGATACCATAGAAAGAATCCCGGGAACTTTTCTGACTTGTCCGTCCAATCCCAGTTCTCCGATGATCATACAGTCTTTCATTCTTCTATTCTGTTGTAAAACGCCAAGTGACGTCAGAATCGCCACTGCGATTGGAAGATCAAATGACGCTCCTCTTTTCCTCATAGTTGCCGGCGAAAGATTGATCACCACACGTTTCGCCGGAAATTCAAGACCTGAATTCCGGACTGCAGACCGTACGCGTTCTGCTGCTTCTTTCACCTCTGATGACAGATATCCCACCATGTGAAAAATCGGAAGTCCATTGCTGACATCTGCCTCCACATAGACCATTTCTACCGCAAGCCCTTCCATTGCCGCGGATTTTACTGTACTAAAACTCATATGCGCTCCTTCCTTTTCCCAGTCACAAGCGCACCTGTTCTTCTTACACCCCATTGTAAGCTGCTGAAATTCTGGCTGAATCAGCCGGATTTGATTTTCGGAACTGACATTCCGAGAATGTATAGATATCATAACTTCCGAATATCGATTTGTCAATCAGTTTCCGAGAACTTGAGCATATGGAAAAGCACAATTTCCACATTTTTTCATAAACTATATTAAATGCATCCAGAGGTGCTGTCTTGAAAGCATTTCCTAATCCCCTCACACCGGCGGAAGAGAAAAAATACATTCAGAGATACACCGAGGGCGATCTGGAAGCCAAGCATATTTTAATTGAATGCAATCTCCGTCTCGTTGCCCATGTTATACGGAAATACCAAAATACCAGTGAAGATCCGGAAGATCTGATTTCCATCGGCACGATTGGCCTGATCAAAGCTGTAATTACGTTCGATCCTGAAAAGGGAAATCGTCTGGCTGCCTATGCCTCCCGCTGTGTAGAAAATGAAGTCCTGATGTATCTGCGCGCCAGAAAAAAATGCAGCCATGAAATCTCTCTTTATGAACCGATCGGCACAGATCGGGAAGGAAATGAAGTCAACCTCTACGATATCATCGAATCTACAGAAACAGATATTCCAGAGCGGATTCATCTGAAGGACAATATTCAAAAGCTTTATGAAAAACTGGAAAATGAACTTTCTCCAAGAGAAAAACTTGTACTGAAAATGCGATACGGACTGTATCAGGGAGAAGAATACACGCAGCGGGAGATTGCCGCACAACTGGGCATCTCCCGCTCCTATGTATCCCGTATTGAAAAAAGTGCTATCGGAAAACTCCGACAATATTTTTGAACTTTCTAAGACTCTTCTATGAATTAACTTCTTTATCCTCTTCCTGTCTTCTGAGAAGATCGTACTGAGCTGGTGTCTCGCTCAGTTCTACATGAAGAACCTGCTTTGAATGCGGTGCACTTTCCTGTTCCTCTCCATCCTCATTCAAGATCCGGAGAACCTTTGCCTCAACATTACTTCCGTCCGGCTTCATGATCTCAATTGTCTCACCTACAGAAAACTTATTGCGCTGTTCAATTCTTGCAAGCCCATTCTCAACAGCCCCGACAATTCCAAGATAAGTATACTCCCGGATATATGTGTTATTGTCATAAATCTGTGTCTCATGATCTGGTTTTCCAAAGAAAAATCCAGTCGTAAACTGACGATAAGTACAGTTTGAAATCTGATCCAGATACCAAGGCATGTTCTTCTTGTAAAGCTCTGGATCTTTCTGATAATCATCAATTGCTTTACGGTAAGTTCTCGCCACTGTTGCAACATAAAGTGCTGTTTTCATTCGTCCTTCGATCTTAAAACTGTCAATTCCCGCATCAATCAATTCCGGAATATGCTCGATCATACAAAGATCTTTTGAATTAAAGATGTAAGTTCCACGCTCATTCTCATAGACCGGCAGATATTCTCCCGGTCTCTTTTCCTCGACTACTGCATACTTCCAACGGCATGGATGTGTACATGCACCCTGGTTTGCGTCCCTTCCTGTAAAATAATTACTCAGAAGGCAGCGTCCGGAATAAGAGATACACATTGCTCCATGGACAAATGTCTCAATTTCAAGATCTTCCGGAATTCTTTCTCTGATCTCTTTAATCTCTTTCAGAGACAATTCTCTTGCTGAAACCACACGACTCGCGCCCTGGCGATACCAAAAGTTATAAGTTGCATAGTTTGTGTTATTCGCCTGTGTACTGATATGACGCTCAATCTCAGGACATACCTCTTTTGCAATCTCAAACACCCCCGGATCTGCAATGATCAGTGCATCAGGTTTAATCTCTCTCAACTCTTCAAAATATTCTCTTACCCCTTCAAGATCATCGTTGTGGGCAAGAATATTTGCTGTAACATACACTTTTACATCATGTGCATGTGCGAATTCTATTCCCTCTTTCATTTCTTCCATAGAGAAATTTTTTGCTTTCGCACGCAACCCAAATGCTTCTCCTCCGATATATACTGCATCAGCACCGAAAATTACAGCTGTTTTTAACACTTCCAGGCTGCTCGCCGGGATCAATAGTTCGATCGGTCTACTCATTTTTCTACTCCTTGTTTTATGCTCACTGCCACACCATCTCCAAGCGGAATAATCGATGTGACCAGATCCTCTCTGTGTTTCAATTCATACAGATATTCCCGCATTCTCGCATGTATTGTACGATTTCTGCGTTCTACCGCAAAACGGGATTCTATGATATCCCCATCCTGCATCACATTGTCTGACACAAGACAGCCTCCATCCGAAAGCAGTCGCAACACATTCGGAAGATAATGAATATATTGCCCTTTCGCGGCATCCATAAAGATAAAATCAAAAGTTCCTTCCATTTCCGCAAGAACTTCTGTCGCATCTCCTTCAATCAGAGTAATCTTATCTTCCTTTCCCGCTCTGCGGAAATTCTCCCTCGCAATCGGGATTCTCTTCTCATAATTCTCTATTGTTGTTATATGTCCACCTTCCGGCAGGTAATCACTCATCAATAACGCAGAGAAACCTACGGCAGTTCCGACTTCTAGAACGCGCATAGGTTTTTTCATCAAAAGGAGAACCTCCAAGAAGCTCTGCATCTCGCGTCGGATGATCGGTACATCCGCCGCCAGAGCTTCCTGTTCAATTGTCTCCAGTATTTCACTGTTCTCTGTATCCATAGAATTGATGAATGTAATAATACGTTCATCTACTATCATATCTTACACATCCACATCCATGATGATTGGGATCACCATTGGTCTTCTCTTTGTCTTCTTCCAGATATAGTCATTCATTGCATCACGAATCACAAGCTTGATCTTATTCCAGTCTGTATGTCTTCCTTTCAGGCATTTCTCAAGGGCTTCTGAAACAGCCTTTCTCGCATCATCCATCAGCTCCTCTGACTCTCTGACATAGACAAATCCTCTTGATACAATATCAGGTCCTGCAAGCAGGCGGTTCGTTCTTCTCTCTAATGTAAGAACTACAATAATGATACCATCTTCTGCAAGATGCTGTCTGTCTCGAAGAACAATATTTCCAACATCTCCAACACCAAGTCCGTCTACCAGAATTGCTCCTGTATGAACCTTATCTACAACTTTAGCGTAGTCATCACACAGTTCAAGCACTTCGCCGGACTGCATAATAAATACATTCTCTTTCGGAATTCCAAGGCTCTTCGCAACACCTGCGTTTGCTTTCAGATGACGGTATTCACCATGCACCGGAATCGCATATTTCGGTTTTACGAGAGAATAGATCAACTTCAATTCTTCCTGACAGGCATGTCCTGATACATGGGCATCCTGGAAAATAACTTCTGCTCCCTTTGCAGAGAGTTCATTGATCACACGTGAAACCGATTTCTCATTTCCAGGAATCGGGTTGGAGCTGAAAATGATCGTATCATTCGGCTGAATTGTAACCTTGCGGTGTACGTCAGCTGCCATTCTTGACAGTGCAGCCATAGATTCTCCCTGGCTTCCTGTTGTGATCAGAACCATCTTCTCCGGTGGATAATTCTTCATCTGATCAATCTCAATCAATGTATTATCCGGTACATTCAGATATCCTAATTCTGATGCTGTAGAAATGATATTCACCATACTACGACCTTCTACAACAACCTTTCTGCCATACTTATAAGCAGAGTTGATGATCTGCTGTACACGGTCAACATTCGAAGCAAATGTCGCAATGATCAGTCTTGTATTCTGATGCTCTGCAAAAATGTGATCAAATGTGATACCTACTGTACGTTCTGACTGCGTAAATCCTTTTCGCTCTGCATTCGTACTGTCAGACATCAGTGCCAGCACGCCTTTCTTACCGATCTCAGCAAAACGCTGCAGGTCGATCGCATCTCCAAATACCGGAGTATAATCAACCTTGAAGTCTCCTGTGTGGACAACAACACCTGCCGGTGAATAGATTGCCAGTGCGGACGCATCCTGGATACTGTGGTTCGTCTTGATAAATTCAATCCGGAACTTTCCAAGATTGATTGACTGACCGTGACGTACAACCTTTCTCTTCGTTCCACGAAGCAGATTATGCTCCTTCAGCTTGTTCTCAATGATTCCCATTGTAAGCTTGGTTGTATAAATCGGAATGTTGATCTCTTTGAGTACATACGGCAATGCACCGATATGGTCCTCATGACCGTGCGTGATAACAAATCCCTTTACCTTGGAAATATTATCTTTCAGGTAGGTTACATCCGGAATTACAAGGTCGATTCCAAGCATATCATCTTCCGGGAACGCAAGACCACAGTCTACAACAACAATACTGTCTTCATACTCAAACGCAGTAATGTTCATACCAATCTGTTCCAGACCTCCAAGCGGTATGATACGCAATTTTCCATTATTCTGTTTTTTCAAAAAATATACACCTCCACTATCTCTGTTTCTTCATACAGTCTTTACACAGTCCGTAGAATTTCAGTTCGTGGTCCAGGACATGGAAGCCGGTTGCCTTCTCGATATGATCTTCCAGACTCTCCAGAAGGTCATCATCAAACGGCATCACCTTGTTACATCTCTTACAAATCAGGTGATGATGATTATGCTTTGTCTCCCCGTTCAGTAAATGTCCGATCTCATAGCGCACACATCCATCCCCAAAATTAATCCTGTCTACCAGCTGCATATCCCACAAAAGCTGTAATGTTCTGTATACTGTGGCAAGCCCAATCTCCGGATAATCCTCTGATACCAGATCATAGATATCTTCCGCTGTCATATGACTCCCACTGTTCTCTTCAAGTACGGACAGAACAAGCAGTCTCTGGTGAGTCACCTTCAGCCCCTTTTCCTTTAACTTCTCTTTCAGAAGCTTCTGTGTCTTATCTGCTTCCATCTGTCTGCCTCCTATCTATATTGTAAAAAGAACTCCAGACTTTTTTCTGACACTTCTGCAAAAGTGAGAAAAGTATTCTTGTCTGCAGTTTCTCTTACATTCGTATTTCTTTCATGTAATTACATCTCAATATCGACGTCTTCCAGCAATTCCTCAAATACTTTGGAAACTGCCATCAGCTCTGTATCGTCTTCCACGATCTCATACGTCTTCTCTGCGTCTTTTGATTCTTCGACTTCTCTGAGAATCAGGCATTCTGCGTCATCTTCTTCTGAATCAACTACAAGAATATACGCTGAACCATTGATCTTTGTCTCTTCAAGTACAAAGAACTCATCTGCTCCACTTCCATCACTGAAAGTAAACTTTGCCTTTTCCATATGATTTTCCTCTATTCTGCTGTTTTCTGCATATAAATCGAATCTAAATATCCCTGGAGAATGAACACAGCAGCAATCTTATCGACATATTGCTTTCTGTTTTCTCTTCTCACACCACTCTCGATCAGTGTCTGCTCTGCCGCTACTGTCGTAAGTCTCTCGTCCCACATGATCACTTCCAGTCCTGTACGACGAACCAGCATGTCACGAAATTCCAATGACTTCTGTGCACGCTCCCCGATATCATTATTCATATGTTTTGGAAATCCAAGCACGATCTTCTCTACCTGATATTCTTTGATCAATTCTTCAATCCTCGCACAGGTACGGCGCAGCTTGTTCTCCTCTTTCCGTTGTATTGTCTCAATTCCCTGGGCCGTAAGTCCGAGCGGATCGCTGATAGCAACACCTACAGTCTTCGTCCCATAGTCCAGTCCCATTACTCTCATTGTCTGATTATTCCCACGCATTATGCTCAATATACGCTTTCAACAGTTCTTCTACCAGTTCATCACGTTCCACCTTCATGATCAGGCTTCTTGCTCCGTTAAAACTTGTAATGTATGTCGGATCTCCTGACATGATATATCCAACGATCTGATTCACCGGATTGTATCCTTTTTCTTTCAGAGCCTTGTATACGATCTCAAAAATATCCTTCGCAGAAATCTGCGGACCCGGCTCTACCTGAAAGAACTGAGTACTACTTAAATCACTCATCTTTCTTCCTCCTTCTCTTTCTTGTATCTATTTCCTTCTTCCGAAGGGCTTTGCTGTTGTTCTGTCAAACAGCGCAAAACGCTCTGGAAACCCAGAAACCCTACTTATAATTCTAATATAACCGAATTCAAAATTCAATGTATAATTTGCGAATCCTTCCCAATTTGAACTTTTACGATACTATTCTTGAGATTTTCATTTGTCTCTAGTGCAATTTTCATATATTCTTTCGTATGACCTATCTGTACTTCTTTTCCATTCAGTTCCAGATCCTCTTCCACAAGTACTTCCACTTCTTTTCCCTGGAAACTCTGTTCATATGCTGCACGCTTTTTCTCACCAAGTTCAATTAATTGTGCACTTCTCTTCGCCTTGATCTGTTCATCTACCTGATCTGGCATCACAGCTGCTTTTGTCCCCTCACGGCGGGAGTATTTAAAAATATGTGTCTCATAGAAATCTATGCTGTCCACAAAATCATATGACTCTTTGAACTCTTCTTCTGTCTCTCCTGGGAATCCCACAATCACATCGGTTGTCAATGCCGGATTCGGGAAGTATTTTCTGAGAAGTTCACATTTTTCCGCATATTCACTGCTTGTATATCTACGGTTCATACGCTTTAATGTTGCATCACATCCGCTCTGCAGAGACAGGTGGAAATGCGGACACATCTTCGGAAGCTTTGCAATCCCTTCTGCAAATTCTTCTGTGATGATCCCCGGTTCCAAAGAGCCAAGACGGATTCTTTCAATTCCATCAATCTCATGGACTGCCCGGATCAATTCCAGAAGGTGATATTCTTTATCAAAATCAATTCCATATGAGCTCAGATGAATTCCTGTCAGTACAACCTCCTTATATCCGTTATCTGCCAGTGTACGTACTTCATCAAGCACATCTTCCATGGAACGGCTGCGGACTCTTCCACGAGCATATGGAATGATACAATATGTGCAGAACTGATTACATCCATCCTGAACTTTAATATAAGCTCTTGTATGATCTCCCGGCTTCGTCAGGTGAAGATTCTCGTACTCTTTTGTCTTTCCGATCTCTTCCATCTTGATCTCTGCTTTTCTGTCGTTTTCCTGGTTCTTTGCATTCTTTTCATTTTCTGTTACGTTGCAATCTGCATTGTGTGTTCTTTCATACTCTTCCAATGCTTCGATCAGATTCTGCTTCTTATTATTACCAAGCACAATGTCAATGCAATCATCCACCTGAATCTCTTTTTCCTTCGCCTGGACATAACATCCTGCAGCGACAACAACTGCATCCGGATTCATTTTTCTCGCCCGGTGCAGCATCTGTCTCGACTTGCGGTCCGCGATATTTGTAACAGTACATGTATTGATTACATAAAGGTCTGCCCCTTCCTTGAAAGGAACGATCTCATACCCTGCTTTTTCAAGCATTTCCTGCATGGCTTCCGTCTCATAGGCATTTACTTTGCATCCCAAATTGTGCAGTGCTGCTTTCTTCATTTATTTCTACCTCTTTTTTCCTTTTATCTCGTTAATTTCTTGACTTTTGAACCTGCATCCCGTAGAATATACCTAGGCTTAGAAGCCAACTTTATTGTATAATTCAAGGAGGGATTTCAAATGAAAACAGTACAGATTTCATTAAACTCAATCGACAAAGTCAAATCATTCGTTAACACTATCACAAAATATGATAATGATTTCGATTTAGTATCCGGAAGATATGTTATAGATGCCAAATCAATCATGGGTATTTTCAGCCTTGATCTTTCCAAACCGATCGACCTGAACATCCACGCCGACAGCAATATTGATGACATTCTTGCTGCACTTGATGCTTACATCATCAAATAATTCTATCTGAATACAACTCATGCGGACTTTATTTTTGTAGCTTGTCCGCATATTTTTTAGAGTAAAGAAAAGCTGTTCCATTGGAGCAGCTTTTCTTTTTCCTATTATTCTCCCTGCTTCACTTCAATGATCTCAACAGTATCAATTGCTGTCTGCATCAGTTCGTCAATCTTTTCTGCAAGGTTCAACTCAGACTTCTCAATTCGTTCAATATTCGGCTTTGTCACCGGATGTTTTGCAACGAAAATTGTACAACAATCCTCAAATGGCTGGATTGAAGTTTCATAGGTATTGATCTTCTCAGAAATTTCTACAATATCCTTCTTATCAAATCCGATCAGCGGACGATAAACCGGAAGTGTACATACTGCATTCGTCGCTGCAAGACTCTGCATTGTCTGGCTTGCTACCTGACCGATACTCTCTCCTGTGATCAGACCAAGACATCCGTCTTTCTTTGCAAAATGTTCTGCGATCTTCATCATGTAGCGACGCATAATGATCGTCAGTTCATCATGTGGACACTTCTCATAGATATAAAGCTGAATATCTGTAAAGTTGACAACATGAAGCTTGATCGGTCCTGAATAAGCAGAAACGAGTCTTGCAAGATCAACTACCTTCTCTTTTGCTCTTTCACTTGTGTACGGTGGTGCATGGAAATAAGTTGCCTCGAGTTCAACACCACGCTTGGATACCATATATCCGGCAACCGGACTGTCAATTCCTCCTGACAGAAGCAGCATTGCGCTTCCGTTTGTCCCGATTGGCATACCTCCCGGTCCCGGAATGATTCTGGAATAGATATAAACTTCTTCACGGATCTCCACATTGATACGAAGTTCCGGCTTATGAACATCTACTTTCATTTCCGGAAATGCCTCCAGGATTGCTTCTCCGACTTCACAGTTGATCTCCATAGAGTTCGCAGGATAGCTCTTCTTTGCTCTTCTTGCATCAACTTTAAATGTCATGTTCTTCTCTTCGTAAGCTTCATCTACATAAGCTACAACATCTTTTCTCAGCTGTTCCAGCTCTGCCACCGGTACACGGACTACCGGACAGATTCCAACAATACCGAATACCTTCTGAAGGCTTTCTACTGTCTCATCAAAATCATAATCTCCATCACAATCCACGTAGACTCTTCCGTGACATTTGTGTACAAGGAATTCTCCGTCTACGCCCTGCAGAGCATAACGAATCTGACGTACCAGTGCATCTTCAAAGATATAACGGTTCTTTCCCTTAATTCCGATCTCGCCGTATTTTATCAGAAATGAATGAAATTTCATGCTTTTTCTCCTTTATGAATCGACGTCAATTAATGACGCGTATATTTTCTCAGCATCGGTATACAATTATATAGTGTTTCCAGCGTGTAGTCAATTTCTTCTTTTGTAGTAAATTCTGACATACTGAAACGAATCGTCGCATCCAGATATTCCTGTGCCGCCCCAATGCTTCTGAGAACACCGCTTACTGCCGGATGATTCGATGCACATGCAGATCCTGATGAGACATAAATCCCCTTATCTTCCAGTGTATGAAGAAGAACCTCACTTCGGATTCCTGCAATTCCAAGACTGATGATATGTGGTGCACTTCCTTCATCTTTCAGACCATGGACTGTTGTATTCTCAATCTTTCCTGCCTGCTCAATAAAATAATCCTTCAGTTCACGCATCAGAGCTACTTTCATATCCAGATCATTATAGATCATCTTTGTTGCAAGTCCAAGCCCTGCAATTCCCGGAACATTTTCTGTACCCGAACGGAGATCCTTCTGTTGTCCTCCTCCGAAAAGAATCGGTTTAATCTTCACCTTTTCACCCACATAAAGGAATCCGGTTCCCTTCGGTCCATGAATCTTATGTCCACTCGCACTTAACAGGTCGATCTTCTGACGTTTTGGATAAATGTGATATTTTCCAAATCCCTGCACTGCATCCGAATGGAAAAGAATAGAAGAATTATACTCTTTTACAATCTTTACCGCTTCATCAATCGGTTGAAGTGTTCCAACCTCATTGTTCACATACATAACTGATACGAGAATCGTCTCCGGACAAAGTGCTTCTTTCAATGCTTCCAGATTCACTCTTCCACTCGCATCTACCGGAAGATATGTCACACGGAACCCTTCCTCTTCCTCCAGATAACGCATTGTATTTAAGATTGCAGGATGCTCGATTGAAGTTGTGATCAGGTGATTTCCCGCTCTTCTGTTTGCTCTTGCACATCCGATCAGTGCAAGATTATCACTCTCTGTTCCTCCTGATGTAAAGTAAATATCTTTCGCATTTACCTTAAGAACCTTTGCGATCGTTTCCTTGGCTTCCTTTACATAATGCTCCGCATCTACACCTTTTCGGTGCATGGAGGATGGATTGCCATAATCCTGACACATTACTTTATATACAAGATCTCCCACTTCCGGATATGCTCTGGTCGTGGCTGAATTATCCAAATATGCTTCCATTTTATCTTCCCTTTTCTAACTCTGTTACCATTCACAGGCGTCTGCAACCGGCAACGTCTTTCTATTATCTTATGTTTTTATCGTCCAACTGTTCCCGGCATTCTAAATGATACATCAGAATTGACAATGTTGTAAGTCCTGCTGTCTCTGTTCTTAAAATACGTTTTCCAAGTGTGATTGGGATCGCTCCGGCCTCTTTCGCCTGCTCGATCTCGCTCTCATCAAAACCGCCTTCCGGTCCGATAAAGATACCGACAGACTGTCCCGGTTCAATCTTACTTATGACAGCTTCTGTTGCTTTCATCCCTTCCTGCAGTTCATAAGGAACAAGCACTACATCCAGCTCTTTCGCGTAATTCATCGCTTCCTGAAAGCTCATCACATCCTGCACTTGTGGCACAATTCCTCTCTTCGATTGTTCCGCAGCCCCCTTGGCGATTGCCTGCCAGCGTTCTCTCTTCTTTCCGGCTTTCTTCTGATCTAGCTTTACAACCGAACGCTTTGCCGCAAACGGAACAATACGATAAGCTCCAAGCTCTACTGCCTTCTGCACGATCCATTCCATCTTATCCCCTTTCGGAAGTCCCTGGAATAAGATCAGACGGGAAGCCAGTTCTGTCTGAGACACTTCTTTTTTCACAACGCGAAGGACTGCCTCCTTCTCCTCATAACCTTCCACACTGCAGAAGTAATCCATTCCTTCTCCATCACTGACCCACACTTCTTCTCCGGGTTTCATTCGGAGTACATTCTTCATATGATTCACATCACTTCCTGCCAGACGGATCTGTTCTCCGTCCACGCAGGATGGATCTGCAAAAAAATGTTGCATCTTATTTCTCCTTATGCGTTCTTGCGCGCTGTCACACATACCCATTCACCCTGATATGTGACCTCCAGAAGTTCCAGCCCGGCTTTTGCAACAGCTTCTTTTACCATCTCTTCTTTATCATCAATAATTCCACTTGTGATATAGATTCCGCCTGGTTTCAGCTGGTTCACGATCACTGGTGTGAGTTCTACAAGAACCGGTGCAAGGATATTCGCTGCCACAATATCGTAGCACTCATATCCAACCTTATCCTGAACTTCTTTGTCATTGATAATATTTCCGATCATTACTTCATATTTATCTTTGGAAATTCCGTTATTCTCCATGTTCTCATATGTAGCATCGATTGCACACGGATCCAGATCTGTTCCAACAGAATACTCTGCTCCGAACTTCAGCGCAAGCATTCCAAGAATTCCGCTTCCGCATCCCACGTCAAGAATCTTTGTCGTCTCTGTTGTATACTTTCTGATCTGACGGATACAAAGTTGTGTTGTCTCATGCATTCCTGTACCAAATGCTGTACCTGGATCAATATGGATCACCATCTTATCTTCATCCGAAGGCTTCACATCTTCCCAGGATGGAATAATCAGAATATCATCCACATAGAACTGATGAAAATACTTCTTCCAGTTATTCACCCAGTCTACATCCTCTGTCTGGGATTCTTCAATCTCGCAGGCTCCGACATTTACATAAGCAGACATCTCCTCCAGTTCTTTCTTCACATTTGCCAGAACTTTTTCTTTGTCCTCATCCTCTTCCAGATAAAAACTTAAGTAAGCCACACCATCATCTGCCTCGATCTCCGGTAAAATATCAACAAACATCTGCTCTTTATCAGACTCTGTCAGCGGGATCTTATCCTCGATCTCAACACCTTCAATCCCAAGATCTGCCAGCATACTGCTTACAATATCCTCTGCCTCTGTTGTTGTCTTCAATCTGAATTTATTCCATTTCATCTAGTTTTCCTCCTGAAACCACAAATCTAAATCTACGCTTGCACGAATTCCCGGAACCGTACCGGCCTCACTGTACTGCCACATCTTATAATCATATGGGCACTGCGGAAGTTCATGATAATCCGCATACCAGAAATCATATTCTGTCAGCTCTTCCATCTTCAAGGTAAATGCCATCCATTTCATATTAGCATAAATCATCGGTTGATATCCAGCCTGTTTCACTCCGTCACAAAAGACTTTACAAAAATTCGTAAAGTCTTCCCTTGTATTCTGGTCTGTTCTTGCTGTATCATCTTTGATTTCTTCTGTGTCATAGACAACAGGTCCTGTAATCTGATACGGCTGGATATGTTCCAAAACAAAGTCAGTCTCTTCGACTGCCTCCGTTGCTGAGATTGCCTGGGAAAAGAAATAGACACCGACTTCCAGGCCGGCATCCAATGCGCCTTGTACATTCTGTTCAAACATGGCATCTTCAACTAACGCACCGCTCTCTCCATATGCACGGTATCCAAGTCTTACGATCACGAATTCGATTCCGCTTTCCTTCACCTGCTGCCAGTCGATCGTCTCTCCCTGGAACTCCGAAACATCAATTCCTTTTTTCGCTGACACTTTTCCCTTCGTATCTTTATACGAAAGATATCCTGTCTCTTCATCTAATGCCAGATTGCTAAAATCATAAGAATTCCTCGGTACTTGTTCCAGAAGCCTTGCTCTATAATTATTCTCTTTCACATCCTGGAAGTCATAGTACTTCTTTCCGTCTTCTGTAATAATCTGAACTCCACTGACAATCTGCGTGGTTTCCTGTTTGTCTTTCTTCGTCTGTCTTGTTTTCACGTTGCCGGAACCCACGCCGACAAGAATAACCGCAAGCCCCACAAGAGCCGCCGCCATCCATTGCTTCTTTCTCATCTATTTCCTTCCAATCGCATCTGTTCCGTACCGTTGCAGAAATGTTTCCCAGGTAATTTTTTCCTTATTCGTCTGCTGCAAGCACGATCATTTCATCTCCGGCTTTTATTTTACCACCATGAAGCACTTTTGCAAATACCCCTTCTCGCGGCATGATACATTCTCCCATTTTTTGGAAGATCTGACAGCCATGATGACATTCTTTTCCAATCTGTGTCATCTCTAACAGAACATCATTACATTTTAATCTTGTTCCAACCGGAAGATTACGGAAATCAATCCCCTGAACGATCACATTTTCTCCAAATGCGCCATCTTCTACTTCTGCACCTCTTGCACGGAATGCCTCGATCTTGTCATAAGAAAGAAGACTGATCTGACGATGCCATTTTCCTGCATGCGCATCTCCTTCCAGGCCAAAATCTTCAATAAATGTGCCTTCCTCGATTCTTGTCTTCTGTGTTCCCTTTGCCGGACTTGTACAAATTGCTATTACTTTTCCCATTTTTCTATACCTCTCAAATTACTTTTTCACTTTTATAATTTTTGTGCATAATCTGCACTGTTACTTTTCTGTTACTGATTTTATTTCATTACTGATCTAACCACCGATTCCGTACATGGCCCGATGTTCTTTTTTCTGACCAACTTCTTCATCTCTTCGCTCATCCGAGAAATTGTGACAGGCCGGTTTTTTCCAGATTGCCTGACGCATTGCTTCTTTTACTTCTTCATCCGTTGCACCACTTCTTAAAAGTTTTCTTAAATCAATTCCACTTTCATACTGTAGACAGAGTTTCAGATATCCTTCCGCTGTGAGCCGGATCCTGTTGCAGGAATCGCAAAACTTGTGACTCACTGCACTGATAAATCCAATTCTGCTCTGGAATCCCGAAAAGCTCACATACTCTGCCGGACCATTCCCCAAATGTTTTTCATACGGTTCAGCGTTTCCAAATGCCTTCTCTAAAAGTTCCAGAAGCTCATCTCTTGATTTTCCCTGACAGGCTTTTCCCATCCCGATCGGCATCATTTCTATAAAACGAACCTCTACCGGATGCTCCTTTGCATACTCTGCCATCTGAATATACTCTTCTTCTGACTGATTCATCGGCACACAATTTAACTTCACACGCAGATTCGGATATTCGAGTGCTGCCTGCAGTCCTTCCAGTGCTTGATTTAATTCCCCACATCTTGTCACTGTATGGTAACACGTTTCATCCAATGTATCAATACTGATATTCACTGCATCCAGCCCCTGACGCATCAACTCATCCAACTGATTTTTCAGAAGGATTCCGTTTGTTGTCAATGTCACCTGTTCGATCCCCGGAATTCTCTTAATTTTCCCCAATAAGTCCGGCAATCCTTTTCTCACCAACGGTTCCCCACCGGTCAGTTTGATCTTTGAAATCCCAAGTTCTGTACTGATCCGGCATACTCTCTCAATCTCATCAAAAGTCAGAATCTGCTCATGCGGCAGCTGCTCAATGCCCTCTTCCGGCATGCAGTAGACACAGCGCAGATTACAACGATCCGTCACAGAGATACGCAGATATTCTATTGTTCTTCCATATTGATCGATCATCTCTTACATACCTCATATTATTTATCTCTTACATTACTGTTTTACTTTCCTTCAGAAACTGGTTTTCCACACTCACTTGCATTTCCTGTAAGAATTGCAAGACCATGTTCCAAAGATGGAAGTACTGCTTCTAGATTCTCTTTTACGGCCTTCGGACTTCCCGGAAAATTAATGATCAATGTCTGATTACGGATCACAGAAGCGCCACGGCTAAGCATAGCTCTTGGTGTCACTTGAAGTGAAGCCAGTCTCATCGCCTCTGCGATTCCCGGTGCATTCTTTGTCGCCACGGCAAATGTTGCTTCCGGTGTGCAGTCACGCGGTGCAAAACCTGTTCCTCCGGTTGTTGCGATCAGATCCACTTTTTTCTCATCTGCAAGTTCACAGAGACACTGTTCGATCATCTTCTGCTCGTCCGGAAGAAGCCTTACTTCTGTCACTTCATATCCTGCCTCTTCTAACATACCGCAAAGAAGCGGTCCACTTTTGTCCTCCCGCTCTCCTGCATATCCTTTATCACTCAGTGTCACTACCGCTGCTTTCCATCTTTGTTCTTTCTTTTCCACTTTACTTTTCGCCTTCTTTTCTTTCCTTCTTATATCCATTGTTGATCAGCCCACTCTTGCCGCCGCTCTTTCTGACCAGATAGATTTCCCCAATCTCCATCTTTTTATCCATCGCTTTGCACATATCGTAAACTGTCAAAAGTGCTACGCTTGCTCCTGTCAGAGCTTCCATCTCAACGCCTGTCTTCCCGGTCACACGTACCGTACAATTACAATAAATTGCAAGTTCACTCTCAACCATCTCGAACTCTACCTTACACTTTGTGATTGGAAGAATGTGACACATCGGAATCAGATCCGATGTCCTCTTTGCTCCCATAATCCCTGCTGTTGTCGCAACTCCAAGCACATCCCCTTTGCCTGCAGTTCCTTCTTTGACAGCACGGAACACTTCTTCATTCACCGTGATCTTTCCTGTGGCGGTTGCTTCCCGGACTGTGTCCTGCTTCTCCGTCACATCCACCATAATGGCCTTTCCTTTTTCATCAAAATGTGTAAATCCCATTTTTTTCACCTCTCAATCTGAAAATGCTGTTGTTATCCACATTCCCCTTGCGAATATCAACCAGACGATTGCTTTTTTTATACCAAACGATTGTACCACAGAATAGTACTAAAATTCAATGTTTTGGCAAAAAGAAAGGACAACTATAATAGCTGCCCTTTTACCATCATCCCATCTTTTTCTTTAATTCTTGTATCGTTTCCAGAGTTTCTTTCGTGATTTCCGCAATCTGTTCCAGTGGTAGTCCCGCTTCAATCATTGATAAAATAATTTCTTTACGTCCACGGTTTTCTCCCGTCTTGATCAATATATCACGATCTCTGATTGCTTTCTGTCTCGCTTCATATTCAAGACGTTTTTTCTCGTCCGCACTTAATTTGTCCAATTCTTTATACGCTTCTTCAAAACAAGAATTCTTCTTAGCCATTTTCTCAAAATCCTCCCTGCGTTTACCATTCAAAAAGCGCATCCACTGCATTAAATCTGTTTCACTCTTTTGTTCCGGCGGTAATTTGGGCAGTTCCAAAATATGCATTTCAAAATCAATCTGTACTTCATTATCTAACTGCACCCGAACATCTAGAATTCCATACTTATCATCTTCCGAATCCTTTCTTAGGATTGTGGGGAGAAGCTCAGTATTTACAATTTCATCTGGACGCCTGTTTAATATAGCTGCAATAATTCCTTTTCTCACATTTTCATTTTGCATCAACTCTTTAAAGCAAAAATCAACTGTTGGCAACATAATGAAATCTTCTTTTTCATTTAATGCATTTTCACTTTTAATTGCACTTTTAGATACTTTTCTTGGGTTTTCTTTCATAAGAATTCTCCTTTTCGTTTTTGTAAGACAAACACTTATATGAAGAAAAGAATTCTTTATCCAAATTTATTGTAACATAGGTTTTTTTTTCAGAAAAGCAGAACTTTTAAACCTGATCCTTTAATAAACTTTCAGTTATCATTCATACAATATTCATCTTATGTTTTGTTATCGGATTATTTGTTCGAATACTGAACTATGGAAATAATTACCGATTGGTTAATAGATATCTTTGCTGTTCATAAGAATAAGAACTGCGTGAATTTAGGCTAACATATATTTTCGAAAATTACAACCTCTTTTTGATTTTCCGTTTAATAGAAATAAGGACAACTATAATAGCTGCCCTTAAAATCAATTATTAAAATTCAATATTCCGCATCTCATCTGACTTCTCCGGAATCTTATGTCTTTCCGCATATCCTGTAAGAATCAGTGTAAGTGCTCCGTCCCCTGTTACATTACAAGCTGTTCCAAAACTATCCTGAAGTGCGAAAATTGTAAGCATCAGTGCTGTTCCCGCATCATCAAACAGAAGGACTCCTGTGATAAGTCCAAGGGATGCCATAACTGTTCCTCCCGGAACTCCCGGTGCACCGATTGCAAATACTCCAAGAAGTATACAAAACAGAAGCATTGTTGGAATTGACGGAAGTTTTCCATACAGAATCTGTGAGATTGTCATACAGAAGAACACTTCTGTGAGTACAGATCCACACAGATGGATATTAGCAAACAACGGAATTCCAAACTGTACCATATCTTTTCTTAATGGTTTCGCCTTTCCTGCACACTGCAGAGCAACTCCAAGTGTTGCTGCGGAAGACATTGTTCCAACGGCTGTCAGATATGCCGGTCCGTAATGCTTCACAACCTCCAGTGGATTCTTTCCTGAATAAGCACCGGCGATTGTATAAAGAAGTGCCATCCAGATATAATGTCCGATCATAACAATAATGATAACCTTAAGGAATACCGGAAGCTGTTTTGTGATGGATCCTTCATATGCCAGAGAACAAAATGTGAATCCAATAAATAACGGAAGGATTGGAATCAAAATCCTTGACACGATGGAAAGCACGATCTTCTGGAATTCTTCCAACATTCCTGTGATTAATTTTGCCTTATTCCATGCCGCTGCAAGTCCGATCATAATAGAAAATACAAGTGCACTCATAACCGGCATGATCTGTGGGATAGAAAGTTCAAACACCATCTCCGGCAGTTCTTTCAGTCCATCTACATCTGTCACAATAGAAAGATGCGGGATCAGCGCATATCCTGCTGCTGTAGAGAATAACGCAGCCCCAACAGAAGATACATATGCAATACATACTGCAAGCAGAAGTAATCTCGATGCATTATTTCCCATCTTTGTAATGGACGGTGCGATAAATCCAATGATGATCAGCGGAACGCAGAATGAAATAATCTGTCCCAGAACATATTTCAAAGTTACAACAATGTTCAGAATTGCATTTGTCAAACCTGTCCCGTCATTTTCATTAAGAGCAAGTCCGGCAAGAATTCCGATCACAACACCTACCAGAAGTTTAAATGGCAGGCTTTTGAAAAAACTCGATTTTTTCATAAAAAGAATCCTCCAATACTATTTTTCGGTCCTAATTCACAGATGTCCGTAATCCCCAACCTTTCTCAGACCTGTTTAGTCGGTATGCAATATTATAATACACGAAGGATAATTCTACAACTGTCTGTTTTTTTCCACCTTTTAGTAAATAATAAAACAGACAGGCGCCAGAACCTGTTTTCTTCGATTCTGGCGCCTGCTTATCTGCTTCTTTCTCTGAAACTTATCTTCTTTTTATCTTCGGTTGCGGTTGTAATTGATCAGGCATCCTGCTTTTACAATCTTCTTCTCATCTTCTGTCATATCTGCTACATAAAGTGAGATTTCTTTCACCTGTTCTCCAATCACATATGCTTTGATTTCTTGCATATCTCCATCAAAAGCTACACGGATGTTTGGTACATAGATGTAATCTCCCACTTCAAATTCCGGTTCTGCTTTCATCTGGAACGGAATCATTCCCCAGTTCATAACGTTGGAACGATAACGTTTTGTTGCGTACTCTTTTGTGATATTTGCAAGACCACCGATGACTCTCTGGCAGCTTGCAGCCTGCTCTCTGGCAGATCCATCTCCCGGTTTTACAGCATAGATCATACTTCCGATCTCTGTCTGTGCCGGAACAACTGCTTCCTGTCCTGCGATTGTATGAATCTTATCAAAAACAGCTTTCAGCTCTGGTTCAGCTTCTGTTACATCTTTTCCTGCAACTCTTGCTTTCTCCACTTTATCCACTTCTTTAGAACGTCCCACATATTCAGGATCACGTCTGGAAAGTGTGAACTCAGCCAGTCCAAGCGGGTTGGAACGGAAAGAGGATGTCTCACCGGATGGGATCAGCTCATCTGTTGTTGTTACAGGATCAAGAATCTTGGAACAAACTTTCAGAAGAATATTATCTGTCAGCGGGCTCATTTCCGGCCAGTCTTTGATATTTGGTCCGTATACCAGTGATTTTTCCTCATCACCTTTCTGGTATCCGTAGTAAACTCTCTTTTCATAAACAGAATCATCATAGCTGTATTCCGGAACATCTCCCCAGCAGTCCATTGTTTCTGCGGAAGTTAAAACACCTCCGTTTGCTGCTGTTGCTGCGATAGAACGTGCGTCCATCAGTGCAACGGCTGACATCTGTCCGTTGCCCGGTTTGCTTCCTTCACGGTTCGGGAAGTTACGTGTTGTGTGACGGATACTGAGTCCATCGTTGCATGGTGTGTCTCCTGCACCGAAGCATGGTCCACAGAATGCTGTACGGATGATTGCTCCTGCTTCCATAAGGTCTGCAATGTATCCCTGTCTTGTAAGGTTGATAAATACTGGCTGTGAAGAAGGATAAACAGCAAGGCTGAACTCTCCGTCTCCTGTATTCTTTCCGCGAAGTGCGTTGGCTGCCTCGACTACGTTTGTGTAGTTACCGCCGGCGCATCCTGCGATGACTGCCTGCTGTACCTGCAGTCCTTTGTCTGTGATCTTGTCTACCAGATGGAAGTCTGCTTTACCCTGAGCTACTTTTGCAGCCTCTACTTCTACCTCGTGAAGAATATCTTTTAAGTTTGCATTTAACTCATCGATCTCATAAGTATTGCTTGGATGGAATGGAAGTGCGATCATTGGTTTTACCGTGCTCAGATCCACATATACAACACCGTCATAATATGCGACCTCTGCCGGATTCAGCTCTTTATAATCTTCTCCTCTTCCATGGATTGTGAGGAATTTCTTTGTATCCTCATCTGTTCTCCAGATTGAAGACAGACAGGTCGTCTCTGTTGTCATTACATCGACACCGTTTCTGAAGTCTGTTGTCATGGAAGATACTCCAGGTCCTACAAATTCCATAACTCTGTTCTTTACATATCCGTTTTTAAATACAGCACCGATGATCGCAAGTGCCACATCCTGTGGTCCTACCCACGGATTCGGTTTGCCGGCAAGATAGATCGCGATTACTTCTGGACATGCTACATCGTATGTATCACAGAGAAGCTGTTTTACAAGTTCTCCACCACCTTCTCCGATGGCCATTGTTCCCATTGCACCATAACGTGTATGAGAGTCTGAACCAAGGATCATTTTTCCACATCCGGCAAACTTTTCACGCATAAACTGGTGGATTACTGCAATGTGTGGCGGTACATAGATTCCGCCATATTTCTTTGCTGCGGAAAGGCCGAACATGTGGTCATCCTCATTGATGGTTCCACCGACTGCACAAAGAGAGTTGTGACAGTTGGTCAGTACATATGGGATCGGGAATTTTTCCATTCCCGATGCCTTTGCTGTCTGGATGATACCTACAAATGTAATATCATGGGATGCCATCGCATCAAATTTGATCTTCAAATGCTCCATATTTCCGGAAGTATTGTGTGTTTCCATGATTCCGTATGCGATTGTTCCTTTTTTTGCTTCTGCTTTATCGATTTTCTTTCCTGTCAGTGCTTCTGCCTTTGCAGCCTCTGCTTCTGGAATAATTGTCTGTCCATTTACGAGATAAGCACCACCATCATATAATTTAACCATGGAGGATTCTCCTTTTCTATTTTTTATTTTTTTCGAAAACTCTTCGTCTCAGATCAGCATATTCATTTTTATGTTGATCAACCCGAATCGTAAACTTTGAGGAGGATGTTTGAATATATCTTAAAAATTTTAGAATTCGTAAGGTTTTACCTGACATACAACATCCATGACTGTACCGTCGCGTCCTTCGATAATTCCTACAACTCTGTCGCCAAACTGTACTGGTTCAGGCTCTCCTGTGATTGCATAGGCAATGTCACGGAGTTCTTCAATTGTCTTAAGCGGTACACAGTCAGCTTCTTGAAGTGCTTTCAGAAGATCCGGTCTTGCCGGGTTGACTGCCACACCATAATCAGTAACTACTACATCAACAGATTCTCCCGGTGTTGTAACTGTTGTTACGTTTGTACAGATTGCCGGGATACGTCCCTGAAGAAGTGGAGAAATAACGATTGTGCATTTTGCTCCCTGTGCTGCATCTGGATGTCCGCCCTGAGCTCCTGTGATCACACCGTCAGATCCTACAACTACATTGACATTGAAGTTTACATCTACTTCCAGTGCTCCAAGTACTACATAATCCAGTTTGTTTACGAATGCACCTTTATTAAATGGGTTTGCATAAGCTCCTGCACTGATTCTGTGGTGGTTTGGTCTCTTGACAGACTCTACGGCTGCCACATCAAAATCCTGTGTATCCAGAAGTTTTCCAACCAGTCCCTGATCCAGAAGATCACACATTCCTTTAGACATTCCGCCGACTGCAAATCCCATCTTGATGCCACGTTCTTTCATAATCTTTCCAAGAGATGCCGCGGATGCGATGGAAGCACCTCCAACACCTGTCTGGTAAGAAAATCCATCTTTGAAATATGGTGTATTGATAACTACCTGTGTACAATAATCAGCCATCATCAGTTTTCTGACATCAGTTGTCGGTTTTGCAGCTCCTGTTGCGATTTTATCCGGAATACCGATCTGATCTACTACACATACATAATCAACCTTTGTCATGTTGATATCTGCCGGGTAGTTCGGGAATGGTACAAGGCAGTCTGTAACAGCAACTACTTTATTTGCATGGTTTCCATCTACAAAAGAGTAAGAAAGTACACCACAGTCACTCTTTCCGCCTATTCCTTTACAGTTACCATAGTCATCGCAGGTTGGTGCTCCGATGAAGGAGATATCGATTATTGTCTCACCTGTCTGGATGGCACGGATTCTTCCTCCATGGGAACGCATCGTTGCAAGTCCTTTTAACTTACCTGCGGAGATTGCTTCTCCGATTTTTCCACGTACACCGGAAGACTGGATGTTTGTGATTGTTCCATCCTCGATCAGTGGAACAAGTGCATCATGTGCTTTTCCAAGAGAACTTGCACAGATTGTCACATCTTTGATTCCCATGTTTTTAACTTCCTGCATAACCATGTTTACAACCAGGTCTCCGTCACGGAAATGATGATGGAATCCAAGTGTCATACCGTCATGTGCGCCACATTTTACAAGTGCTTCATGGATGGATCCAACCATCTTGCTTGTGTCATGGTTCATGACTACCTTTGTGATCGGTCCTCTCTTCTGAAACTCTGTGTTGTCTTTATAATAATTTCCCTGAAATACTTCTTTTCCTGTCTGTTCCAGAATCTCTTCCGGAATTTCTCTTCCAACTTTATTTAACATTTTACAGATCCCCCTTGTACACACCAGATGCTTTTGCAAGTTCAATGGTTCTCTTTGCTCCGTCATAGAACGCGATATCGATCATCTTTCCATCCACTGTAAAGACTCCGATTCCTTTTGCTTTCTTGTCATCGATCTCTTTTACTACTTTTTCTGCAAAAATAATATCTTTCTGCGTCGGTGTATAGATCTGATGTACAACTTCAATCTGACGTGGATTGATGATGGATTTTCCATCGAATCCCATTAAGTGGATTGTCTCTACATCCTGACGGAAACCGTCCATGTTATCCAGATCTGTGTAAACTGTATCAAAGCACTGTACTCCGGCTGCTCTTGCGGCGATGACCATGTTCTGTCTTGCTCCCATCAGCTCTACACCAGTTCCTGTGATATGTGTCTGAAGGTCTTTTGTGTAATCTCCACCGGAAAGTGCGATACCGAACAGTCTGTCGGATGCCTCACAGATATCCAGTGCTTTCATAATTCCTCTTGCAGACTCCAGTGCTGCCATGATCAGTGTTCTTCCTTCCGGAATTCCAAATTCTTTCTCTGCAGCGATTACATGATCTTCTACCAGCTTCACATCCTGTGCGCTCTCTGTTTTTGGGATACGGATCGCATCACACCCACCTGCAACCGCACAACGGATATCTTCTTTCCAGTAAGGGGTATCAAGTCCATTGATACGTACTACACGCTCTACGCCTCTGTAATCGATCTCCTGAAGTGCGTGATAGAGAGAATATCTTGCAGCATCCTTCTCTTTCTCGGCTACTGCATCCTCCAGATCCAGCATGATAGAATCTGGTTTATAAATATAAGGATCTTTAATCAGTCCCGGTTTCTGGCAGTTCAGAAACATCATTGTTCTTCTCAATCTTTTTTTATTCGGATTCATTATTTAATCGCACCTCCCCATGGTAAGTTCTCCATCTGTCCGGCTGCTCTGAATACGGCACATTCCACTCTTGCTTTCAGTGTACAGTCAAGCGCTCCTTTGTCAATAATCCGGATTCTTACATCCTTTATCCCCAGGTTATCCAGAGTTTTGATTACTGTATTACGAATGCTGTGTCCAAACTGGTTGATCACCACACTGTCCAACTCAAAGTCAATTCCCTGTCCTTGTCCGTTTGGTTCTACCGTTACCATTGCATCGCTGGATTCCAAGGTTCCTGCAACTGCGTTTTTCCTGATCTCCACTGCTGTTTTCCTCCTTTTGCATGTGTGAATTTCTTTATCTGATATTATTTTAACGCTCAGGAGGTGAAATGTATAATTGCCAAAAAGAATGTAGATATAACTTTCTGCTATATGGCATTTACTTTCTAATATACAGCATTCCTTCCATGATTTTTCTTGCTGTTCTCTGTGCAGCTACTCCCGTAATGTCCAATTCTCCATCCTTTTCTTCGATTTCAGGATACATGGTCATCACACCACTTGGATGTCCAATACGGACTGTTTTCTGATCTTTCCCTGGCTTTCCAAGTTCTTTCTGCAGGAGCGATCCTTCTAAGAACGCAGCTACACTGATTGCGCTCGCCGATGTCAGTGGGCATGCCTTGTGACACTTAAAGACAGAAATCACGCGCACGCAAAGATCCATCTCCTCTTTCTTCACTTCTTCTCCCTCCAGATTATGGAAGCCGACCGGCTTCGTGAATACACCGATCTTGGGCACTGCCGGACTGTTCTTTGCCGCATCTTCCAGATCTTTGGCAAATCCCATCTTACAGGATACCGTTCCCCGGATTTTCTCCAGTAGCTCACAGGCTTCCTGGTTGCTGTTTACTTCCTCCGGGAGCTCTGTTCCTTTCAGTCCCACATCCTCTGCCCTTACGATAACCATCGGATTGGATACATCCAGAACAGTAGCTTCTATCTTTCCCGCTTCCGGAATTTCCAGAATATCCAGTGTATTTCCGGTTGGAAGAAGCTTTCCTGTCTTCGCCCCTGCCGGATTCAGAAAATTAACTTTCAGCTCCGGCGCAGTTCCATCTACACCTGCAATTACGCAGTCTCCTTCCAGTGCAATCGTTCCGTTCTCACACGGTACTGTCACATCGATTCTTTTATCCGTATTCCGGTTCAGCAGATGTACTGTTGTAAGTGGCTCTTTTGCCTCGACAAGTCCTTCTTCCACCGCAAACGGTCCGACTGCTGCAGTCATATTTCCACAGTTTGATTTATAATCCACCTGACTTTTACCGACAACCACCTGTCCGATCAGATATTCCACGTCGATTCCCGGCTCTTCGCTTTTCCAGACAACAACAATCTTATTATTCGAGGAAACCGTTCCACCAAGTCCATCAATCTGTTTTGGATCTGGATCTCCCATCGCCTGAAGAAAGATAGCATCCCATTCTGCACGATCCTCCGGAAGATTTTGTTTCAAAAACATACATCCTTTACTTGTTCCACCACGCATAAATACCGTTTTAAATTTTCTCATATTAACTTGCACCTCCATTTCCATCTACTGTATCACGTTCTCACAATATTTACACCCTGCTCTTTCTGAAAACTCGATTAGCTATTGTTCTTTTCCATATACATCATCATCGCTTCGGCTGCTTTCTTTGCTCCTTCCACTGCATGTACCACTGTTTTCGAACCTGTAATGACATCGCCCGCTGCAAATACTCCTGGTCTTGTTGTCATATAATTTTCATCCACAACCAAAAGTCCTCTCTCTGATCCTTCCAGTCCCAATGTTGTACGGATCAGTTTCTTTCTCGGACCCTGACTGATGGAAATAATCGTGGAGTCTGCTTCAACCTGAATCAGTTCCTCTTCATATCCTACAACCTTTCCATCCTCATCTAAAATCGATTTTTTAAATACCGGACCTTCCTCATTAATCGAATCAATTTCCATTCCGAATACAAATTCTGCCCCATCCAGTTTTGCATAAGACACTTCATGGGAACTTGCTGCGATATTTTTTCCTCTTGCGTATAAGGAAACTTTCTGAGCACCATTTCTCAATGCGGTTCTTGCAACATCCATCGCCGCATTCCCCATGCCGATCACAGCGACTTTTTCTCCCAGATTGTAAGCAGGTGCATTGGCAAGATAATCAATACCAAAATGTACATTGCCCAGACATTCTCCCCGAATCCCCAGATTCCGTGGTTTCCATGTTCCTGTGCCAATAAAGACAGACGCATATCCATCACGAAGCAGATCTTCAATCTTTAATACTGCACCAATCGTAGTATTGGGACGAATCTGGATTCCAAGTTCTTCCATCCTCTTCTTATAACGGTCCAACACTGTTTTCGGCAGACGAAATTCCGGAATTCCATACTGCATGATGCCGCCAATCTTATCTTTCCATTCAAAAACAGTCACTTTATATCCTTGCTGTGCGAGAAGAATTGCAACTGTCATTCCCGCCGGTCCAGCTCCAATCACAGCCACTTTCTGTGATTTCGTCTCTGCTTTCTCAATTTTCATACGATCCAGATACATATCTGAAATATAATTTTCAATACTCGAAAAATGTACCGGATTCCCTTTTCTTCCGAGAACGCAGTGTCCTGCACACTGTTCTTCATGATTACAGACCATTGCACAGATAACTGACATCGGATTATTCTGAAACAGTTCTTCGCCTGCCTCCATGAGTTTGTTTTCTTTAAATATCTGAATGATATGCGGAATCGGTGTATGTACAGGACAGCCCTGCTGACACATCGGTTTCTTACAGTTAAGACATCTGTTTGCCTCGTCAATAATATGTAGAGCCATGATAAAATTCCTCCATTTTGTTTATTTTCAGCAAACCCCACCTTCTATCTCAATCTTGAGAATTGAAAGTGGGGTTTCTGATTTCAAATATATTCTAAATTCATTTCATAAATGAGAACAGGAAACTTGCTACGATCAGCACAATTCCTCCTCCAAGTCTGGAAGAAAGCTGTGCATAAGCCATCAGATCCATTCTCTTTGCAGCGCCTAAGACTGCTACATCTCCGTTTCCTCCGCGGTTTGCCATACACAGTCCTGCTGTCACTGCAGAATCAATTGGATAGAAGCCTACCAGATAACCAATCAGAGCAGCCCCTACAATCGCTCCAATTACGATTGCAAGTGCAATAACCACATTGGATACTGTACAGGATTCTGCCAGTTCTTTCAGATCAAAATCAAATCCCAGACCTGCCATCAGAACAACCGCACATGCAGCATTCATAAATTTCTGAAGTCTCTTTGCTCCGGCACGGATATTCGCCGGAACAACTCCAGTTGCTGCCAGAATCACAACAAAGATAATCATATATGCATACTCATGAATTGGTGCACCGACAATTGTCGGAAGTAAATATCCTGAGAAAAGCTGACCAACACTATAGCATCCAAAGATCACAAGCAATGCTCCACACATATCTGCAAATGTCGGTGTAATTTCTTTTCCATCATCAACATTTAATGTGCTTGTCCGGAGTAATGTTTTTCCATCACCGGTAAGTGATGGCATCTTTTCTCCGAGTCGGTTCAGAAGTCCTCCGGCAATAATTGACATCACATTCGCAATCGTCAGAATAATAATAGCAAACGCATAATAATTTACCGCTGAATCTCCTGTGATTTTTTCATAAATTTCCGACATTGGAACAGCACCTGCTCCATTTCCTCCGCCCATAACCGGAAGCACATATTTAAGAATCGCATCTGTGGGTGACACGCCAAACGGAAGTCCTGCCAGAACACCAAAAAGCATTGCGCATCCCAATCCTCCAAGAATCGCCGGAAGATAACCCACAAAAGATTTCAATAAAACTTTCTTATTCAATGACAATACTGATCCTGTAATTAAAATGATGATCCATAATGTCATAAAACTGACAGAATCTCCACCCACAAACTCATTGATCGGCTCAATGTAAGACTCTGGAACAAGTCCCAGCTGTCTTACAATTGCTGTTCCAAAAAATGCCGCAAGCACTCCTCCCCCAATATATGTATTCCAGATTGGAAGTACTTCACCAATTTCAAAAAAGATGATTCCATAGGCAATAATCAAAGCCATGATGCTTGAAAAGTCATGTCCCAGTGCTCCAAAATATGCACTTGCAATGACAACTGCACATACAAACAATGCAATATACCATGGCGCACCATAAATCTTCAGATCCTTCAGTCCTTTTTTCTTATTTGTCTCACTCATTTTCTTTCTCCTTATTTATGTAAACAGACCATATACTCCAAATACTGCAAAGAGTGCAAGAACTGCCAGTGCAATAAAGGAAACTGCGAAAAGCTCTACAAATAATCTGTTCTGTGGGAATTTTTCTTCCGCATTCTCCTGCTGTGCCACACCTGCCATAATCAGGGCACCCGTTGTTGAAATTGGTGTGAATCCTGATACGGTTCCTCCGATTACAATAACTGTGACCAGTTCTACCGCATTCACTCCAAGTCCTGTTGCAAGACCGCTCGCTGTCGGAATCAGTGTTGGAAACACTACTCCAAGTCCCGAACTGAAGAAAGACATAATTCCTGCTGCAATTGCCATGATCATGGATGCTGTTCTATGTCCCATAATTTTTTCCAGACCTGCCACCATAATGTCAATTCCACCAGACAGAGAGATGACATTCATTAGGATACCCACACCAAGAACCATCAAAATAACGTTCCACGGTATTGCTGCAATCGCTTTCTTCTCATCTCCACAGCCAAGCACGAGAAGGATGGATCCAACCATAAATCCGGTCAGACCTACATTCCACGAGAAAAACAATGCACCAACTGCCAGAACCAGAAGTCCCAGAATCGACAGCCACTGCTTTACATTAAATTTCGGCAGTTTTTCTTCCTGCACCATTCCTGTCTCGCTGATTTTCCATCCCTTGTAATAGATGTACACAAGAACCATGACAACAAGTGCTGTTATAATCATTCCGGTCATGATCGGAATTGTATTTCCTTTCATTCCCTGTTCTTCCATCAGTTCACGTACAACTGCTGCCTCCGGAGTCAGCGGACTCATACGTCCGGACATCACTCCAAGATCTCCAATGATTGCTGTCATGATCGGGTTCACTCCTGCTGATACAGCAACCGGAATCGCAATTACCGGAACAATTGCAAGTGACGGGATTGCTCCAGGACCAACTGCGCAGATCAGGAAGCCAAGGATGTACATAACAAAAGGAATCAGATGCTTTTTCTTTCCTACAAGTCCTACCATTTTTCTTGCCAGCAGTTCCAGTGTTCCATTTCCATTGATAATGGCAAACAGATACGTAATACCAACCATCTGGATAAACAGAGACGAGCTGAAACCTGCCAGAATATCTTTTACATTTACTCCGTAGATAACGCCAAGAATCATTGCAAATGCCGTGCAGAGAATTCCAACGTTACAATTTCTTGCAAATCCGATAATGATCGCTGCAATTAAAAGAAGTAATGATACCAATCCAAGATTCATTCTCTCTCCTCCTAGTATCTGAACGTAATACATACAGGACTTTCTGTTGGAATGATACGTCCCGTATACTCCATCTGTCCGCTGACAGAATCAAGTTTCATCTCCACGATCGTATCGCTGTCCTCGTTTGCTGCATAGAACAGACTGTAATCTGGATTGAATGTAATAAACCGTGGTGTTTTTCCAAGACAGGAATAAAATCCCACTCCTGTCATATAACCTGTGTTCTGATCAATACGGTATACAACAATAGATTCATGAATGCGGTTGGATCCGATCAGAAATTTTCCTTCTTTATCAAGAATCGATGCACTCGCCTGTCCTTCTCCTGTATAAGTAGACGGAAGTGACGGAAGGATCTGCATTGCCTGCAGTTTTCCGTTCTTGTCATCAAAATGCAGATAAGTCATTGTATTTCCCTTTTCATTAATCAGATATACCCATCTGTTGTTCGGATGAATTGAGACATGTCTTGGCTCATCATACTCTCTTCCTCTGTAATTATCTGTCTCTGTCAGCGTTCCCTCTTCTGAATTAAAACGGAATACTTTCACCTGACCATATCCCTGTAATCTTCCCTGGGTCACAACAAATAAAAATTCTTTTTTCTGATCCCAGATGCACTGATGGGCAAATGAAATCTTTCCTTCTGATTTTCCTTCCAGACAGACTTTGTGAACGATTTCTCCAAGTGTTCCGTCCTCATTTCTCTTAATCACATAGACTGCTCCACCCTGTAATGCAGCCACAACAATAAATTTGTTTGTCTTGTCCGGAGTGATAAATACCGGATTCTTTCCACCGATATCAATTGTATTCATGTGCTCCAGTGTTCCGTCTTCAAGAATTCTGTAGCTGCTGACTTTTGTAATATCCCCGTGTACAGAATACAGATATTTTTCTTCCAGATCCATGGTCTGATAAGACGGATTTGGTTCTGTCTCAAGACACTGCAGCTCTTTCCATTCCCCCGTTATCTCAGAGATCTCATACGTCTTAAGACCTTTTCCTCTGGCATTTCGCTCTCTTGTTGTTCTGCATCCTACATATGCATACATTGCGCTTCCTCCTTCTTTTTTCATACACTTTCTTTCCAATTTCTGTGTTGTGTCATTTCTTTAACACAGGAATTGTACAACTGTATTTCTTATGATTTAAGTATAGCCATCCTGGCTGTCAAAATGAAATTCATCTAACGACTATGCAGGTTATTCCAAAACGGAATAATATAAGATTTCTCCATCAATTCTAAAAAAAGCTTTGGGAAGCAAAAAACATCTCTGATTTTCACCTCTCAAAGCATTATTTATTCTGTGTGTTCAGCGGTTTACATGATAAAACTCTTCCACCAATGAAACAAAATCCATAATATCCTGACTCTTAAAGCACCGTTCTGACAGCATCATCCACACTTTGCGCCGGATCGGTTCTCCATTCCGGTCATGAATCAACATCATCTGGAGATTATTACAATTCACCTTCCATTTATCTCCAAAAAGGAACGTGATCCCCAGTCCATTTTTTACCATTTCAATCGCAATATCTGCATAACGTACCCGGTATGCTTCGTGCGGCTGATTTCCAAAATGATTCTTCCACCATTGATTGACAAGCATTGCCACCATTGGATTCAAATAAGATTTGATCAACGGCTGCTGTCCGATATCATCCAGTTTCATATCCTTTGGCGTAACTACATACAGATCATCTTCAAACAGACAGGTTTTTTCGCCCAAATACGGAAAATCACCACAGATAATTCCAATATCAATTGCTCCTTCCAAAAGCTGCTGCATCAGCACATCACTTGAGTTCGACACGGTAATAATCTTTAGCTTATCATACCTGTCTTTGTATGCCTTGAACACCTTCGACATATGAAGACGCGCAAATGAATTCGGAACCCCTATTTTCAACAACTCCTGTGAAGAATTCTTTTCCGCAAAATGATCTCCTATTTCCTGAAGAAAATCCAGCATGATCTGGGCTTTTTTTACCATATAGTGACCATCCTCAGTAAAAACGACACCTCTGCTGGTTCTCTTTACAATCTCAATGCCCCATTCTTCCTCAACTGCTTTCAGCCGCTTCGTAAGCGCTGACTGTGTCATATATAAAGATTCTGCTGCCTTCGTGATACTGCGTCTCTCATATAAAACAGTAAGTATCTTCCAGTCTATATCTTTCACAGTATTTTTCTCCTTTTTCTGCGTTTAAGTCAGATTACCTGATTGATATTCTTTCTCTATATATTGAATAAACTCTTCCAGCGAGTTTGATATCCGCTTGTTCTTTGAATACACAAACCATGTATTTCTGTAAACCCCTGTTCCGTCCTTATTCTCCAACGGCGTCAGGCACAGATCGTATTCATTCTCAAAATTATCCGGAAGAAAGCAGATCGTATATCCCAGCCCCTTATGAATAAGCTGCCATGCTACATCAATGTATCCGACTATCATATTGGCCGGAGCCTCCGTTCCAAACCGGTTCTTCCACCAATTGTCCAGAATCTCTTTCGTACGATCATTCGTCTTGTATCCGATTCCCTGAAGCTTTGGAAGTTCTTCTATATCTACCGGTTCTTTTGTAACAAGATGCGCCTGATTTTTCCCGAGCAAAAGCTTATTCACTGCTCCTTCATAATCCCCTCTGATAAATCCGACATCAATCGATCCTTCCAGCATCTTCCGGAACAGGATGTTGCTCTGTTCATTGACAATGCTGATTTCGATATTCGGATGTTTTGTCTTATATTCGATCAACAGATCCGATAAAATATACTTGCTGTATGTATAGGAAGAACCAATTGTAATCACACTGTCCGGACAGGATTTCATCTCCTCCAGTTTCGCCTTCGTCCGGTTCATAAAATCAAGGTATACCTTCGCCTGTTCTCCCAGGAATTTACCCTCTGATGTGAACTCAAGACCTTTCGGCGTACGATTTACAATCGTTACCTGAAATTCTGCTTCCATATGCTGAAGCCGCTTTGTCAAAGAAGGCTGGGTAATATACAAAAGATTCGCAACCTTTGTCATATTCGGATTCTTGTACAATTCATATAAAATCTCCCAATCTGAGTCTTTCATCTTCTGTTTCCTCCTGTATTTTTTACTGCTACAAGTATATCACATTTCATATTGACGCTCAATAAAATTGTACCCCTGACACAGCTCATGGCTACCTGTGCCGGAGGTACTTCTTCATTCAGTATTCTATCAAAAGGGAGGAGATTCTATTGTTCTTTTACTTTTTTAATTGTATCAAGCAGGTAATCTGTAAATTCTGCCGCACTTGCGTCTTCTGCATAAGTTGTAACAACCAGTTTCTTCTCGGTCTCTGTACAGATTTCCAACGCTTTCTCGAGAATTTCATTTCTGTCTGCATATCCGATATGAATCAGCATCTGTCCTACTGCGCGGATCAGGCTGCATGGATTTGCATATTCACCTCTGCCGTGTGATATCAGATATGGAGCTGTACCATGAATTGCCTCAAACAATGCATATTCATTTCCAATATTTGAGGAGCATGCAGTTCCAAGCCCACCGGCATGTTCTGCTGCCACATCTGTTACGATATCTCCATACAGATTTGGAAGAACAATTACTTCCATGCCACAGTTGAAATCCTGATCCAGCATCTTGGCACACATGGCATCTACCAGACGCTCCTGAATCTCGATTTCCGGATATTCTTCGCCAACTTTACGGACTGCTTTGATGAAATTACCATCTACCAGTTTTACAATATTGGCTTTTGTCACAACCGTTACATTTTTCTTATTATTTTTTCTTGCATATTCAAATGCAGCTCTTGCGATCCGTTCACTACCCTGTCTGGTCTGAACTTTAAAATCAACCGCAAGATCATCACTCACCTGGATTCCTTTGTTTCCCCAGATGTACTCTCCCTCAATATTCTCACGGAAGAACATCCAGTCGATATTTTTGTCTTTGATCTTGATTGGGCGCACTGCAGCAAACAATTCCAGCTCTCTTCTCAGAAGACTGTTGGCGCTGACCAGGTTCGGAAGTCCGTCTCCTGCACGCGGAGTCACCATCGGTCCTTTTAAAAGGACATCACATTTTTTCACTGCTTCCAGTACTTCCTTCGGAAGACTTTCCATTTTTTCCACACGGTTTTCAATGGTCATTCCCTCGATTTCATGAACTTCTATCTTGCCATCTGCAATTTCCTCTTCTACAAGTTCATTTAACACGCGGAGTGCCTGTTTCATCAAAATCGGTCCTACTCCGTCTCCCGGAAGGATTCCAACTTTGATTTTCTCAAGGCTGGAAAAATCTTTTACTCCCCCGGATGCTTTCATTCTTTCAATTCTTGTATCCTCTGTTTCAATCAAATCACGGAAACGATCCTGTGCCGTTTTTATTTCTTCTAAGGTAATCTGACTCATTTCTTCACTCTCCTGTTCTATCTCTCTATTTATTCTCTTTCTCTGCTTCCATTGCTGCCAGTTGTTTTTTCAGATATCTCAGCTGACCACCACATAATACAACCTCAACTTCATTATCAGAAAGATCAAGACGAACCATAAAGCTGAATCCTTTTGTCTTATTTTTCACTTCTACTCTTCTTGTCGGAACCTGATCTAACAGATTATCAATCTCAAGTTCATCAAAAAGATCAATCTCATCATAGATTGCCGGATTTTCAAACAACATTGGAATAATTCCATGGTTTACAAGATTTCCTTTATGAATTCTTGCAATACTCTTCGCAATGACACATTTCACTCCAAGATACATCGGATTGATCGCTGCATGTTCTCTGGAAGATCCCTGTCCATAATTTTCTCCACCGATAATGATGCTTGTGCCAAGTTCTTTTGCACGAGCCGCAAAATCCGGTGCGTAACGATGATAACAATACTGTGACATCAGTGGAATGTTGGATCTCATACTTGAGAATTCTGCACTTGCCGGTGTAATGTCATCGGTAGAAATATTATTTCCACCCTTCAAGCTGACCGGTGCACACAGATGCTGCTGCGGTTCATCCGGTACCGGAAGGAATTTGATATTCGGTCCGCGGACGATTTCTATTTTTTCTGCCTCTTCTTCTGGAAGCGGTTTGATCAGCATAGAATCATCTACGATATAATTTTCAGGCTCATGAACTTCATCCAGAATTCCAATCTGGTCTCGGAGAATCTCTTCTGCTGAAGCAAACGTTCCTTTGATTGCTGTTGCTGCCGCACTCTCCGGGCTCACCAAATAAATCTTCGCATTCGGATTTCCTGCGCGTCCCTTGAAGTTACGGTTTGATGTACGTACTGCAATTCCCTCTGTCGGAGGAGTCTGGCCGATTGCACAGCACGGACCGCAGGAGATTTCCAGCATTCTTACCCCCGCATCAAGAAGCATATCAATATAACCGTCCCGAAGAAGTTCTTTGTATGTCTGCCTGGATGCAATTCCACATGTACAGCTTACATTCTCGTTTACATGATGTCCCTTGAATACCAATGCTGCCTTTGCCACATCAGCATAACTTGTGTTTGTACAGCTTCCGATAAATACCTGCTGAACAGGTTTTCTCTCTACATCAGCAAGAGGAATTACATTATCCGGCTGATGAGGACATGAAACCAGCGGATCAAGTTCACTTAAATTAATATCAATTCTTTCATCATAAACTGCATCCTCATCCGGAAGAAGTTCTACATAATCTTCTTCTCTTCCCTGTGCCTTCAGGAACTTATGTACCTGCTCATCTGCCGGGAAAATAGAAGTTGTAGCTCCCATCTCTGCTCCCATGTTTGTAATAGTTGCTCTCTGCGGAACTTCCAGTGCTGCTGCACCTTCTCCTGTATATTCATATACATTTCCAAGTCCACCTTTAATCGTCACGCGACGAAGCATTTCAAGTATTACTTCTTTTGCATTAACTCCCGGTTTCAGTCTGCCTGTCAGATTGACCTGAATCACTCTTGGCATTTTCAGTCGCATCGGAACTCCTGTCATTGCTGTTGCCACATCCATTCCACCAACACCGATACACAGCATGCCGATTGATCCGCCATGTGGTGTGTGACTGTCTCCGCCCATACTGATCTTACCCGGTTTACCAAATCTTGATACATGAACCGTATGACAGATACCATTTCCCGGTCTGGATACGTAAACGCCAAATTTCTTTGCTGCTGACTGGAGATAGATGTGATCATCCGGAGTCTTAAAATCTACATACAGAAGATTGTGATCCAGATAGCTGACACTACATTCTGTATTCACGCGTTTCAGTCCAATTGCTTCAAATGCAAGGTATGTCATAACAGCATTAATATCATGTGTTAATGTCTGGTCAACCTTGATAAAGACTTCTTCTCCCGGAACCATGCTTCCAGAAACATAATGTGACTCAATAATTTTTCTTGTTAATGACTTTCCCAAAGTAATTCCTCCTTCGAATAAATATTTGGCTTGAATTTTAGTTTATCTTTTAACAATAGTATACGTAGGAATCGCCCTGGGGTAAAATTACGAATCGATATAGTATCATTCCAAAACAGAATTACAAATTTAATTCATTTTCACACGTGGTAGAATTTCCCCTGTCTGTTTCATTTTCTCAATCACCGCATTCTGAGCATTTATTTTCTTTTTCGCGCGTTCGATCACCTGTTCTGCATCTTCCGGCCGGATTACAAGAATTCCATTGCAGTCTCCTACGATCAAATCTCCTGGATGTACTTCTACTCTTCCACACTGAACTGGGACATTCAGCTGTCCTTCTGCTTCTTTCTTACAGCTTCCCGGAGTAACCGTTCTTGCAAATATCGGAAAATCAACTTCCCTACATCCCTCAAGATCGCGAAACGCACCGTCAATCACCACTCCTTCCGCTCCTTTCATAGAAGCACAGATACTTCTGTGATCTCCCCAGTAGGAATGATTGCAGCATTCTTTTCCTGCAATCACAAGAACATCTCCCGGATTCATGGCAAGAATCGCATCCGGAACAATTCCACTTACTCCTTTTTTCTGTCTCCTTTTCATAATTTTCAAGTCACCACACAGCACAGATTTTCAGAAATCTATCTATCTCAACAGATCTCTTCTGCTATGATACTGTGTATGCAGTAACTGATGTGCTTTCTCACTCAATGGTTCTCCTAAGAATTCCTTATACAGCAGTTGCACATACGGGTTTTCATGAGATTTCCTGAGTGGTAATTTTGCATCCTCTTCATAGATTGCCCGCTGTCTTTCCCTTACTTTCTTCATCGTCTTCGGCGCATTTCCACCTCCTCCGATACATCCCCCTTCACAGGCCATAACCTCAATAAAATGATATGGCGAAGTACCTTCTTTGATCTGTGACAGAATACCTTCCACATTCTTCAGACCATGCACAATTGCCACACGAATCTCCTGATGATTGATTGTTACAGATGCCTCACGGATTCCTTCCAGACCGCGGACTTCTTCAAATTCCAGCCGTGGCAGAGTCTCTCCTGTAAGAACTTCATAAACGGTACGAAGCGCTGCTTCCATCACTCCGCCGGTACTTCCAAAGATCTGTCCTGCTCCGCTTCCAAGTCCGAACGGTGCATCAAATTCCTGATCTTCCAGATCATCAAAATCAATTCCGGCAGTACGGATCATCTTCGCCAGTTCTTCTACCGTAATTGAAATATCTACATCCTGATAACCACTGTCGTGGAATTCGCTTCGCTTACACTCAAATTTCTTTGCTGTACAAGGCATAACAGATACGCTGCAGATTTCTGCCGGGTCGATTCCTTCTTTTTCTGCAAAATAAGTCTTGATCACAGCACCAAACATCTGCTGCGGAGATTTTGCCGTAGAAAGATGATTCAGCTGTTTGTGTCCATATGTCTCACAATACTTCACCCATGCCGGACAGCAGGAAGTAATCAATGGAAGCGTACCTCCATTCTGAATTCTGTGAAGAAGTTCCGTTCCTTCTTCCATAATCGTAAGATCTGCTGAAAAGTCAGAGTCAAATACTTTATGAAATCCAATCTTTCTCAATGCATGTATAATCTTTCCGGTAGTCACTGACCCCGGTGCATATCCAAGTGACTCACCCAGTGTAATTCTCACAGATGGAGCAATCTGGATTGCCATATATTTTCCGGCTGCAATCTGATCATATACATCATCTGTGTTATCTCTGACGGAAATAGCACCCACTGGACAGACCTGGATACACTGTCCACAATTCACACAGCTTGTATCCTGTAATTTTTTTCCATATGGTGGAACGATCACGGTCTCAAATCCGCGGTTTTCTTTTGCCATAACCATCACACCCTGCTTCTGTGAGCAGGTTTCCACACAACGGTTACAGAGAATGCATTTACTCATATCACGCACCAGGGATAGAGAACTGTCGTCAAATCTTGCATCTCTTGGCTGAAGTTCGTAACGGTTTGGTCTGGTCATGTTCAGATCTCTTGCGATCTTCTGTAACTCACAGCTTCCGTTTTTCGAACATACAAGGCAATCCTGCGGATGTCTTGCAAGAATCAGTTCCATAATATTTTTTCTGGCTTTGATTACTTTTGGTGAAGCCGTTTTGACTACCATTCCTTCTGAAACAGGTGTACTGCATGCTGCCGGAAGCAGACGCTGTCCTTCTACCTCTACCACACAGATTCTGCACACTGCTTTTACTGCCTGATCCTCATGGTAACATAAGGTTGGAATATGTACATTTAATCTTCTTGCCGCTTCAAGAATCGTTGTACCTGGTTCTACCGCAATTGTTTCTCCGTCAATTGTCAGATGTATCATAATATGCCTCCCTCCTGACTGCAGACATGACAGTACTCTTTATCGATATGATGCAGATAAACAGAATAGAAATTCTGGATACTGCTCAGTACCGGTACAGCAGTTGAATGCCCCAGTCCGCAAAGTGCTGTCAGCCTCATTGTCTCTGCGAGATCCTCTATGGTATGGATGTCTTTCACACTCCCCCTGCCTTCTGCAATCTTGGAAATCAGCTGATACAATCTTGTACCGCCCTCTCTGCAAGGAGTACATTTCCCACAGGATTCATCACGGAAAAAATCCAGATTGTTTCTTACAATATCAATGATACAGTTTCTGTCATCCATGACCAGAATCGTTCCGCAGCCAAGTCTTCCTCCTGAATTTGACACTGTATCAATATCCAGCACCATATCTATCTGTCCTGCGTTAATGATTGCACCGGAAGCACCACCGGTCTGAACTGCCATGAGTTCATGCCCTTCTTCCATCCCTCCGCAAACATCATAGATCAGGTCTTTCAGATTAATTCCCATCGGAAATTCAAAAACACCTCTTCGTTTTACATTTCCGCAGACCGTAAATAATTTCGTTCCCGGACTGTTCGCTGTACCAATCTGGCGGAACCATTCATGTCCATTCTGGAAGATAACTGCCACATTTGCCAGTGTTTCCACATTATTGAGAACGGTTGGTTTTCCAAACAATCCTTTGATTCCCGGGAACGGCGGACGGAATCTCGGTTCCCCTCGTTTTCCTTCAATGGATTCAAACAATGCGGTTTCCTCACCACAGACATAAGCACCTGCACCGGAACGGAGTTTGATATCAAAGTCAAATCCGCTTCCCATAATATTCTTGCCGAGGCAATGGAGCTTTCTGGAACTTTCCAGTGCAGCTTCCAGAATAGGAACCAGATATGCATACTCAGCTCTCAGGTAAATAAATCCCACATGGGCATTCACTGCCTTTCCTGCAATCGCCATTCCCTCGAAAATAGAACAGGGATCGGTTGATAAAAGGATTCTGTCCTTATTTGTTCCCGGCTCTCCTTCATCTGCATTACAGACAATATATTTCACATCTCCCGGAGCATCAAAAGCAAACTGCAGTTTACGAAACGTTGGGAATCCGGCTCCACCACGTCCGCGCAGACCGGACAATTCCAGTTCTCCGATAATTTCCCTTCCATCCATAGACAATGCTTTTTTTAGACCTTCATATCCTCCTCTGGCAGCATATTCTTCTGCCTTCCTGGGATTGATCTTACCTCTGTTTCTAAGCAGTACAATCTTTTCTTCCATTACTCCTCCACCTCCTCACGGATATAGCGCTTCACCACATCTCTTACACTCTCCGGTGTCAGATTTACATAAGTCTTATCATTGATCATAATTGCCGGTGACTGTTCACAGATTCCAAGACAAGGGCAATACTCTAACGTAAAGCGTTTATCCTCTGTTGTCTCTCCTACTTTAATCTGCAGCAGATCTTCCAGCGCATCTACAATTTCTTTTGCCCCTCTCACATGACAGGGTGCACTTTTGCACATACGGATAATATACTTGCCTCGCGGTTTCACAGACAACATGGCATAAAATGTGATAAAACTATATACCTGTGTCTGGGGTATCTCCATTTCCCTCGCAATAACCGCCGCAACAGATGCAGAAAATGCTGTCACAATCTTTTGGGATTTAATGATTACCTTCATCAGCATCTCTGGTCTTCCTTTATATTTGGAAGCAATTTCTGCAATCTTCACGAGCTGTGCTGACGGTGTTTTGTAGCTGTACGTTTCTTCTTTCATACACTGTCTCCTCCATTTTCTTTATTCTATAAAAAGACATTTTTTGTTATCTGATTCCTATTGGTTCATAACGTCTTTTTAATTCTTTTACCATAACATTCCTGTCTGCATTGGCTATAAGCACATCGTACTTTCCTTCCACGCTTCCAAAGGTTACCGTCTTTTCTGTATTAGTCAGTGCTTCCAGATTTTTTAACATATTTTCTCTTGTCGCCTGTTTCTGGTAAATCTTAATATAGGCATATCCTGCATAATTTATAGAATCTGCCAGAACAATCCGAAAACAGGAAGTCCATTCTGTCTTCGTCAGCTTCTGATACAGTTTTTTGATTTGTTCTTTTTTATCGATTATTAGAAAATAAACTACATTCTCACACACTGGATGATCTGTTTTCACGTAATTTCTATAGGGCGATTTTCTTCGTTTTTCATAGATTCCTTTTTCCGCTTTGTTTGAAAGATTCTGGTAATAAATAACCAAAAGGTCATCTATCACTGTATTGGTAAAATAGTTTATTCCTTCCTGATCCAGAAGTCCGGACATTGCCTTAGCCTGTGAATCTGACATCTGATATTTCATCAGAAAAGAATTTTCTTCCATGTCATAAAGCACTGCCCCGTCCATCGCGATAACCGGAAGCTTCAGATGAACACCTTCCAATGCTTCTCTGACCGATGCCGGAGTCCGGATCGTAGAGATTGTAAATTTTGCTCCGCTGTCAATCACGCGGTTTAATTCCACTTTACTGTACGATGTCAGCTGGCTTTCGCTGTTTAAAATCGTATCATCGATTCCTGACACAAACAGAATCTGATTCTGCTTTTTCCTCGGAAGATGCACTGAATTCACAATCATTGCAAGCACAATTCCAATCAATGTATCAAAAACACGGTTTAGTACAAATAAAAATGGAGCCTCGTCTGTAATATGCATTACGGTAATACTCAGGAAAACAACACATGAAAAATAAGACGATTTTTTACAATTCAGTAACACTGTAGAATACAGGACAACTCCTGTAAAAAGAGAAATCAACATATATTTCAGAAAAGATTCCTCTATCACGCCGCTTTGTCCTCTTCCTTCTGTTAATAACAAAATCGAAATCACAACAAAGCCCCAGAAAGCTCCCACAAATGTTCCAATCATACGTTTCTCTGCCATCTCTTTCATGCTGGTCTGATACGGCTGGATGCACTGTAATACAGCCAGCGCAGAATAGAACGGGATTCCTCTTTTGCCACGCAGATAATAGATAACAAAACACAGCGCAACCGCAGTCACCGAACGCATGATGCGCTGTCCTGGTACATGGAATCTGATTTTTTTATTTTCCTTTTTTGTAAGATCCTTTTCCATCCTCTTCCTCTGATTTCCCTCTGAGTCAGGCAAATACTTTCTCCATCTCATACAGAAACAAGGCTGCTGCCAGCATATCTGCGGCTCCGCCCGGACTTAAATTTTTCTCCATACAAACTTCATTCATTCTCTGAATCATCCGGTATCCCTGTGCGGAGAACGCTCCACCTTCCTGAAGAATCTTTGCCGCCTGTTCCTTGATCCATTCTAGATTTTCTTCCGTTCCCCTGCTTAGAATATTCGTATCATTTAACACCGTCATAATATGAAGAAGTACATTTATATTTGACAAATTGTGATTATACCCAAGCTTTCTGTAATGTTTCAAACATGGGTATGCAAGTTCCATTAGCACTGGGAATCCTCTCATCGCTTCTCCGCGAATTCCTGTTTCCCCATAACTCTGATACAATTTTTCTCCATGAGACACTGGCTGTTTCTTTTCTATTTCCTGAAGTTCTAGTGTCAATTGACGTTTTGTCATTTCACTGCATAAGCCAGATATTCTTTTCAGATCAAATTTTCCGGTTTTACGAACACAGATTCCCGTAGCCGCCGCCAGAATTCCCATGGTAAAAAGAATTCCTTTATGTGTATTCACCCCATCTGTTGCACGGAACATTTCCGCTTCCGCACAGATTCCAATCTGACGAATCTCCTTAAATACCTCTTCCGATTCTTTTTCTGAAAGATATCCACAGTAGAACATCTGTAAGATATACGGAGAAATTGCTCTCGTACTCAATGCAAATGTATTCATATCCATATCCCTGTGTGCTCCGGTATCATGCTGATCCACAAGTCCCGGCTTTGGCGTTGTATACACTTCCCCCATCAGGGAATGGCAGATCGCCTCTTCTACTTTGATTAACACTTCTGCATACTGCACTTTCGCCTGTTCCGCTGCCATCTTCTTTTACCTCATTGATTCCTGTTTCCCATTTCCATCTGTTTCGTTATGCCTGCTCAATGTAGTCATCTACAATTTCAAACAGCTTTCTGATTTTTTCTTTCTTTTCTTCCATTTTCTGCTTTCCTGGAACGAACTTTGTGTTATAAATATAAGAACCAAAAATATTTCTTGTTACGATACTTTCTCTACATATTGACTGTTTCATCCTTTTAATCTCCTCTCTGTGAATCGAATCTGTTTTCTTCTTAATCCAAATATAACAAAGAACAGACAGATAATCTAATTCACAAAGATTATCTGCCTATTCTCAAAGAGCATATGAAAGAGGCTGCTCCCAGAATTCATTCCGAAAACAGCCTCTCTTAGGAAAACAATATTTCTTATTTAGAAATGAATCACTCCAAGCAGTATTCCAGAAATAAGACATACAATACTTACACCCCAGATCCAGAAGAAACTTGCTTTGATATGATCTTTGATCTCAACACCTGCAAGTCCGACTCCAAGGAATGTAGCCGGTACTACCGGGCTGATAAACGTTGCACAGTTTCTGCAGACAACCATTGCGATTGCTGTGTGTGCAGGATTTACACCGAACTGGTTTCCGATACTGATCAGAACCGGAAGGAGTCCGAAGAAGTAAGAATCTGTACAGAATAAAAGTGTCAGCGGTACGGACAGTACTCCGATGATCAGTGGCAGGAATCTTCCCATAGACTGTGGGATAAATGTCGCCAGTACGTTTGCCATATGGTTCATGATTTCTGTCTCTTCAAGAACACCGAGAAATACTCCTGCAGCAAGGATGGTAGATGCCATCATAAGTGCCGGACCAGAATGAGATTTGATAATCTTATTCTGCAGTTTTGCTCCCGGATAGTTCACAAGCAATGCAATTACACAGCCAACCATGAAGATGTAATAAGATGGTACTTTAACAAAAACAAGACATACGATCACTGCCAGTGTAAGAATTGCATTGAATGCAAAGAGCTTCGGTCTCGCAAGATCGTTTTCTGCTGCGTCTTCTGTCTTTTCTTCTAAAGCGTCATATTCTTCCGCCTTCACAATTCCCTGTGGTGCTGTCTCTGCTCCTGCTCCACGTTTTTTCTCTACGAATCCCCAGAAAACTGCTGTTGCAAGTGCAATTACAACTCCAACCACCTGCATCGGGAGCAGCTGTCTCCACAGCTCGTTCGGATCGATTCCGAGTACAGTTGCGGAACGCATTGTCGGGCCTCCCCATGGCAGCAGGTTCATAACACCCATTGCTGTAACACAGATCAGAAGCAATGTTGTCGGACGCATGTTTAAGCGCTTGTACACTGGAAGCATTGCCGGAATTGTGATCAGGAATGTGGAAGCTCCACCTCCATCCAAATGTCCGATCATGGCAATAATACATGTCATCAGTGCTACACCGACTACATTACTTCCCACTTTTTTCATTAATGCGTTGATGATGCGGTCAAACATTCCCACATCTGTCATAATTCCGAAGAAGAGTACGGAGAAGATAAATAACGCTGCGGTTGAGTGTACTCCTGCTACACCTGACGCAATAAATTCTCCCATTTCTTCTACGGTAAATGTTCCGGTCGCAACCAGAATCACTGATGTAACTGTAGATACCCCGGCAAATGCAAGTGCCGGCACTGTTACATTTCTCAGCAACAAAACAATAATCATGATGATCGTTGCAAATCCTAATACTGCAAGCATTGTCTCATTCATTGTCTGTCCCCTTCCTTTCTCTCTTTTTTGGATAAATTTATTATAGAAAAAGAAGCTTACAGACTGCCTTGATTCACCTTACATTTTGTTAAGGAAATCCTTTATATTTTTTATGTTTTTTCGCTTTTTTATATTGCAAAAAAGGAACAGAATCTCTTCTGCCCCTTCCTAATTCACACGTTTTCCTCACACTGTCTCACTGCATCGAGAAGCGTTACCTCCGATACCGGTTTTTCAACATAGCCTTCAATAATTCCATGCTGCTTTGCCTCAGCAAGTTCTCTTGTTATGTGTGCTGCCATTACAATTTTTTTCATCTGTGGATATTTTCCAGAAATTGACATACAGAATTCTACTCCGCTTCCATCTTCAAGCGTTTCATCAATATAAAGTACATCCGTCTCTGCTTCTTTCAGATATTCTTTCAATTTCTCCACGTCTCTGCATGTAATAATCTCAATCCCAATCTTTCGGAAATTCTTCTCCAGCAACTTAAGAACCTTTGCATTATCATCTGCTATAACGATTCTATATTTTCCACTCGCAGTCGGCACGATTATCTTCTGTTCCGTATCCATTGCAGGAAGATACAGATAAAATGTGCTGCCCACACCCGGCTTACTTTCTACTGAAATATATCCCTTGTGTGACATCATGATCTGCTCTGCCAATGCAAGTCCCAGTCCGGTTCCTTCTCCACCTTTCTTTGTTGTAAAAAATGGATCAAAAATGTGTTTCATCGTTTCCTGATTCATTCCACAGCCGGTATCCTGAATCTGGATTTCCACATAATCTTCCCAGCTTTCCCGCAACTTGTCTGCCAGTTCCTGTGACAATGAATTTCTTTTTACTCTACGTGCAAGAATACGAATTGTCCCTTTCTGTTTTCCGATTGCATGGATTGCATTCACACTGATATTTAAGAGCACCTGGTTGATCTGTGTTGTATTTCCCAGGATCCATGTATGATCTAGATTCATCTGTTCTTCCACTGTCACTTGCGGAGGACATACGGACGAAATCATTTTCACTGCTCTTTGCATCAACTTCTGCGCCGGTATACTTTTATATACAGTCTCTACATTCTTACGGCTGAGCGTTGAAATCTGGCGCACAACATCCTTCGCTTTCTCCGAAGCTTCATAAATCTCGTGTGCACTGTCATATTCTTCTGAATCTTCCGGTAATTCCATCATCAAAAGCTCCGCATAACCCATGATCGGTGTCAGGAAATTATTAAATTCGTGAGCAATTCCTCCCGTCATTGTGCCCATGATCTGAAGTCGTTCCTGATGCGCAATATTCTCTTCTGACTGATGAACTTCTTCCAACAGGGAATTTAGTTCGCGCAGATAAATAATCTCTGCTGCCGATTTCTGACGATCAAAGACCAACCTTCCCACAAAGATAAGAAGAAGAATAATAAGCAGCAAGATTCCCAACATAACAAAAAGAATTCTTGTAAATCCCTGCCTGATAGGAAGATACATATCATCATAATCAATCACTGCACTCACTACCCAGAAATCCCCTCCAAGATCTGCCGAACTGTACGCGCTTACTTTATGTACTTTCGGAAGATTTGGCATGGTCCACCAATAGGAATCGTATTCTAGGATTCCTTCTCCACCTTCTTTCTGTTTTTCGATCATATGCTCCAGACTGCTCAGATCAAGATGTGGATACATTTCTTTTCGGCCTTCGATCACATCGATTCCCCACTGCTCTCCTTTCGGATGCATGATGATCTTTCCTTCTGAGTTCTTGATCATAACATAACCATTCGTTCCGACTTTAATGCTTGAAATCAGATTCGCATAAAATGCTTCCTCATTTACCACCATACAGATCTGATTTTCCGATGGTTCTAAATAATGGAGCACAAGGTATTTCTGATCCTTATCATCTTCCATCTGATAAATTCCGACTCCCTGATCTGTCTCTGTAAAGCAAACCGGATCCGCATACACTTTCCCACTCAAACTGTTAATAAAATTTCCATTTTCATCCTGCCAGAACAGATCACAGACATACGTTGTCTCTTCTTCCAGATATCTCTTCATTTTTTGCATAAATGCGTCTGTATTCTGAATCTTATAATTTCCGGCTTCATCCTGCATCATCACTTCTATATTGTGTAGCATCTCATAATCCCACTCATACTCTTTCATGGAAGTTTCAAGGCTTTCACTTAAAATTTTTGAAGAATTACTAAGCTGATCGTATTGATTCTGCATCAGATCTTTACTGTACTGTTTCCATACACGATATCCCATTCCTCCAAATCCAAGAAGCACCAGAAGAAATAAAATCAGAAATATCCATCGAATCCGTCGATTTTCTTTTTCGCGTTGTTCTTTTGATTTCCATTTCACATTTTTCCCGTCGGTTTTCATACTTCACCTCCTCTTCTGATTGACTTGAATTTTATTTAATATTATAATGTTTTTTATAGATTGTACAGTATTTAAACTGTATTTTCAGTTCGTTTTACAAGGGGGATAAACCTTTATGTCAGATAAAGTACTGATTGTAGATGATGATCCATCCATCTGCAAACTTCTGGAAAAGGTCATGAAAAGTAATGACCTGGAGCCAACCATCGCAACTTGCGGGAAGGATGCCCTTTCCCTGCTTCGCACACACACCTTTGATCTGATCCTTATGGATGTCATGCTCGGAGATATGGAAGGCTTTGATGTGATCAAAAAGCTTCGGAATCAAGGCATAAACACACCGGTCATGATCGTAAGCGGAAGAAATGAAGACTATGATTCACTTTATGGTCTTTCTCTCGGTGCAGATGATTATATCACGAAACCGTTCCGACCGCTTGTACTGGGTGCAAAAGCAAAAGCGCTAATCCGCCGCAACAAGAATCTTGTACTGGAAGGCAATCAGATGTTAGAGAGCGGACCTTTCTCTTATGATACTGCGACAATGCGTTTCTATAAGAATGGAGAAGAATTGATTCTTTCCAGTAAAGAAAGTGCTTTGCTCCTTCTTTTTATGAAACATCCTCAGCAGGTTTTCACTAAAGATATGATCTACGAACATGTATGGGGGAACACAATTGCAGTGGATGACAATGCAATTATGGTCTATATCAATCGCCTGCGCGGCAAGATTGAAGATGACCGTCAGAATCCGCAGCATATCCTTACACTTCGCGGACTTGGATACCGCTTTGTACCTTAATGAATTTTCCTGTTTTCTAAAACCAGAAAAGTCGAAGCAGATGGCAGCCTGCTCCGACTTTTTTGGTTTTACAACTTATATTCTTTCCTCTGACAGAAAATTTCAAAAGAGGTTATGGCACAAACATTTAAGATATGTAGAAAATGTTTATTCTTCTGTCAGTGGAGATTTGACGATAGAATGAAGAAAAATTGCAACTGCAAGGAGATCTGCGCAGCCGCCTGCACTCACATTCCTTACACAATATTTTTGATCCAGTCGTTTCAGGTATTCAACTGCATCCTCCCGGTAGGCTCCACCGGACTTAAGAAATGCATGAATTTCTTCCTGCACTTTCTCAAGTTCCTTCTGTCCCCTCCTTGAGATGATATTTGAGTCCTGGGTACTGCTCATCAATACAAGCAGCGTCTGAAGTTTTACACGATTCCAGTCTCTTCCCTCTTCAACTCCCTGTCTGAGTGTCGGAAGTGCGAGTTGAAATAGAGACGGGTATCCTGCAATTGCCTCACCCCGAACCCCTGAGGTTCCATATTTCTGAAGATTCTGCTCACCATGGCTATGTGCTTTCTTCTTCATAAGGATCCTCAACTCATCAGCCAGTATCTTTCCTACCATCTGACACTGAATCTCACGAAGCTGTTTCCATTCAATCACACCTTCGTTTTCTCTGGCACATCTTCCCGCTGCTGCACAATAGATTCCCAGCGTAAAGATCAGTCCCTTGTGTGTATTTACACCGCCCGTCGCACGGTACATCGCACGCTCTGCCTGAACACCAAAGCTTCTCACATCACGAAACAGATCCTGCAGACTTCCGTTTGAAATCGCTCCCTGAGCGGCCATCCGGACAAACCACGGATAGAGAGCATAGGCACTCTTTTCAAAAGTATGTACATCCATATCTTTGTGAGCGCCTGTAGAAAACAGATCCACCAGTCCCGGCTTTGGTGTTGTATACACTTCTGCCAAAAGCGCTCTATAAGCACGGTTTCCGATAAATTCTCCAATCTCGGATGCCATAGAGAATATCCTGTTTTCCTGAACTGCTTTCTCTGCTCTCATACCATTTTATCCTTTCTTCTTATTTTCAGCCTTTTCTTTCTTCTCAGCTTTTTCTTCAGCCTTCTTTTCATCTGCAAACTCGAATGGCTTGATCTCTCTTACAACATCCATGATCGTACCGTCGCGGCTCTCAATGATACCTACTACACGATCACCAAACTCTACTTTCTGAGGCTCGCCTGCGATAGAATAAGCAATATCTCTGAGTTCTTCGATTGTCTTGAATGGAAGATCGACATCTTTCATCGCCTCGATCAGGTCTGTTCTCTTTGGATTGATTGCGATACCATAATCAGTAATTACAACATCCACACTCTCTCCCGGTGTAGTTACTGTTGTAACCTCTGTACAAATAGCCGGAATTCTTCCCTGAAGTAACGGAGCGATAACGATCGCACATTTTGCACCTGCTGCTGTATCAGGATGTCCGCCCTGTGCACCTGTGATCATTCCATCTGATCCTACTACTACATTACAGTTGAAGTTAACATCTACTTCCAGTGCTGCAAGGATTACAAAATCCAACTTATTTACAACAGCACCTTTATTGAATGGGTTCGCATATTCTCCTGCACTGATACGGTAATGGTGAAGATCCTTTACAGATTCTACTGCTGCAAGGTCGAAATCCTGTGTATCAAGAAGTGCGTCTACCTGTCCATTGATCAGAAGATCACACATTGGTTTTGTCAGTCCACCAACACCAAAACGCATGCGGATATTTCTTTCTTTCATGATCTTAGCCAGAGAAATTGTAGAAGCAATGGAGGCTCCACCAACACCTGTCTGGTAAGAAAAACCATCTTTAAAATACGGTGTATTTACAACAAACTGCGTACAGTAATCAGCCATCATCAGCTTTCTCATATCTGTTGTCGGTTTTGCTGCTCCTGTTGCAATTTTCTTTGGATCTCCGATTTCATCAACTTCAACTACATAATCCACTTTTGTCATGGAAATATGTGCCGGGAAGTTCGGGAACGGTACCAGGCAGTCTGTGATTGCTACAACTTTGTTTGCATGGATCGCATCAGCCATCGCATAAGAAAGGACTCCACAGTCTGACTTTCCACCAATACCACGGCAGTTACCATAGTCATCACAAGTTGGTGTTCCGATAAATGCGATATCGATCTGTGTCTCACCTGTTGCAAGGGCTCTTACACGTCCACCATGGGAACGCATGATTGCAAGACCTTTCAGCTTACCGTGAGAAATTGCTTCTCCGATTTTTCCACGCACACCGGAAGACTGGATGTTTGTGATTGTTCCATCTTCAATCATCGGTACCAGTTCATCATGTGCTTTTCCAAGAGAACTTGCACAGATTGTGATATCTTTGATTCCCATCGCATGGATTTCTCTCATGACCATATTAACAACATAGTCACCCTCACGGAAATGATGATGGAAACCAAGTGTCATTCCGTCTTTAATCCCACATTTCACAAGTACTTCATGAATGTTTTCTACAAGCTTGCTTCCTTCAGAGTTAATCACACATTTTGTCTCCGGTCCATGTTTCTTATAAACATGTCCATCAAAATGATGCACTCCCTGGAACACTTCTTTTCCAGTTGCTTTCAAAATCTCTTCTGGTATATCTCTTCCAACTGCATTTAACATCTTACAATTCCCCCTTATATACGCCTGAAGCCTTTGCCAGTTCAATGGTTCTCTTCGCACCGTCATAGAATGCAATATCGATCATCTTACCGTCTACTGTAAATACACCGATTCCCTGTGCTTTCTTAGAATCAATCTCTCTTACAACCTTCTCTGCAAAGATGATATCTTTCTGTGTTGGTGTATAAATCTCATGTACTACATTGATCTGTCTTGGGTTAATAATTGATTTTCCATCAAATCCCATCAGATGGATTGTCTCAACGTCCTGTTTAAATCCTTCCATGTTGTCAAGATCTGTATAAACTGTATCAAAACACTGGATTCCTGCTGCTCTGGCTGCAATTACCAGATTCTGTCTTGCACCCATCAGCTCAATTCCGGTTCCAGTAATATGCGTCTGAAGATCCTTTGTATAATCTCCTCCGGAAAGTGCGATACCAAAAAGTCTTTCGGAAGACTCACAAATATCAAGTGCTTTCATAACACCTCTTGCAGACTCAACAGCTGCCATGATAAGAACACTGCCTTCCGGTCTTCCAAATTCACGTTCTGCATACTGTACTTCACGCTCAACCATCTTGACATCCTGTGCTGATTCTGTCTTCGGAATACGGATTGCATCACACCCTCCGGCTACCGAACAACGAATATCTTCTTTCCAGTATGGTGTGTCAAGTGCATTAATTCTTACAACCCTCTCACATCCTCTGTAATCAATTGTCTTCAATGCATGATACAGTGAGAATCTTGCCACATCTTTCTGATTCTCTGCAACAGCATCCTCAAGATCCAACATAATAGAATCCGGTTTGTAAATATATGGATCTTTGATCAGTCCCGGCTTCTGTGCATTTAAAAACATCATGGTTCTTCTTAAACGTTTTTTATTCGGATTCATTATCTGATGGCACCTCCCCATGGTAAATGTTCAATCTGTCCAACGGAACGATAAACAGCTCCTTCAATTCTTGCCTTGATCGTACAATCAAGTGCTCCTTTATCTACAATAGAAATTCTTACATTGTCAACGCCCAGATGTTCCAATGTCTCATATACTACTTTCTTGATCTGATTTCCATACTGATTGATCACCGCACTGTTCAGTGTTAATTCAATCTTTCCTTCTCCCTCTTCTACAGTTACCTGGCAGTCACTGGATTCCAGTGTTCCTGCTACTGCAGGTCTTAAGATTTCCATCACAATTCCTCCTTCATTTGTCCACCTTGTGATTTTGCAGACCGACCAGTTGGCACATCCGGCCGGTATCCGCAGTGTTGACCGGTTTCGGATTATCCCTGGCCGGTCTGGCATTTCTTTTGGTTTCTTGAACTTATCATAGTCTTGAAATCTTACAGAAAGAAGAACGGTTACCTTAATATTCGTTAAGGTAACCGTTTCTGTCTTAAATCTCCATAAGATCGTCTAATTCTGTGTCTGTCTCTTCTTCATTTTCCTCTGCTTTTCTGACATCTTTCATGCCGAAAACAAGCATCGCAACCATCGTCACTGCAGCAGAAATCACAATTGCAATTGCCGCATTGATCATATTCTGAAGACTATCCCCACCGACATAGCATGGAAGACCAAGTACACTTGCCGGTCCCGGTGAATATGTTCTCATTCTGCTGAATCCTGCCCACAGACCTGCAACACCACCGCCAAGCATAACAGACCATAGAACACTCTTATATTTCAACGTAATACCATAAAGTGCTGGCTCTGTAATTCCTCCGATCAGAGCACTGATGGCTGCTGAAAATGCCATTTGTTTCTTTCCTGACTTCTTAGACTTAAGGCATACAACGAATGCTGCCGCTCCCTGGGCAACATTAGAGCAAAGGTTTCCAGGACCTGTTGCTGTTGCATATCCACGAAGTGCATACTGGGAATAGGTAATTGCTTTCAAACCATTATGCATACCTGTCATAACGATCAGTGGTGAAAATGTTCCCATGATCACCGGACAGAACCATGGAATATTGGCATCCAGCCAGTTGAACAGTACAACCAGAAGATTACCGCACCAGGTACCGATCGGTCCAAGTACTGTAAATCCAACAACGGATGTAATCACAAATGTAATGACTGGAACTGTAATAAACTTGATCGCCTTCGGTACAAATTTCTTGGAAATTCTCTCTACCACAGACATAAATAACGTAATAAAAATCACTGGCAGCACACTGGAAGAATATTTCACCAGTGTAACCGGGATTCCGAACATCCGGATACTGTCCCCTGCTTCCACAAATCCCATAAATGTCGGATGAAGAAGCATAAAGGACATGACAGCTGCCATGTACTGATTACACTTGAATACCTTGGCAGATGAAAAGGCCAGCATTACCGGCAGGTAATAGAACACTGCACCAGATACCATATTCAGCAGGACATATGTCTGATTGTCCTCAGGTACGATTCCAGCTGTCTTTAAAAGAATCAGAATTGCCTGGAGAATACCTGCTCCGGCAAGACATGGAATAATTGGAATGAAAATGGTTGACACGGTACCAAGGAACTTACCAAATGCATTTTTCCATGTCAATTTTTCTTTTTCTTCACGGATTGCTCCTGCTCCGTCTTCCACCTTGATGCCACCAATCTTCCTGATTTCTTCCATCACAAGATCCACATCTGGCCCGATGATCACCTGATATTGTCCACCATTTTTCACAACTCCGGCGATTCCGTCTGTTTTCTTCAATTCCTCCGTCTTCGCCTTTTCCTCATCTGCCAAATAAAATCTTAATCTTGTTGCACAGTTTGTAACAGACTTGATATTTTCTTTTCCACCTACAAGAGAGATGATCTGATCTGTAAGTTTCCTGTAATTTTTACTCATCCTGTTTCTCCTTCCCCTGTTGTTCTTCCTTTTCCCTTTTTTCCTTTGAATCCTCTGTCAGAATCCTTTTCAACCAGATTTGCAGTAAATTCGTCCACTGTTCACAGCCTTCATCATAATGCTTTGCTACGCTTGCACTCACTTTATCCGCCAATGCACAGCCGTGAACTCCTCCTGCAAACAAATGCAGTTCCACCGGAACTCCTGTCTCAAACAGCTTCTGTGCAAATGTAAGCGCACACAATGCATTTACAGATGTATCCGTAGCCGAATGCCACAGAAAAACTGGAGGCATATCCTTATGAACATTTGTATATGGATCAATTGTCATCTTCTGTTCCATTGTCGGCTCTGCTGTCCTGAACTGGCAAAGGTATTTATATTTTGTGATATTTCTACCCGATGCTGTCGCAAATTTTTCTTTCCAGTCCGGAACTGCCATATTGGTTCTTGCATATCCAAGTACTGCTGCCTTTGGTTTTATATAGTTATCACCTAATAATTCTTTTCCAAAGGTAAGATAACTTGCTGTTAGGTGTCCTCCTGCCGAAAATCCAAGCAGGATCAATTGGTCTTTGTCTACATTCCATTCTTCTGCATGCTCCCGAATCAATGCCAGTGCATTTCTCACCTGGTAGATTTGTACAGGAAAATATCCATCCGGATTCATTTCCGGAAGCTCTTCTTCCTTTTCAAAACTTTTCGGCTTTTCTTTGAATATGACAGAATATTGAAGTACAAATGCATGGTAACCCATACCATTGATTTTCAGAGCTACTGGCTCTCCTTCTTTTCTTGCCAGTGTCGTATATCCGCCTCCAGGACAGATTACAACAGCCGGACGTTTCTGCTGTTGATAATATTTCGGATAATCATCCAGAATATAAGTCTTTAAAACAGCCTTCTCATCTTTCTGATCGATTGATAATGTTTCAATTTTCATTGCTTTCCTCCCATCAAAAAAGCTCATTCAGTCTGCAAACTTCATGAGCTTATTATAGAAATTACCCTTTCGCTTTTCAAATAACGGAAAGTTATCTTTCTTATTCCTTATAGTTATTCATATGATTGACCACTTTTCTTCTGGTCTGCCGCTTTCTGATACAACTGTGTCAGATATTGTAATGGTTCTGTCCGATAGCTTCCAACCCGGTACGCCGCCACAAATTCCCAGATAATTTTCTTATTTCCAAAAGAATAGATATCAAACTGATCTCTGTGGTTCTGCATTCCAAGACTTCCACAGATACAGATTCCATATCCCTTTTTAACCAGTTTATGTGCAGTTCTCATATCTGCAAACCGGATTACTTCCGGTGACATATGATGTTCTTCCAGCACTTTATCACAGATTTTTCCAATCCTCATATCTTTATTAAGCGTAATAAACGTCTCAAATTCAAACTGTGTAATATCTACCCATGGATATTCAAATCCATATTTAATGACCGGCTCCTTTCTTAAAGGAGTTTCCTTTTTTACTGTCAGGACAATTTCTTCTCTTCCAAGGAGCTCCGTATAGAATTCCGGATGCTGTTCCCTGTAATCTTCATCTACTACAAAATAGACAACATCCAACAACCCTTTCTGCAACATTTCCTCCAGCCTGTCCACATCTTCTTCATATAGTTCCAGCCGAAGATCAGGAAAGTTCTTTCTGAACTCCGGCAATACTTCTGGGGTAAGTCCACTGCTTCTTGCCGGAGTAATACCAACCCGAATCGTTCCATGTCTAAATTGTACAAGTTCTTGCAGTTCCCTCAAAAACTGGGCTTCTCTTTCTTTGGTCTCCTGTGCAAAACTTAAAAACAGCTTTCCTGCCGCCGTTGGAATGTACTCTCCCGAAATTTTTTCAAAAAGTGATACGCCAAGTTCTGTTTCTATATTTCTGAGACACTTACTCATTGCCGGTTGTGAAATTCCGATTTTTCTAGCAGCTTTGGTCAAATTTTTTTCCTGTTCTACTGCCAGAATGTATTCCATTTCTTTAAAATTCATCTATTATTCCCCAAACTATAGCTTATTGTTTTCATGCCTGATTGTTATTTTTTCTTTCTAGCTGTAATTAATTTTAGCAAAGTTCCACAATCACAGCTTCGATTTTTTATGCTATTTTCCTTGTTTCCGATGTTCAGCCATCATGAATTTCTGCATTGTTTTAAACTTCTTCTACTGCTTTCAGTTCCCCGGTCTCTGAATTCATGATAAACCCACGGATTGTAACATCTTTCGGCATCAGTGGGTGATTCTGGAGTGCATACACAGTATCTTCAACAGACTGTTCTACGCTCTCAAATCCTCCGAGCCACGTCTCAAGATCTACTCCGCTGTGTCGTATGATATCGATATGTTCTTGTTTCACTCCACGCTTTGTCAGATCTTCCAGTAATTCTGTGCCGTTCATTCCCTGTACGCCGCAATCTGTATGACCGATTACCATGACTTCCTCTACACCAAGTTCCACAATTGCAACCAGAAGACTTCGCATCACACTTCCGTAAGGATGCGTGATCACGCCACCGGCATTCTTGATTACTTTCGCATCTCCGTTTCTGATTCCAAGTGCCGCCGGAAGAAGTTCAATTAATCTGGTATCCATGCAAGTCAGGATTGCAAGCTTTTTATCCGGATATTTGCTTGTAAGATATGGTTCATATCCTTTCTCTTCTACAAACTTCTTATTGTACGCTACGATCTGTTCTATCATGTATCCGTCTTCCTTTCTCTGTTTTCTGATCAGTCCGCCATTTTTGTTTTTTTCTACAGTGGCATTCAACCGATCCATCTTCTTTTCTTTTTATTATACTTACATCCCTTTTTTGTTCAACAAAACTTAACAGATATTAATTTCTTTTTTTCGTACAATTTTTCATCTTCACATCATAAAATCCCATAGCAGACAATTCCTAACAGTGCTGACAGACCAATCACCTTCGGAACCTGCCAGTTCTTCTTTCCGATCAGATAAAGCATCAGGAGTCCGATTCCACATGCCAGAAGATCCGGTCTGCTATCAGAAAAATAATTTTCTCCCAGAAGTTCTGCAATTGTTACTATAATCAACACGATACAGATTGGTTTTAAAACAAGCAGGATTTTTGAAAATATCTCGTTATTCTTAAATCGTTCAAAACAGATCGCTGTCAACAAAGTCAGAGTGAATGCAGGCATTAATACACCTGTCACTGCTACAATTCCGCCTAGAACACCCGCAGTCCTCTCTCCGGCAAATGTTGCACAGTTGATTCCAAGCGGTCCCGGTGTCATCTCTGCGATTGCGATCACATTTGTCAGATCCTCTGTCGTCATCCAATGATGTGCACGCATTTCTTCCAATATCAACGGAACCATAGACATACCGCCGAAACTTGTGAAACCTATTTTCATGAATGCAATATATAATTCCATTAATGTACTCATTCTTCCACCTCTTTCCCTGTTTTCTTCATTTTTTTATTCACTACGGAAAACAGCTGCCAGATTACCACAGAGCCTACGCCAAGTCCGACCAGCTCGATATTCCCAATATTCGTAAAAGCACATAATAATAATGCAATGACTCCGGCTGTCACTGAAATTTTCGTCTTGAATGCCTCTTTTCCAAGAGAAAAAGCAGCACTGGCAATAATTGGAACAACTGCACTTCGAATACCACGCAGTGCACTTGCACACCAGACATTATCTTTTAATTTACTATAAAACATCGTCACTATCGAAAGGATCAGTATTGCCGGTGTTGTAATTCCAAGCACTGCACAAAAACCACCAAAAACTCCTCCTACGGAATATCCAAAGATCATACTGATATTTGTGATCATAATTCCAGGCACTGATCTTCCAACTGCAACCATATCAAGAAGTTCTGATTTTGTAAGCCATTTTCTCTTATCCACAAATTCCTGCTCCATCTGGGCAAGAATGCTCCAACCGCCACCAAATGTAAAGCAGCCGATTTTAAAGAAAAAAACAAAGAGCTCTAATCCTTTTTTCACTCTGTCTTTCATGTTCCATCCTCCACAATATCAAATCTAAATTGTAACTGTTCAGAGCCAACCTCCAAATTATTGTTTTCATCTATATTGCACATTTTATCTCCGTTTTGAACATAAGTAAAATATATGTTTTATTATAGTTTTCATAGATTTTTCTTATATAGTATTGATTTAAAGAATTGTATCAGATATGATAAGCACAAACGGCTAGTAAACCATAGTTGTTTTTTATATCGGCAATGCAATTTATAAAGGGGAATTCTATGAACTGGAATCAGCTTCAATACGTACTTACGATTGTACAGGAAAAAAATATAACAAAGGCAGCTCAGAAGCTTTATCTCTCCCAGCCTTCTCTCTCAATGAGTCTGAAAAATCTGGAGGAAGAGCTTGGTGTAGAAATTTTTGAACGAAAAAAAGGAGTCCTTGAACTTACTTATGCCGGTGAGCTTTTCTGTCACTGGGCAGAAGATTCTCTACGTTCTAAGCAGATTCTATCCGACCAGCTTTCAGACATTTCATCCAATGCAAGACATAAGATCCGTCTTGGCATCAGTCCTCATAGAAGCCTAATCCTTCTGCCTGATGTTCTGACAGATTTTTACAAAACAGCTGATAACTGTGATCTGCAGATTGTAGAAGAGCCGACTTATCTTCTTAGAGAAATGCTGGAAGATGACCAACTTGATCTGATCATTGATGTTCCTCATTCGGACACGATCAATTATCAAAGTGAACTGGTTGCCCGGGAACAGATTCTGCTTGCAGCACCGAAAGCAATGGACAAGCAGCTTCAAAAAAATCTGACTTTGGACGGCAGCCTTAGATTAACTGCGGATTTAAAAGCGCCTTTCATTCTGCTGACAGAAAAACAGATCATTGGGCAGATCAGTCAGAGAATCTTTGAAACAAGCAATTTTCGTCCACTAACGTCTATTACCTGTTCCAATATAGACACAGCCTTGACTTTGGTTGCCCGTGGGTTGGGTATCTGCTTTGCACCGGAAGTTTTTGTATGGCAGGAACGTTTTGCTGATCATATCAGTTACTATCCAATTAACAACTACCGGGATACAAGACAGATTTGCCTGGTCTACCGGAAAAATCACTATTTAAATCATCATCTCCTGCTGCTACTTGATATTTTCAGGAGAAAAATTCCCTTGTTATATCAGCACTAACCAGCACAGAAATAATTCTGTCATTAATCATTGGGTTAATCATTTGGAATCATTCTTATTCTTTACTTTTTTGTAATTCATGATAGAATGTCTTTATAATTGAAACACTTTTTTCTGTCAAATCAAAATGACAGAACTATGATATTTATCAGGAGGATTTTATGTCTGATTATATAATTTCACAGATCTCCCCGTCCGACACACGGGCAAACAAGCAGATAAACGAACTGCTCCTTGCAGAAGGTATCCGCCGGGATGCAAATCTTGACTACACCTGCGGTATGTATGATGATGAGATGAACATCATCGCTACCGGAAGCTGTTTTGGCAACACACTCCGCTGTATGGCAGTCAGCAGCGCGCATCAGGGAGAAGGACTGATGAATCAGATTGTAACTCACTTGATCAGCGTACAGTTTGAGCGTGGGAATACACATCTTTTCCTCTATACAAAATGCAATTCCGCCAAGTTTTTTGGTGATCTCGGTTTTTATGAGATTGCCCGGATTGACGGTCAGATTGTATTTATGGAAAACAGAAAAACCGGATTTTCCGCTTATCTGGAACGTTTAAAGAAAGAAAGTGAACAGTCAGAAGTTACGAAACGGTTCGCCACTGACAATACACCGATTCTTTCTGAAGTATCCTCTGATGCACAAAAGAACCTTCGCATTGCAGCACTTGTCATGAATGCGAATCCATTTACTTTAGGGCATCAATATCTGGTGGAAAAAGCTGCTTCTGAAAATGATATTCTTCATTTATTTATCGTCAGTGAAGATCAGAGTCTTGTTCCGTTCTCTGTGCGAAAACAATTAGTTCTGGAAGGAACCGCTCACCTTAACAACATCATTTATCATGAGAGCGGTCCTTACATTATCAGCAATGCAACTTTCCCAAGCTATTTCCAGAAAGATGCCGATGCTGTTATGGAAAGTCATGCGAACCTTGACCTGACGATTTTTGTTAGAATCGCGCAGGCACTTGGAATCAACTGCCGCTATGTAGGTGAAGAGCCAAACAGCCAGGTGACTGGAATCTACAACAAGATTATGACTAAAAAACTTCCCGAAAATAAAATTTCATGTACGATTGTTCCGCGAAAAGAAGCTAACGGAGCTGTAATCAGCGCATCGACTGTACGAACTGCGCTAAAAAATGATAATATAGAGTTGTTGAAGACGCTTGTTCCTGAAACAACACTTCACTATTTTCAGAGCAAAGACGCAGCTCCTGTGATTGCAAAGATCAAAGCTACTGAACATGTTGTACATCATTAAGATCAACTACTATGTAAAGTGTAAACTGCGTAGAATTGCTGAAACCGTGTAATTCACCCTTAAACGAAACGCGAGAAAATGACAAGGAGGTTTCCTTATGCAAGGAGAACAGGTTGTATTAACAGATATGCTGCAATGTCGTGAGCGGCGTGCACAAATCCAGGATACATTCATTGAACAATACCACTGTCCGGTCATTTCATTCTGTATGAACATCCCAGGACCCGTGAAGACAAATGAACAGATCCGCACCGCCTTTGACAGTGGAAAGAATACGCTGCTTCTAAAGCTGGAACAAGCTGAGGCAGATATTAAAAACTCAATTGAGATTCACGAAAAAACCGGAGATGAATTATTGCTTGCAATTGACTGTCCGGCAGAAAAAATCAAAATTCTCACAACTGAGATTGAAGAAACACATCCGATTGGGCGTCTCTTTGATATGGATGTGATTGACACAGGCGGACAGAAACTTTCCCGCCCTTCCTACCGCAAATGTATCATCTGCGGCTGTCAGGCGCAGGAATGTGCACGCACAAGAAAACACACTGTAGAAGAGATGCAGGCAAAGATTGAAGAAATGCTGGAAAAAAGGAGATTTTAAAATGTTAGTATGTGATTATATCGTAGAACAAATCGACGGAGATTATGCACACTTAAGAAGAGTTGATCTTCCGGATGAAGAGTTAAAACTCGTAGCCAGAGCACTGCTCCCGGCTGAGATTGTAGAAGGTTGTAAACTGCACTATGAACTGATGCAGTATACAATCATCTAATGTTACTATTCTTCTACCTGTTTTTATTCAAAGAAGACTGTAAAGAGGATTCCCTCCTGAAAATATTTCATTTTAAATAAAAGGAAATATTTCCAGGTAGGAATCCTCTTTGTACGTTTTCTCTATTTCATTCCCCGTCAATTAATCTTCATCAAACGGAACAACATCATCCTCTGCATTTTCCACAGCTTCACCAGAACCACCTGCTTTCGGTCCTGCAACGCCTTTTACCTTCATCGTTCTGACATTGATCCCATTGACCTCAATGTGGTCATCCACAGGAATCACAAGGCACTGTCTTCCGTCGATCATTCTTGTCTCTACAAGATCCATCCGGTCTGGATTCACCTTGATCACAACATCCGGTGTCTCGATATTGAACTTTCTTGTCTCTGCGATATTACTTGCCAGAAGCGTTGCTTTCTCGCCTGCATTTTCTTCGAAGTTCTTCTCAAAGTTCTCCATCTTCTCATTCGGCACACCGCTCTGCTCGAAAATCTTCTTCACGTCCGTTTTATCCAATGTCAGCGGATCCGGTTCTTCTTTGTGTTCTTCGATCATATCATTCAATGTCTCGTGAATGTTACGGACAGTCTCGTAATCACCATCTTCTCCCAATGTATCTTCAATAATCATCTGGAATGTCTCTTTCTGTGTGTCCGCAGACATCGGCATCTTCGCACCAAGAAGCTGGTCGATCATCTCCGGCTGAAGATCTTCTGATTTCTTCGTGTAATAAAGCACACTGTGAAGATCAGTACTTCTGTCGTTGAATGCCGGGAAGAGGAATCCTTTGTCCGGCTTATCAACGATCCAGTCACGGATTCTGTCCTGAATACAGTTCTCTTCCGCGTTATAGCTAAGCCCTGCCTTTGACAGACTGACTGGACAGATGCTCATCAGTATATGCTGATATACTTCATCTGAAGCATCATCCATCTCAAGATCATCGGATGTTCTTCCAGGAACATCGTATGCTGCATGGATCAAAATAATGTAATAATTCTCCGCATACTCATACGTTGCAATCACTTTGTCATAGAATTCTTCCAGAAGCATATCGTCTTCGAGACGGCTGTCACGAAGCTTCAACAGAAATTCCTGCGTTCCGCCCGGCATCTCTGCATCCAGTGGAAACTCCATATTCAGCATATTCTTTCCGATACTTCCGGAAAGTGTCTTCTTAAAAATATCAAAATACTTAAATGCTTCTTCCTCCGGAAGTGCGAGAAATGCGTCTTTTGACTCCATCTTTTTATTCTTCTCATAATCCACATAGCAGCCACAGATTTTCGTAATCGCACAGTTTTTCGGTGAGAACTGCTTACGGATCTCAAGTACTTCTTTTTTATTCATATATGTTTCCTTTCTCCATTCTTTCTATGTTATAATGAATAAACCATCTTTTCGGGGATTGTAAATACCGTAGACATAACATTTTTATTTTACCTCTATTTTCATAAGAAAGAAAGATTTGATTTTCTCAAAATTCTATGGTATTATACGCATTCTGAAAATACAGAAAGGAATTTTTTATTATGTCATCCAACTCAGTTACTTTAACTGCCCGGGAACATGTATTTCCACTCTTTGTTAAATATGTCTCAGCAAATGTACTCGGCATGATCGGATATTCTTGTTATATCCTTGCCGATACGTTTTTTGTTGCCCGGGGAATCGGCTCGGATGCGATTGCTGCACTTAATCTGGTTCTTCCTGCTTTCAGCTTGTTAAACGGAACGGGGCTGATGATCGGTATGGGTGCTGCTGCGCGATACTCGCTTTCCTCCGGCAGAGCTGACAGTGAGATTCACCGCACGATCTTCACCCAGGCACTTCAGCTTGCATTTGTAGCTATGCTGTTCTTTTTCAGCATCGGACTGTTTTTTGCAAGACCTCTTTGTGTCTTACTCGGAGCCGACGGAACTACATTGCCGCATGCAATTCCATATATCAGCATCCTGCTTATGTTCTCTCCGCTGTTTTTGTGCAACAATCTGTTGAACTGTTTTGTCAGAAATGATGGAGAACCGCGACTTTCAATGACTGCAATGCTCGTTGGAAGTCTGACAAATATTGTGCTGGATTACATTTTCATCTATCCTATGCAGCTTGGCATGACCGGAGCTGCACTGGCTACTGCAACTGCTCCACTGGTTGGGATGAGTATTCTGTCCATGCATTTCTGGAAAAAGAAGAATCAGTTTCATCTGGTAAAAACAAGGATACATCTGAAAACTGCTATAGATATCTGCCGGCTTGGAGTTTCTTCTCTTGTCGCTGAATTATCTTCCGGCATCGTAATTCTTGTCTTTAACATGCTGACTCTGAAATTCAGCGGAACGACCGGACTTGCGGCATACAGTATCCTTGCTAATATCGCACTCGTACTTGTGGCGATCTTTACCGGGATCGGGCAGGGCATCCAGCCGATTGTCAGCAGCCACCCTGGTAAAAATGGAGCTCCTGTACGCAACCAGGTAAGACGTTATGCATTAAGCACTGCATTACTTATGGCTTTCATTGCCTATCTGGTTGTCTTTGTCTTTGCAGTTCCGATTGCTGACTTATTTAATAAAGACAAGGATCCGTTGCTTACTTCAATGGCAGCAGAAGGAATGCGCATTTACTTTGTAAGCCTGTTCTTTTCAGGCATCAATATGGTGTCAGCGACTTATTTAAGTGCTTCTGATCAGCCAGTACCGGGATTCATCATCTCTATCTTGCGCGGCCTTGTACTGATCTTGCCGATTGCTTTCCTGCTTGCCGCACTTTTTGGAATGACAGGTATCTGGCTCTGCCTTCCTGTTACCGAGGCAATCGTGTGTATCGTGACTTTTTTCTTTCTGAGAAAATTTTAAGCAAGGTATTTATAAAAGAAGAACTCTGTTGCGAATGTATTGATTCATACATCTCATAACAGAGTTCTTTTTTTATCTTATTTTAAATATTTCGCTGTCTCAAGAATACGGTTTGCATTCTCAATTCTCTCCTGTGTCGGAGGATCGATTCCCTCTAACTTGTAATCATATCCAAGTTCTTTCCACTTGTATGCACCAAGTGTATGATATGGAAGAACTTCAACACGCTCTACATTATCCAGTGTCTCGATGAAATCATGGAGTCTCTCCAGGTACTCATCCTTGTCACTGCGCTCCGGAACGAGTACGTGACGGATCCAGATTGGTTTCTTGATATCAGACAGATAACGTGCAAACTCAAGAATATTCTTGTTGCTCTGTCCTGTGAGAATCTTATGCTGCTCATCATCAATGTGTTTAATGTCAAGCATCAGCATATCTGTGTATTTCAGCAACTCCTGCAGTTTACCAAAGAATGGTTCTTCCTTTGTAAATACAGCTCCGCTTGTATCAATATTGGTATGAACTCCCTGTTCTTTCGCCTTCTTGAAAAGATCAATCAGGAAATCCATCTGCATCAGTGGCTCTCCACCGCTGACTGTGATACCACCTTTATCTTTCCAGTAGCTTTTATAGCGAAGTGCTGTTTTAAGCAGTTCGTCTGTTGTCTTCAGTTCGCCGTCCTGCATCTTCCATGTGTCCGGGTTGTGGCAGAACTGGCAGCGCATTGGACATCCGCTTACAAAAATGATAAAGCGTACGCCAGGTCCGTCAACGGAACCGAAGCTTTCTGTTGAGTGAATGTATCCTTTTACTTCTGACATATATTTCTCCTTCTTTTTCCGGCAGTTTCCTGCCATTCTTCTGCAACCTTCAGATTTGTCTTCTGGCATTTCTTTATAATTGCAGGTCTTGTGAAAAAAGGACGCAGCATGGTGAAATGACTGCGTCCTGATATAGTTTCTGCTTATTTATGCATTTCTATACGCCATTGCTCTCCCAGCTCGAATCCGCTCCGCTTCTTCTCGCTGTAGGGCTGCGCCCTATGAAGCCAGCCAGTAAAGAGTCTCTTTGTAAGCAAGCTTACACGATCCTTTTACTGTCTGTCTTCGCATGGCTTGGCTGAATTACAAATTACATGTGGTCATGGCAAGTTCTTGCGATAACGTCAAGCTGCTGCTCACGAGTAAGGTCGATAAACTTAACAGCGTATCCTGATACACGGATTGTGAAGTTAGCGTACTCAGGTTTCTCTGGGTGCTCCATAGCATCTTTCAGCTTCTCAACACCGAATACGTTTACGTTCAGGTGATGTGCTCCCTGATCGAAGTATCCATCCAGTACGTGAGCAAGGTTCTCTTTACGCTCTTCATCTGTATGTCCAAGTGCACCTGGGTTGATTGTCTGTGTATTAGAAATTCCGTCAAGTGCAAGCTCGTAAGGAAGCTTAGCAACAGAGTTAAGAGAAGCAAGAAGTCCGCTCTGCTCTGCACCGTAAGACGGGTTAGCTCCTGGTGACAGCGGCTCTCCAGCCTTTCTTCCGTCCGGAAGAGATCCTGTAGCCTTACCATATACAACGTTAGATGTAATTGTAAGGATAGATGTTGTCGGTACAGAATGTCTGTATGTGTGGCACTTGTTCAGTTTGTGCATGAATTTCTTCAGAAGCCATACAGCAATCTCATCTGCACGGTCATCATCGTTACCGTATCTTGGGAAGTCTCCCTCAATCTCGAAGTCTGTTGCAAGACCATCTTCGTCACGGACAACTTTAACCTTAGCGTATTTGATAGCGCTTAAGGAGTCTACTACGTGTGAGAATCCAGCAATACCTGTTGCGAAAGAACGTTTAACGTCTGTATCGATCAGGGACATCTGAGCTGCCTCATAGTAGTATTTATCATGCATGTAGTGAATCATGTTCAGTGTATCAACATACAGCTTGGACAGCCACTCCATCATCTGGTCATATTTCTCCATTACTTCATCGTAATCAAGGTACTCGGAAGTAATTGGCTGGTAAGCCGGTCCTACCTGTACTTTGTTCTTCTCATCGATACCACCGTTGATAGCGTAAAGAAGACACTTAGCAAGGTTTGCACGAGCTCCGAAGAACTGCATCTCTTTACCTGTCTCTGTAGCAGATACACAGCAGCAGATGCTGTAGTCATCGCCCCATACCGGACGCATAACATCATCGTTCTCATACTGGATAGAACTTGTTGTTACAGAAATCAGGGAAGCGAACTTCTTGAAGTTCTCTGGCAGTCTTGAAGAATAAAGAACTGTCAGGTTCGGCTCTGGTGAAGGTCCCATGTTGTTCAGTGTGTGGAGGAAACGATAGTCGTTCTTTGTTACCATAGAACGTCCGTCCTGTCCAAGTCCACCAACCTCAAGTGTTGCCCATGTCGGGTCTCCTGAGAACAGCTGGTTGTAAGATGGGATTCTTGCGAACTTAACCATACGGAATTTCATTACCATGTGGTCGATGATCTCCTGAGCTTCCTTCTCTGTGATCTTTCCAGCCTTCAGGTCTCTCTCGATATAGATATCAAGGAATGTAGAGATACGTCCTACAGACATAGCTGCACCATTCTGAGTCTTGATTGCTGCAAGATATCCGAAGTACAGCCACTGAGCTGCTTCATGAGCATCCTTAGCCGGCTGTGAAATATCAAATCCGTAAGCTGCAGCCATTTCTTTCATTTCTTTCAGAGCTTTGATCTGATCTGCAAGCTCTTCACGAAGACGGAAATCCTCACCCTTCATGCCGTGTCTTGCATAACGCTCGAAGTCATACTGTTTTCTCTCGATCAGGAAGTCGATACCATACAGTGCAACACGACGGTAGTCACCTACGATACGTCCACGTCCGTATGTATCCGGAAGTCCTGTAATAATCTTGTTATGACGAGCTTTCTTCATCTCTGGTGTGTAGATGTCGAATACTCCCTGGTTGTGTGTTTTATGATATTTTGTGAAGATCTCATGCAGTTTCTCGCTTGGCTGGTATCCGTATGTTGTACAAGCCTGCTCTGCCATCTTGATTCCACCATAAGGCATGAATGCTCTCTTCAGCGGCTTGTCTGTCTGCAAACCAACAATCTGCTCAAGGTCTTTCATGCTCTCATCGATATATCCCGGGCCATATGCTGTCAGACCGGAAACAACCTCTGTCTCCATGTCAAGAACTCCGCCCTTAGCTCTTTCTTCTTTCTGAAGTTCCTGCAGTCTTCCCCATAATTTGTCTGTTGCTTCTGTTGGTCCCTCAAGGAATGACTCATCACCTTCATATGGTGTGTAGTTCTCCTGGATGAAATCACGCACGTCTACAGAGTGTGTCCATTTTCTTCCCTTGAAGCCAGCCCACTGCTCAAAATTAGCCATTGAAAAATCCTCCTATATTCTTTCCTAAAATAGTTTTGTAATTGTTTTACGGGCATAGTATAACACCGTGTTAAATAAATGACAAGCGTAAAATCGAGAATAAATATCGGAAATCGCTTTGTATTCGATTTAGTACAAAATATACGAAAAAACGCCCATTTTACGGGGAATTGTACGAACTTTAATACAGTAAAAATGTACTGTAAAAAGAACATTTTCCCCATGTGTACGGTCTGATTTACAGACAAATAAACAGTCTCTTTTTCTTTCAAAATTCACTCTAGGTACTTTTCCTCTATGATAACGATTTCGTTTCATGTTTTCTCTATATTTTTGTCAATGGAGTTACGTTCTGTTTTTTGATATAATAGTGTATTAGCGTATCTATATTTAGTTTATGAAAGAGGAATATTATGGAAATCAGAAAGACAAAACCTGAAGAGCTTGAAGTACTTCTTAAGATGTATGAACATGCACGGACATTCATGGCAACTCACGGAAATGCTTCTCAGTGGGAAAACACTTATCCTTCTCCACAGTTGATTCTGGATGACATCACTGAGAGGAACAGTTATGTCTGCACAGAACAGGATCAGATCATTGCTACTTTCTATTATAAAGAAGGGGCTGATCCGACTTATATGCGCATCTACGATGGGGACTGGATCAACGACTCCCGTTACGGAGTCGTCCACCGCATCACTTCCACCGGAAATGTAAAAGGTGCAGCGTCCTTCTGCCTGAACTGGGCCTTGGAACAATGCGGCAACATCCGTATTGATACACACCGGGACAATATCGTAATGCAGCATCTGTTAGATAAGAATGGATTCAAATATTGCGGAATCGTATATGTTGAGGATGGAACAGAACGAATTGCTTATCAGAAAGTGGTTTAATAATACCAAAATCCATAAAGCAAGGAGCAGAGACATTTGATTTTAATGTCTCTGCTCCTTGTTGCTATATGTCTCACAGAATCTTGCTGCGAAGGACGGTTCTTCTCCACCTGCATAGAGATGTGAGATATCTCCTACTTTCAATCCTCGGAAATATGCCGTTCCCTGTTCTCTCTCTTCTGTTACTACTTCTGTCACAGAAGTCGGTGCAAGAGCCAGACTATGCCAAAGCACGAATGGTGATACATTCCATAAATGGGACAACAGCACGCAGCTGATTCCGAAATGGCAGAAAAATGTCACTGTCTCATCACTTTCTTTCTCCACACGATAATGCGCCCCTTCTCTTACATATCCATGCTCTGCGAGAAAGCGATCAAATTCTTCAATCACATGATCGTATACTTCTACAAGATCAGAATTTTTCGCCACTTCTGTTTCACGCCATGCATTTTTATCCATATAAGCTTCATGTTCTGTCCAATACCCCGGAACCATATCCCATGCAATTCTAGGCAGGAAATGCTCACCTTCTTTTTTCACATCGGGATATGCTTTTTCAAGTTCCGGATTTTTATTCAAATCAACCTGCGCCGGGAACTCTTGCAGCCAATCCAATATTTCTGCTGTTTTCCCAGTTACCTCAAGACATGGAGCCGCCGTATCCTTCGCTCTTCCAAGTGGAGACTTATAGCATTCCCCCATATTCATAGATGCTGCACGTTTTGCAAGCAGTGCCGCTTCACGTCTTCCTTTTTCTGTTAATGTGTCATTTACATAATCCGGATCTCCGTGACGGATCAATAAAATTCTCATCGTGCTTCTCCTTTGTAATCAATTATTTTCTCCAGCCATTCCTCTGCCAGTTTGGGCCAACTCTGTACTTCTTTCAGAGTCTTTCGGATTTCTTCTTTCTGCTCTGCTGTCCATTTCGGTGGCTGTGTTCTTCCAATCCCATTTTGCACAAGAAGTTCTTCTCCCTTTTCCTTTGAAAATGAAGTTTCTCCCGCAAGAATCGCTTCTGCAAGCATACGAAGCTGCTCCTGTGTATAAGGCTGTCTTCCTCTGCGTTCCAGCCAGTCCTCTGTTGCAACAGACATTCCATGTACGCCTTCTGAAAATACATGGTGCGCAAATGGAACTCCTTCTTCCAGACATTTCTGGGCTAAAAGATAGCTATTCTGTACTGGAACGGTTCCATCCGTTGCTGTCTGCCAGATAAAACATGGTGGCATTTCTTTTGTTACATACTTTTCAATTGACATATATTCCAGCTCTTTTTTTGTAGGATTCTTTCCAAACAGAGCTACAAAAGAATCTTTATGTGTGTACTTTCCTGTAGTGATTACCGGATAAGACAGCACTGCAGCATCCGGTTTGTTTGAAAACTTCTGATATTTTTCATCCGAATCCTCAATATCCGCTCCATGCACACACAGACTCGCACACAGATGTCCTCCGGCTGAAAATCCACAAACCACGATCTGATCCGATAAAATATGCAGCTGTTCTGCACGAAAACGGATCATTCGCACTGCTCTGGAAATATCTTTCAGCGGCTGAAGCTTTAATGGTGCTTCATCCAGTGGATTCACTGTATATTCAAGGACGAACACATTATAACCGGCCTGATAAAATTCCATTGCAACCAGATGTGCTTCCGAAGGCGATACAAGTCTGTAACCGCCTCCCGGAACCACCAGCATCGCCGGATGCATCAGCTCATCCTCATGAATATAGCTGACCATAATCGGGATAAACCCATGCGCCGCCGGGTAATGATATTCTTCTTTGTGCCATAATTCTATTCTTTCGCCTATCATGTGTTAATACCTCCTGTCTGATTTATAATTTGTGCTTTTCTGTTATTCTTTTAGGAGCACGGACTTTGCTCGTTGCTCGCGTAAAAAAGCCACGAAAGACAAGATCCCCCAACCTTGTCTTCCATGACTCCCATTACATACACTCAACTTGCTTTACAGTTCGAATCCTTCCAGATATGGATTCTCTGCCTCAGAAAACTTCTCTTCCTCAACCATCTGCGCGATTGCCGGGTCAAGTGGCATCTTTCCGAGAACCGGAACATTAAGATCTTCTGCAATCTCATCAATGTGGCTTTCTCCAAATACTTTAATCTCTTTGCCACAATCCGGACACTTCACATAGCTGTAGTTCTCAACAATTCCAAGAACCGGAATATTCATCTGCTTCGCCATTCCATATGCCTTCTTCACGATCATCTGTACAAGATCCTGCGGAGATGTAACGATCACAACGCCATCAACCGGAAGAGACTGGAATACTGTCAACGGAACATCACCTGTTCCAGGTGGCATATCAACGAAAAGATAATCAAGATCTCCCCACATAACATCTGTCCAGAACTGCTTTACAACACCTGCGATCACTGGTCCCCTCCAGATAACCGGTGCTTCCTCGTCTTCCAAAAGAAGATTGACAGACATGATCTTTGTTCCATCTGCTGCTTCACATGGAAGAATTCCCTGCTCAGTTCCTACTGCCATCTCATGAAGTCCATACATCTTTGGGATAGATGGACCTGTAATATCTGCATCCATGATACCAACATTATATCCTTTTGCTCTCATCATTCTTGCAAGGGATGCTGTCACGAGTGACTTACCAACGCCGCCCTTTCCACTGACAACGCCGATCACTTTTTTAATAGATGAATACATGTTCATCGGTTCATGCATATCAACTTTCTTACTTGTGCATGTTCCTGCACTGGCACAGCTGGCACAGGATTCCTCTGAACATCCTGCTGTTTTCTGCTCTTCTGCCATAATACCATAACCTCTTTTCTACAAATAAATAGTGGTATCATTGTAGCACATTTTCTCACAGAATGATAGGCTGAACCTATGCTTTTATTTTTCTAAGTGTTATACTTATGTTAATTGTTATGTTAATTCTTAATTCATTCTAACTTGAATACAATTAGAAAGGAGTTTTCCTATATGCCAGTAATATCCGAGCAGCTCAAGCCAATCGATACCGTCAATGGATTCCAGATCCGTCCCGGCTTTTTCCGTGAATTTGGTGCAGTCGCTATCCCGGGTGGTGTCAACTTTACGATTCATACACACGGAGCTACCTCCTGCGAGCTTCTGCTGTTTCACCGCAAAGCCGAAGAACCTTACGCCGTGATTCCATTTCCGGAAAGTTACAAGATTGGATTCTGCTATTCTATGATCGTCTTTGATCTGGATATCGAAGAATTTGAGTACGCCTATCGATTGGATGGTCCTTATGATGAAAAGAAAGGACTCCGTTTTGATAAAAACAAAATCCTGCTGGATCCTTATGCGCGCGCCGTCACCGGACAGAGCCAGTGGGGGCATGTAAATAACGCCCAGCATGGTTATCGTGCCCGTGTGGTACAATCCAACTTTGACTGGGGTGACCAGCGTCACCATTCTATTCCTATGGAAGACTTGATCATCTACGAGCTACACGTCCGCGGATTTACCATGGATGAAAGTTCCGGTGTTAAGCACCACGGTACATTCGAAGGCCTGCGCGAAAAGATTCCTTATTTGAAAGAACTTGGAGTCAATGCTGTTGAACTAATGCCAATCTTCGAATTTGATGAGATGCGTGATGTACGATTGATTGATGAAAATGAACTTATTGATTTCTGGGGATATAATCCAGTCAGTTTCTTTGCACCAAATACAAGCTACTGTTCTTCTATGGAATATAACCGCGAAGGACTGGAACTCAAGACACTGATCAAAGATCTCCATGACAATGGTATAGAAGTAATCCTCGATGTCGTCTTCAACCACACTGCTGAGGGAAATGAATTCGGTCCGTGCTTTTCTTTCAAAGGCTTTGACAACAACATTTACTATATGTTGACTCCGGACGGACATTATTATAATTTCAGCGGATGTGGAAATACACTGAACTGCAATCACCCTGTTGTACGAGACATGATTTTGGAGTGTCTGCGTTACTGGGTCATCGAATACCGTGTAGACGGATTCCGTTTTGATCTTGCTTCCATTCTTGGGCGAAATGATGACGGAACCCCTCTAAGCCAACCACCGCTTCTGCGAAGCCTTGCATTCGACTCGATCCTTGGAAATGTAAAACTGATCGCTGAAGCATGGGATGCCGGCGGACTTTATCAGGTCGGTTCTTTCCCTTCCTGGAAGCGCTGGGCTGAATGGAATGGGCGCTACCGTGATGATATGCGCCGCTTTTTAAAAGGAGATGACTTCCTTGCCCAGACTGCTGCAGCAAGAATCACAGGTTCTCCTGATCTGTACGATCCTGCTTACCGAGGTGGAAATGCTTCCATCAACTTTCTCACCTGTCATGATGGATTCACGCTTCATGATCTGTACAGTTATAATCAGAAGCATAATGAGGCCAACGGTTGGGGGAACACTGACGGAGCTGACGACAATAACAGCTGGAACTGTGGCGTAGAAGGCGAAACAGATGATCCTGCCATTCTGGCACTTCGTAAACAACTGATGAAAAATGCCTGTGCCGTTCTGCTTTGCAGCCGCGGAACTCCAATGTTCCTCTCCGGTGATGAATTCGCAGACACACGTTATGGAAATAATAACCCTTATTGCCAGGATAACCTGATCTCCTGGCTGGACTGGAGTCTCCTCAAAAAAAATAAGGATCTGTTCGATTTCTTTCAATATATGATCCGGTTCCGCAAAGATCATCCTGTCATCCGTAAGGATCTCGAACCAAGTTATCTTGGTGTTCCGGCAATGAGCACGCATGGGCTCACTCCGGATGAGACAAATTTCTCCGGTAACAGCCATGTTGTCTGTGTACGATTCGCAGGTTATGATGAAGCAATACAAGAAGAAGATCTTGTTTATCTGGCTGTAAATTCCGGATGGTTTCCGGTCACACTCACTCTGCCGGAACTTCCTGAACATTACAAATGGAAAGTTGCGGTCAACACCGGCGATCCTAAATGTCAGTTTTTTCACAAAAATTCAATGCCTACGGTAGAATCTAAAATATTTTTAGGTGAACGCTCTGTTATCATTTTCGTTGCTACCGCTATATGAATTAATTTTTTTAGCTGTTTCTCAATATTTTTTAGAATATTTTTGTTTATTTTTGACAAGCTTGTTGTTTGTATAATATATAACAAGCTTGTCATTTTTTAAACTTTTCTTGATAATTTTTAGATTTATTTGTAGAATATTACTAAATGAAACTTTACTGGTTTGAAGATAGGTTTTTTCAAATACATTTCCTATTTTAAAACCAGTCAGTAATGAACGTTATGGTAAAAGGAGAGGTTTAAAATGAGTAGACTTGAAATCCCAGGTCCAGACAAAGGCCAGCTCGTTGTTGAAGAGCTGTACAAAGATCTGGAACGCAGAATTGAATCCAGCCCTCCGGGATTATGTCCGGTTGACATGACTCGTGCATTCATCGAGATGTGTCAGACACAATCCTGTGGAAAATGTACCCCGTGCCGCGTTGGGCTGTGGCAGTTGAAGAACCTTCTGACAGATGTTATGAACGGTACTGCTACAATGGAGACACTTGATCTGATTGACACATTGTCTGAATCCATCCGCGAAGGATCTGACTGTCCGATCGGATATGAAGCCGGTGCCATGGTACATAAGAGCTTAAGAGACTGTCGCGAAGATTATGAAGAACATGTCCGTCAGGGACGCTGTACCTGCCACTATACACAGCCTGTACCTTGCGTTTCTCTCTGTCCTGCACATGTTGATATCCCTGGATATATCGCACTGACCGGAGAGGGCCGTTACGCTGACGCAATCCGTCTGATCCGTAAGGATAATCCGTTCCCGACAACCTGCGGTTTTATTTGTGAGCATCCTTGTGAGGCCCGCTGCCGTAGAAATATCGTAGATGATGCCATCAATATCCGTGGACTGAAACGAATGGCCGCTGATTATGCAGGCAAGGTTCCACCACCGGAATGCGCACCTTCCACCGGAAAGCGTATCGCTGTCGTAGGCGGTGGACCTGGTGGACTCAGTGCTGCTTACTACCTGCAGTTGATGGGACATCAGACAACCGTATTCGAGATGCTTCCAAAGCTCGGCGGAATGCTCCGCTATGGAATCCCGAACTACAGACTTCCGAAAGATCGTCTTGACGAAGACATTCAGGCAATCCTTGAGACAGGAGTTCAGGTAGAATTTGGAAAACGTATTGGTAAAGATATCACAATTCAGAGTCTCCGCCAGGAATATGATGCTGTTCTTATTTCCATCGGTGCAAGCACTGATAAGAAGCTTGGTATCGAAGGCGAACATGCAGAAGGCGTGATCTCTGCTGTGTCCTTCCTTCGTGATGTTGGAGAAGACAAGAGCCCTGATCTTACCGGACAGGAAGTTGCTGTCATCGGTGGCGGTAACGTTTCCATGGACGCCGTCCGCACAGCAAAACGTCTCGGTGCTAAAAAAGTAAGTATCGTTTACAGACGCCGTACTGCAGATATGACTGCTCTTCCGGCTGAGATCGAAGGTGCAGTTGCAGAGGGAATTGAAGTACTCACACTGAAAGCGCCATCCAGAATCAAGACTGATGAGAACGGACACGTTTCAGGTATCTACGTCACACCACAGATGATCAGCAAGATCAAGGACGGTCGTGCAAGTGTCTGTCCGACAGGTGAAGAAGATTTCCTTATCCCTTGCCAGACACTCATCGTTGCAATCGGTCAGGATATCGAATCCGAACATTTCGCAGAAGCCGGTGTTCCGGTTTCCCGCGGTAAGATCATGACAGAGCGTTATGGCGGTTTCGACAATATCCCTGGCGTATTCGCCGGTGGAGACTGTGCATCCGGTCCTGCTTCCGTAATCAAGGCAATTGCCGCTGCAAAGGTTGTTGCTGCCAATATCGATGAATATCTTGGTTTCCACCATATCATCAGCTGTGATGTTGAGATTCCGGAACCTCGCTTAAGCGACCGCGAACCTTGCGGAAGAGTTGAACTGACAGAACGCGAAGCATGCAGCCGTGTCTGTGACTTTGAAGGCGTTGAAAACTGTATGACAGAAGCCGAAGCAAAACAGGAATCCCACAGATGCCTGCGCTGCGATCATTTCGGTTATGGTATTTTCAAAGGGGGGCGGAAAGAAAAATGGTAAATGTTACAATTGATAATCAGAAAATATCCGTACCTTCCGGAACTACTATCATGGAAGCTGCGGCAAAGCTTGGAACTCCGATTCCGAAATTATGTTATTTGAAAGATATCAACGAGATTGCGGCCTGCCGTGTCTGCGTTGTTGAGATTGAAGGAAAAGACCGTCTGGTCACATCCTGTAATAACGTCGTAACCGAAGGCATGGTGATCTACACGAACAGCCCGAAGGTACGCATTGCAAGAAGACAGACTGTACAGCTTATCCTTTCCCAGCACGACTGCAAATGTGCAACCTGCGTCAGAAGCGGAAACTGTACACTTCAGCAAGTTGCAAATGACCTGAACCTGATCGATCTTCCGTTCAAAGAACGTTTTGAAGATACGCCTTGGGACAAGACATTCCCACTTATCCGTGATTCACGCAAATGTATCAAATGTATGCGTTGTATCCAGATTTGTGATAAGATCCAGGGACTGAACATCTGGGATGTTACAAGTACAGGTTCAAGAACAACGATCAATGTAAACGGAAATAAAAAGATCAATGAAGTCTCCTGTTCTCTCTGCGGACAGTGTATCACTCATTGTCCTGTCGGCGCACTTCGTGAGCGTGATGATACAGAAGATGTATGGAGTGCGATTGCCGACAAGAAGAAAGTGGTGGTTGCACAGGTTGCTCCGGCAGTCCGTGCCGCGTGGGGAGAAGCCCTCGGCCTGTCCAGAGAAGAAGCAACAATCGGAAAGATCATGGACGCCTTGAAAAAGATCGGCGTAGATTACGTCTTCGATACTTCTTTCTCTGCTGACCTTACGATCATGGAAGAAGGAAATGAATTCCTGCAGCGCTTCACCAAAGGAGAATTAAAGCTGCGTCCGATGTTCACTTCCTGCTGCCCTGGCTGGATCCGTTTCATCAAATCACAGTACCCGCATCTGGTGCCACAGCTGTCCACAGCCAAGTCACCACAGCAGATGTTCGGTGCTGTTATGAAGACTTATTTTGCACAATCCATCGGTGTCGCTCCGGAGGACATCTACACCGTATCTGTCATGCCTTGCGTAGCGAAAAAAGGTGAACGCAACATGGAACTTTTCTACGGCGAGTATGCCGGACATGACATTGACACAGTTCTCACTACAAGAGAGCTGACAAGAATGATCCGTGCTGCGCATATTGATCCAAAGAGCCTGAAAGACCGCGAATGTGATCCGCTTATGAAAGAGTGGTCCGGTGCCGGTGTTATCTTCGGTGCTACCGGCGGTGTTATGGAAGCTGCACTTCGTTCCGCACACTATCTTGTAACAGGACGTAACCCGGATCCGGATGCATTTAAGATCGTCCGCAGTCCATCCTTTGAGACGGGTGTTGTAGAAGCTGAAGTCCAGATCGGTGATGCTACGATCCGCGCTGCTGTTGTCAGTGGTCTTGGAAATGTACGCAAACTGCTTGAAGCAATTGAACATGGTGAAGTACACTACGACTTTGTGGAAGTTATGGCCTGTCCGGGAGGATGCGTCGGCGGAGGCGGTCAGCCGATCCACGACGGCGAAGAACTTGCACACACACGCGGTGCAAACCTCTACTTCCTTGACAAGAACGCAAAGATCCGTTTCTCCCATGAGAACCAGGATGTTATGAAATTGTACAACGATTTCCTTGAGAAACCATTGTCACACAAATCACATATGCTGCTTCATACAGATCATACAAAGTGGGATATGCCTAGATAATAATTCCTATATAAAACAAGAGCCAGAACAGTGGGAAGATGCGGTGCTGTTTCTGGCTCTTGCCAAAATCAGGCAGGACGGATTCATTTTCCCGACCTGCCTGATTCATCATATTCTTATTCTACTGTTACACTCTTTGCAAGGTTTCTCGGCTTATCTACATCAAGTCCCTTTGCAACACTTACATAATACCCGAGCAGCTGCAACGGAATCACTGCGAGGCTTCCCATAAAGTGCTCATCCACCTTCGGAACATAGACTGTAAAGTCTACCTTGTCTTCCATCTCATAATTGCCATAGTTTGTCACACCCATCAGATATGCGCCACGGCTCTTACATTCCATCATATTGCTGACTGTCTTCTCATACAGCTTGCTCTGTGTCAGAACTCCGATTACGAGAATATTGTCCTCGATCAGACTGATTGTTCCATGCTTTAACTCACCTGCGGCATAAGCCTCAGAATGAATATAAGAAATCTCTTTCAATTTCAAACTTCCTTCCAGACACACTGCATAGTCAACTCCACGGCCTACAAAGAAAACATCATGTGCATTCGCATATTTGGCTGCGAACCACTGGATTCTCTCCTTATCCTGAAGAACCTTTTCTATCTTCTCCGGAATTGTCTGAAGTTCAGAAATATAGTAGCTGTACTGCTCATCTGTGATCAGCCCTTTCACCTTCGCGAACTGAACTGCAATACAATCAAGAGCTACAAGCTGTGCGCTGTATCCCTTTGTTGTAGCAACCGAAATCTCCGGTCCTGCCAGTGTATAGAACACCTTATCTGCCTCACGGGCAATACTGCTTCCGATTACATTTACAACTGCAAGTGTAGCAAGTCCTTTATCTTTCGCCATACGCATAGCTGCCAATGTATCTGCGGTCTCTCCGGACTGGCTGACCACGATAACCAGACCATCCTTCACAAGCGGCATCTCACGGTAACGGAACTCAGATGCAAGCTCTACTCGAACCGGAATCTGAGCCATCTCCTCGATCACATACTGAGCCTCAACTCCTACATGCCATGCAGAACCGCACGCAACAATGTAAATCTGGCTGTATTTCTTAATCTCTTCCTCTGTAATATCAATATCCGTAAAGTCGATCACTCCGTCTTTCACAACAGAATTCAGAGTATCACGGATTGCTTTCGGCTGCTCATAGATCTCTTTCATCATGAAATGCTCGAAACCGGCCTTCTCTGCTGCCTCTGCATCCCATTTGATCTCTGTTGTCTCTTTCTCGATCTCGTCACCATTAAGATCATAGAAATGAGCCTCTCCCGGAACAAGCTTTGCAAACTCAAGGTTTCCGATATAGTATACATTTCTTGTGTATTTCAGGATTGCCGGTACATCAGATGCAACATAAGTCTCGCCATCTGCAATACCGATGATCATCGGGCTGTCTTTTCTGGCAACCCAGATCTCTCCCGGATAATCCTTGAACATCAGCTCAAGTGCATAAGAACCACGTACACGAACCATAGTCTTGGCAATCGCATCGATCGGTCCTAAATTATATTTCTTATAATAGTAGTCAACCAGTTTGATCACTACTTCTGTATCTGTATCACTGTAGAATGTATAACCATGCTTTAACAGCTTCTCTTTCAACTCTGTATAGTTTTCGATAATACCGTTATGTACTCCGACAACCTCAGACTCAACTGTACCGGATCCACTTCTCTCACAGTTTCCGGATACATGCGGATGTGCATTGATCTGACTTGGCTCACCATGAGTCGCCCAGCGTGTATGACCGATACCGCAAGTTCCCTTGAGTGCCTTACCACTGTCTGTCTTCTCTGAAAGATTACTCAGACGTCCCTTCGCCTTAACAACCTGTGCAAGATGCTCTCCGTCACGCACTGCAAGACCTGCTGAATCATATCCTCTGTATTCCAGCTTAGACAATCCGTCCAACAGAATCGGAGCTGCCTGATGATTTCCTGTAAATCCTACGATTCCACACATAAATAATTCCTCCTATTAACTATCTGCAGTTACTGTTCACACGATGTGCGACCAGCAACGCATCTCGCCATTTTAAATCGCCTTTGGCGATGGGGCGAGATGCATTCAAGCCAAAACATGCATCCTCCGTGTCAATCAGCGAAGTGATTGACACGGGAGTGAACAGTAACTATCTGCATCCCTCTCTACAAATAGTTATATGCATTTCCATGTTGTTTTCCCTTTTCAATGAGCCTATCACTTTCGTAATTGTTACAAAAAAGTTAAATAACTCATTCGTTAGTGTAACACAGATAGGCGAAATAGGGAAGTAAAAAATGCATTTTCTTAATCACTTTCCCATCACTACAGTGGCCAGTCAGGGAACCTTCCGTTCACGATTGCATGCATGATTCTGTCCTTCGCCCCTGGCGTCTCCCTGTTGATCTGCTCCATCAACTGTTTTGCATACGCTCTTTTTGTTGAACCGTCTACCGGACAGGTATTCTTAACCACACGGATTCCCTGGTCTGCAACAAAGTGCGCTACACCTCGCTCCGGAACATACATCATCGGACGGATCACCGTCACTCCCGCTTCCGGCAATTCTGTCACTGGTGGGAATGCATAGAACCGACCTTCATAGATTAATGACATCAATGCTGTCTCAATAAAATCATCCTTATTATGTGCATATGCCATCTTATTGATTCCAAGCTCTCCCAGCCGTTGATACATCGCACCCTTCCGAAGCTTTGCACACAAAGAACACGGTCTTGTATCCTTATTCTCCTGAAATACGATCCGGGCAATCTCTGTATCAACCTGCTCATAAGGAATCTCCAGGTGCTCACAAAACTCTGCTACGCCCGTAAAATCCATCCCTTCAAATCCTACGTTGCAGGTAATCGCAGATAATTCGAACCTCTTCGGGTAAAATTCCTGCAGCAACTTCATCGAATAAAGCAGAGTCAGGGAATCCTTGCCGCCGGAAACACCTACCGCGATCCTGTCACCGTCTTCTATCATGTTGTAATCTTGTATCGCCTGACGGATCAGACTTAATAATTTCTGTTGTTTCATCTTTCCTCAACTACTACTTTGCATCTTTCTATGTTCATCACATAACCTTCCAAATATTAGTTTCATAATATCACTTTTCCATAATACTTTACAACAATTTTGCGAAATTCAGGTTGCGGATTTTGTAAGCACCTCTTATACTTTATTATTATGTATGATACAAGGGTCAAAAGGTCATGCGTTTCTTGCTTGCATGAAAAAGCATGACTTATTGACCCGCAAAACACCGAAAAGTAGCCATTTTTCGTAGAAAAATGAGCGGATTTGAGGTGTTTTAGGATTGCGAGAGCATGAAATGCGAAGCAATCCGTGTATCATAGGGGTCAAAATACCTTTTGACCCCAACATCTTATGTATGAATGCGGAGGGATGAAAGCATGAAGATACTTCTGATCAATGGGAGTCCTAAAGGTAAAAGAAGTAATTCGTTAAAGCTTGCATACAGTTTCATTGAAGGATTTAAAAATGGATGTACGGATGATGAAGAAATCATCTCCATCGATGAACTCCATGTAGCTTCAATGAATATAGCTGCGTGTAAAGGATGCTTTGCGTGCTGGCAGAAAACGCCTGGCATATGCTGTATCAAGGATGATATGCAAAAGGTTATTGGAAAACTGATTGATGCTGATCTTATTCTGTGGTCTTTTCCACTGTACTATTTTAATGTCCCAGGTATCTTAAAGAATTTGATCGACCGTCAGCTTCCTATGAGCCTTCCTTTTATGAGTTCAAAACAGAACGGATACGGAAGCGGAAGTCATGACTCCAGATATGATATGGAAGGTAAAAGGCATGTTCTGATTTCCACCTGTGGCTTTTATTCTGCTGTTGGAAACTATGACAGTGTATTGCGGATGTTTGATCATTTTCTCGGCAAAGGAAATTATACGACCATCTTTTGTGGTCAGGGAGAATTATTCCGTGTAAAAGAATTGTCTGCAAGAACAGATGAATATCTTTCCACTGTAAAATGTGCCGGCTCAGAATATGCAATGACCGGAACAATCTCTGAAGAAACAGATGCAATACTCCGCACGCTTTTATATTCCAGAGATGTGTTTGAAAAAATGGCAGATGCCAGCTGGGGCATCAGTAAAGTAACCGGAGAAAAAGAACCGGATGATCTTGTATTTACCCGGCAAATGGCCGCTCTTTATAATAAAGATGCCTACGATGGAAAAGACCGCGTGCTTGAGATTCACTTTACTGATTTGGATCACACCTACCAGATTCAGCTTAGCAAGACAGGAAGCGAAGTATTTACTGATGGACGTCTTTCTCCAACTACTCGCATAGATACGCCTTTTACTGTATGGTCAGCTATTTCCCGTGGAGAAATCGGTGGCGCAGAAGCATTGGGGAAACAGATGTATACGGTATCCGGCGACTTTTCCTTGATGATTGATTGGGATAAACTCTTCGGAAACGCATCTGTGGTCAAAAAAACAGAGAAAACGCCGCAAAATACGATTGAACAGAAAAAGCCTTCCATGACGACAATGCTGATACCATGGATTACGTTCTGGATCGCTGTTTCTATTCATCCGGAAGTCGGAGCTGTGATAACACTACTTGTGATCGCAACAGTACCGTTTATTATGAGAAAACATAAATTTGTCATCTGGGATCAGCTCTCTATGGCAGCTGTTGCTATACTTTCTGCAGCGGCAAATATAACCGGAAACGGAGTTCTTCCAACAAACATCGGATATCTTGTATTTGGACTCTTCTGGCTGCTTTCATGCCTGACAAAAGAACCTTTATGCGCTGCATATGTAAAATATAATTATGGAGGTGAAAATGCGCATCAGAACCCTCTCTTTATGAAGACAAATTATATTCTTGCCGCGGCATGGGGCACGCTATATGTACTGACAGCAATCTGGACCTTTCTGTTTAAGAAAGCCGGGTTTGGAAATGTACTTATTCTTGTGAATAATCTGATTCCTATATTGATGGGGCTTTTCACAGCATGGTTTGAAAAATGGTATCCTGCACGGATGGCAAGAGGCAAGAGAAAATAATAATTCTCTTGCCTCTTATGATTCTCAACTACCTCTTTCAATATATCTTCTGTACGCCCAATCTTTGACAATTCTAAGATAACATCTCCATGTTTAAATCTACAACTCTTTCAACAATTCCAACAGTTCTTCCTTACTGAAACTTCCACTTCCCATTTCTTCTCCGCCAATAATCTGATCAGCAAGAGCCATCTTCTTTTCCTGCAATTTTACAATATTCTCTTCTATTGTTCCCTTGGCAATTAATTTGTAAACGGTTACTATATTCTCCTGGCCAATCCGGTGTGCACGGTCTGTTGCCTGATTCTGCACAGCAAGATTCCATATATTCCAGCAATACAGTGTTTGCACCCCCATTATAACTGTAATACGCAGGGCACTCACATGTCATCTCATAAACTTCCTGATCTGTATAATCATATTCTTCTGTGATCATATCTCTCCTGCACTTCCGTTACATATTATTGATATCTCTGGCACTATTACAATACTGCTCTGCCTCAGTATGCTTTGCTCCATTAATATTTATAACTCAAACTCTTTCAACAGCTTTTCCTGATATTCCTTGTCAACTGCCGCTTTCAATATATCTTCTGTACGCCCAAGCTTTGACAATTCAATATTTAACTGGTTAATTCTGTTTACTCCTTCTGTTCGTCCCTCTTCTCTTCCTTCCTCCATTCCAATCTTACGGCCAGCTTCGATTCCTCGTCTTTCTGCGGTTAACATTCCTATATTGTAATCTCTGATTGCTCGTTGTCTTGTCTCGTATTCTAACCTCTTCTTTTCATCTGCGCTTAATTTATCCAATACGTCATATGCTTCTTCCAATTCAGAATTTTTCTTTGCCATTTCTTCAAAATCCTTTCTGGTTTTTCCTCCAAGAAAGCGCATCCACTGCAACAGGCTTGTCTCATTCTTCTCTTCCGGCGGAAGTTTCGACAATTCTAAGATATGCATCTCCATAAGATCTGTATACTCTTTTCCTGTCTTTGCATCACAGAATACAATTCTGCGATAACATTCTTTATCATCTTGAAAATGATCATATGCAAGAATACTCACATGGATACACTTCTTCAAACAATCGTATCCCTCACCTTCTTTGATTTCACCTGCATACATCTTACTCAGATAATAAACAGAACGGTTTGCCCAACAATCAAATGCTTCTACCTGCATCTCAAAATCGATCTGTTCTCCATCTTTCAGTTTCACCCGGACATCTAAAATCCCATACTTATCATCTTTCGATTCTTTTCTGAGAATTGTAGGCATAAGTTCTGTGTTCTCCACCTCGCTGGACGGAACATTTAATAATGCTGCAATGATATTCTTGCGGATATTGTCATTCTGCATCAATTCCTTGAAACAGAAATCTACCGTTGGAAGCATGATAAAGTCTTCCTGCTTCTCTTTCAATGTTTTGCATTGTGCTGTTGCTCTCTTAGTTGATACACGTTTCTTGTTTTCTTTCATAGAATTCTCCTCTCTTCTGTGCAATGAATGATTGCCTGAAGAAGAGGATTCTAAAGTTATATTTATCTTAACACAAGATAGTTTTCTATGGAAGTAACTATCTCTTAAAATCAGATATTTGAGAGACAGTGACGCGAAACTTACTCCATCACATAATCTTCAAACAATATTCATCTTTTTGGTTTGTCATCGGATTATCTGCTCGAAAATCTGAGCTTATTGAATAATTACCGATTTGGTTTATAGATCTTTTTGCAGTTCATCAGAATGATGACTGCGTGGTATTAGATTAGCATGAGAATTCTATTATTGCAAGCTGAATTTTTTAATGCTCTAGTGTTCACAGGTGTTATGTTACTGTTCTTACTACGTGCAACCAGTAGCGTATCTCCGCAGCAATCCGCAAGTAGAAGAAGTGCCGGAATATCTAAAGACTATTCCACCAACACTTCTTCTACTTCTTTACTGTACTTACAATGCTTTGTCCAAATGCATCTTATCGTACATTAATAAAACTTTTATACATTATTCATTTTTGCTTTATGGGGTCTGACCACCAGTAGTTCAATGTGAAATTTAATAGTGCCTGACACCAATGTGGTCAACTCGTACCTAAAACAAAATGAGACTAAAGTTCCAAAAAGCGGAAAAACAAAGGAATCTTTTACCTACGCTTTAAATCAGGAACGGTATCTTAGAGTGTTTCTGGACGGTGGTGATGTTCCGATCGATAATAACGCCAGTGAACGTGCAATCCGAGGTTTCTGTATTGGAAAGAAGAACTGGGAGATGATTGATATGATCAACGGAGCAACAAGTTCAGCAATCATCTACAGTATCGCAGAAACAGCAAAAGCGAATGATCTGAAGCCTTATGCTTATTTTGAATATCTGCTGACAGAGATCCCAAAGCATGCAGAGGATAAAAGTACTGACTTTCTAACGGAACTTCTGCCATGGTCTGCGTCTTTGCCTGAACATATCCGGAAGCCTAAGAAAGCAGTTGAAGAATAATATGGCCGCTAAAAGCGGCCTGATATTTGTCAAGGTACTCAGGTTCTATCGTTTACGTTATTGACCGTTGTTCCATATGTTTCTCTAAAGATTTTGGACAAGTAGAACTTATTGATAAAATTGCCCAATAAATTAAAAATCCCCCGATATTCAGCTTCGAATGTATCCAGATCCGAATATTGCATTGTTCCCTGTGTCATCATTTTCTCTTCGCTTTGACATAAAATGTCGCGGATTAAGCATTCCTTTTATATTCTCATACCTTCCTGGTGTAAGACTCAATATTCCGAATTAGGACGTACTTGAAGATCTACAGTTCCATACGTTATTATCACTATATTGGGACTTATCTCCTGTATCTTTTCTAATAGTCCCATAGCATATTTAACCGTTGTTCCGGTCAATGCAAGATTATGAATATCAATTATCTCGTCCTCATAATCTTTTTTAACTGTCCATACAGTTTTTCAGTATAATTAATCTTCAATTTACCAATTCCTTGCGTAATTGAATCTCCCAGAAGCACTATTTTCATTTACTAATTTTCTCTTTCTATTGCAATCTTCATTTGCTCTATATCCGCAAAATAATCTGCATATTTTTTTATCCACTCTATATCTTTTTCCCACCATTTCAATTCCATCAAGAACTGAATATCGCTCTCTGAAAACCTATAGCGGATAATCTTTGCTGGAACACCACCAACAATTGCGTATGGTGGAACGTCTTTTGTTACTAGTGCACCCGCAGCAACAACTACACCGTCACCGACTGTAACCCCTTGCATTATCACTGCGTCCGTTCCTATCCAAACATCATTTCCGATAGAGTTTAAAAATTTCTTATCTTCATCTATATATTTAAACTCTTCAAATTTTTGCGTTTTGACAAATGAAACTGCATCAGTTGTACTTGCTGAATAAAAGCCCGGATAAGTGCTTACATGTTCTTTTGTGGGATGATTTCCACCGATATTTTTTACACCAGGCGCTATGGACGAATATCTTCCAAGCTTTACATTGATTAACTGTGTGCCTCTTTCTATATACGTTCCATATCCTAAAATGCAGCCTATCAAATTGGCTTCCTTCTGTATGGTATTATGGCCTTCCAAAGAAGTATTAACAATATTACTTCTCCAACTAATTTTGCTATTATTCTCTTGTAATTTATACTTTAATGTATGTACCATCCACTTTATGTTCATCAATTTCTCCCTATTTAATATCAGTTTAAGCGTTTATTCCTGCCGTGTCGCTTTTCCAAATAAGAGGCATAAAAATAACGGTTGAAAAATTGTCGGTTCTGACGCAAAGCTTAAGAATGCAAGTGCAAAATATAGAATTTTATTTTTCCATTCATTGGAAAAACTCGCCAGTCCATCTAGATAGCACCCTAAAATTCCTAATCCACCTACTAGGCCAAACTGTAAAAATACAGAAACAATTCCATTTGTTCCATCTGCCAATCCATACTGCTTTATAAGCTGATTATTCTGATAACCAACCCCAAGAAACGGTCTATTCCATATCTGGTCAAAAAGAATCTTCCACTCCAGGTTTCTTGCTACAAACGAAGCATTTCCAGATGCAAATTTATTAGTAATTATTCCATATGTATTTTCTTCCCATACTATGAAACCAATACCAATTACTGCAATCAGAATTGCTTTCATATCTACCTTAAATGTAAATACTTTTGTTCCAATTTTTCCAATTAAAATAATAAGCAACAATAAAATTCCTGTTGTTGAAAAAGTTGTTACAACCGTTGCAGCATATATGATTACATATTTTTTTCGTTTCTTGCTCATTTCATCTTGTTCAAATAACAATAACATAGCTAATGAGACAAAAATCGCAAACATTCCCCCCTCATGATATGGTCCAAAATTTCTCATCAGGTACTGATTTCCTGGGAAATTATAAATGAGTGCATAACGACTTTCCACACTCCAATACTTTACAAGTGGTATGGTGTTTATCACCTTCATCGGATTCGTTACGAAAAACGCAAAACACCCCAAGCTTATTATGCAAATCACCGCCATAATATCGACGTAATATTGCGCAAACAATTTCCACTCAATAAATTGTGACAGTATACATCCTGAAACCACTACAAGAAACAGTGATATATGCCCATCAACATTTCCACTATAAACCATTAAATTTATCATAATAATACAAGACAAAAGAATCATTTTTATCATCTTTTTTCTTGGTATTTTCCAGTTCCTTCCAAACACAAACAAGCAAACCGAAAATAGGAACAAGAAAATAGTGCTCTGTGAATTCCATATAAATGTAAATTGAACAACTCCTGACGTACAAATCAACATAAACGTGATCAAAAAATTAAGAAGTTTCTTTTCTTTTTCACGATACATTATTTCCTCCTCCAGTCCACTCGTATTCAATTTTTCTATAGAAATCACCTATTTTCTTTTCAAATTCATTCCATGAAAATTCTTTAATGGTTTTCTGTGTATTCACACTCATTCTCTCTACTTCGTCCGGATTATTTAAGAAATATAAAATAGCATCTATAATTGCCTTCGAACTTTTTGCTTCAATAATCAGTCCATCTTTCTTATCTTCAATAACACTACCAACGTTTTCAGTTACGATACAAGGCATTCCGGCTGCTATTGCCTCATACACACTTAGCGATGACCCTTCAGCCAATGACGGAAGAACAAACACATCGCTCTGATCGAAGAATTTGTGTATTTCCGCATGTGGGATTTTCCCATAATAATTTATATTGCTTGCTTGTTTTATTTTATCTAATAATATTTCACCACCAGTGTCAGGTGCTCCTATCATATTTAACTGCACCGCTTTTCCTTGTAAGCCTTCCATTGCTTTAATCAAATAGTCGATTCCTTTTCTTTTTGATATATTTGCAACGATTAATAAAGAAAGCTTTTTTCCTTTTTGATATATTCTTGTGTGGTAATTAAAATCTGCAATGCTTGCACCATATGGAATAATTTGAATTTTTCGTTCTAGCTCCTTACTGTTAATTCGATTTAGTATTGATTTCTTCACAAAGTGTGATGCCATCAAAACCTTATCTGCAGCAATTAAATTTTCTTTTTGATTTGAAAGTTTTTTGTCATGTTCTATATCACTCGGCTCAGCTATAAATTGATTTACATCATATGCTAAAATTTGTTCATAAATAATTTTAATATGATGCTTTTTTGCATATCTTATCACAATATTGCAATAATCCTGTAGAACATGAATACAATCTATCCCTTTTAGATTATGAATTGCCCACGTTTCAAAAGCCCAATTATACAATTTTTGAAACTGCTTCGGTTTAGCTTTTGCCAGCAAAAACAATACTTTAACAAAAAAATTAGTTTTTACACACGTTGATATTATTTCATATTTATAACCATCAATTTGTTTCTTCCATTTAGTTTTTCTTACAATTTTATCTAAAAAATCATTCTTATCGTAATAACCAAACAAGCCTATAACTTCTGCTCCACTCTCCATGACACCTGCCATACTATAATAGACATGATGTTTTAGCGGATGTATAACTGCAATTCGCATCTTTCTATTCCTTTCCTACCGATTATCTATCTAATTACACTTTTAAGTACCTTTTCCACATTTTTATCGCCAATTCAACAACAAGAGCACTTGTCCAAAACACTGCAAATATACATACAAATGCTATCATATTAAGCCAAACATTATATGTAGCAAAAACTTTTTTTAATGCACTGGCAACTTTCCATGTGATTAATGCGGATATCAAAATAATGCCAAAATTTCTCATTGACATCAATCTGACTTCTGCAACCTTTTGTTTCATAAATAAGGCTAATATTGCTAATGAAAATATTGCCGCCAACGATGTTGCATAAGCTACACCTTTTATTCCCATTATATAGGACAGCAATAAATTCAATCCAACATTGATAAATACAGATGTACCTGTTACAAAGCTAGGGAACTTGCTATTTTTTGCGGCGTAATAGACATACATACATATATCGCGAAGGACATATACCGGCAAACCAAGAGCATATCCTTTTAAAATTTCCCCAGCTATTACAGCATTATCTTGTGTATAGTTTCCCCTTACAAACAAAATTGAAATGATCTCTGTACTAAAATTAAACAAAATGATAAAACACGGCACAATAAACATTAAAATCATTTTAGTTTGCTTTTCAACAATGTCTTTAAACTCTTTTTTATCACCTCTCATGTATGCTTTTGTCATAGTTGAATAAATAATTTGCATCAACGATGTAGAAAAAACGGTGTATGCAAGGCCATTTACTTTTGATGCTAATGACAATGCCGTGACACTTCCAGTCCCAAAACCAGAGGCTACTTGATTATCTACAAGAGTATTAATTTGCAATAGTCCTGAACTTAAAAGCATTGGTGGCATAAGCAAAAAGAAACTTTTAATTTTAGGGTTATTCCAATAAAAATCAAGTTTCGGAACAAAACCAACGATTTTTAGCCCCCCTACTAATGCCACTGACTTAATTGCATATCCTAACACAACACACGCAATTAAAATATATGGTGATGTCACCCCACAAAACAGTGCAATCAATACAGGCACAGGAAACAACAAATCCATTATTGTTGGGTAAATATTTCTATCGTATAACCGCATCACAATCTCATACGCCGAAATCAGTACTAAAAATATTAATGACCATGCACTAATCTTAATCAATTCACCTGCCAAAATAATGGTATCATCATCCATCCCTGCAGCCATTAACTTTACAAAGAATCGAGGAAATAAATATACAAGTCCAATAACTATCAACATAAGTATTACACTTATCGTAACAATCTTATTGACTGTTTTATTCATTCTCTTTTTATCTTGCGTATATTGTTCTGCCGCAATCGGCATCAATGAATTACTATATGCGGAACTAAAAAGTCCAAATAATGTTATAACTAGCAAATACGCCACATTATAAGCATCCGAACTAGCTGAAGCTCCCAATGCTTCTGCTATTTTCATCTCACGAAGCAGGCCTAATATTTTTCCTAGCATTGTGCATGCAATGGCTATTAGGCTTGCAATTTTTATTTTATTTGATATTGTTGTATTCATCTGATAACTGTTAAAACCATCCTAAAAGCAGTTTTTTACTTTTCCAAAGTAACGTTTTACCTTTATAAATATTTTTGCTTTTTCTCCACCGTATTTAATAGATACTTTCTTTGACTCTTCCATGAACTTCTGTGGATCCGAACTTTGTCCTGTTATATCATATTTACAAATAACTTTATTGACATACTCAACTGTATAATTATTTTTCAAAATTTTAGTCAGCCAGTCCCTATCCGCACATAACCGATATTGTATATCAAATGGATACCGACACAGCACTTCTCGCTTTGCAAAAATTGACTGGTGGCAAATCATATATTCCCTATATACACAATTGAAAATTGTTGCCTTATTCTTTTGGACTGTGATTATTCCATTTTTTTCAATATCTCCATAATAAATATCTGCATTTGATTTCATCTTCTGAACCATATCATTTAAAACATTTTCATTACAGAAGCAATCACCAAAATTCAAGAAAAAAATATATTTTCCAGAAGCTTTTGACACCCCTTTATTCATCGCATCATAAATACCTTTATCCGGTTCAGAGAATATTGTCATATATTTAAAACATTTCCTATGTTTTTCTATTTCCTCCACTGTTCCATCTTTGCTTTTTCCGTCTATTACAAGATACTCAAAGTTTTTATATGTCTGTGTCTTCAATGATTCAATAGTTTTTTCTACGTCTTTTTTACAATTATATGAAACCGATATAATTGTAATCAGTACATCCTTCATAGCTTTTCCTTTCTTCATTTCCAGTTCATATTAAAAATATCTCGATATCCTGTATTTTTTGCTTTATTATTGCTTACCTCTATCGCATACTGATGTACCTTTTCTGTCACCTTTTGAAATTCACTCTGCTCCATAACAGCATATTTCTCAACTGCATTCACAAAGGCGCTTTTATTTTCTAACAAAAAAATATATCCTACACCTTTCGATTCGAAATCCTGCCACGGTGTTTGATTACTTATAATGCATGGACAACCCGCAGAAAGTGCTTCCTGAATAACATGGCCAAAATTTTCTCCTAAAGTCGGAAAAAGAAAGACATCATACAGTTTTAGAGTCTCTACAACATTTTCTGAATCAAGATTTCCTTTCCATTCCCATTTCACATTATTGGGAAGATTCCTCAGTTCCTGTTTGCACTCCTCCCAATATTCCTGTACATGCACTGGACCATATATGGTAAATTTAATGTTTGACTTTGCTTCCTTCAAAATTTCAATTGCATACTTTAAATTCTTCTTGGGTGCAATTCGTGAAATCCATACAATTTTTAGACTTCCAGCTTTCTTTTCCTTTCTAACATTCTCCTCATTAACCTTTCGTGGCAAGTCTTCAGCAATAAAAAACTGTTTATCTGTTGCTACTACCTGCCTCTTTATCTCCGAAATTTCCATTTCAGACGTTGCAGACCAATATATATTCTTAAACATCCCCAATAAATTAAAGATTGTTGTAAAAGTTTTCTTCTTGAGGTATTTTAATTGAAACTCCTTTGGCGAAAACAATCCCATCGCAGCAACAATAACCGGAACTTTAATTTTACCAAGACGATTTGCAATCAATGTGTTAATTGCATAATCATTAAAGCAACCGCAAACATACACCAAATCTACCTGCCTAGCAAGTTCCACTATTAGCTTCTGGCTAAATCCTTTCGGCGGAACATAATATACATCCGCATTACCTACACGATTCCAACCATTAACTTTGATATTCGGATAGGCTTCTGTATCTCCATGATCTCTATCACAGGTCAGTATTTTAAAATTGTATTCTTTTCCCAAAAAATCTGTCAGATTCTTAATGGAACGTACCGGTCCTCCGTCTTTGTATCCCGGAAGATACCGCCCCATAATAATCAAAATATCTTTGCACCCATCCGTCATCGTTCTTCTCCTCTTATGCTTTCAAATCTCCCTGTGGCTTCATCTTAGTACCATTTTTCTCGCATTCATAAATCTTGGCATCTACTAAAAAACGATACCAATATGCCTGCAAGAAATGGAATATCTTTCCCTCTGGCCCATCTAAGAAACCCAGCTTAATGTAATACCGATAGATGAAATACAAATGCGCACGGAAAAACTTCGGCAGTCTATAATAGCCACTGTTCTTTACTACACGCTTCATCTTTGCTTGCCCAGACGATGTGCCATCCTGTTCCAGACTTTCATCCATTTCATTCTCAAGTGTCATCTGGTGATCCAAAACTTCCCGATTGCTGTACCAGTTGTGTTTTGCTGTCCACCATTCCAAATCCTTCTGATTGTTGTCAATCAGATCATTCTTAAACTCAACAGTTGTCCCCTCGGACAGAATCATGTGTTCATCCATGATTTTCATCTCGCAGGAAGCCTTACCTGTACGGGAAATACGAAGTAACAATTCTGGATAGCGACCACCATGCTTGATCCAGCGGCCCATGAAATAAACCCTGCGCCGAAGGATAATACCATTCACAGGTTCCTTGACATTCGGAAGTTTCTCATCAATTTCCGCTGCCAAATCTTCCATGATTTCTTCATCAGCATCCATACGCATAGACCACTCTGTATCGATACCAGTGTTTTGGAGCCCCCAATTCAACTGATCTGCATAAGAAATCCACTTGTTCTGGTAAAAATCCAAACTAGATCCAATTTTCTGAAGTTCTGCATTTAGTTCTTTACATAAAGCTTCTGTTCCATCTGTACTGAAACTATCTACAATAACGAATCTCTTAGCAACTCCACGAAAAGACTCCACACACTTTCTGAGATTCTTTTCTTCATTTTTTGTTAGTATAACTACTGTTAAATCTGTCATTTTCCTCACAACCTTTTAATAACTCTCGCCGGGTTTCCAGCAATCACACAGTTATCTTCAAATTTTCCAACGACCACCGCACCGGCACCAACAACGCAACCATCACCCAGCACTGTGCCCTTCAGTATTATCGAATTGCACCCGATGAAGCAGTTTTTGCCAATCTTAATCTCTCGGCTCGGAACCTGATCACTGTCACCGCCGTTTTCATCTCGCAGGAGCTTGTTTCTCGCCTCTACCTCAATCGGATGGAAGTCATTGTCCAGAATCTTGCAGTTGCCGCCGATGCAGGTATTCTCGCCAATCGTGATCTTCTTTCGAGCGTAAATTGTTGCTCCACTTATTCCAACGTTATCGCCAATCTCGATCTCTGCTCCCGGAGCACGAGTGACAATAATCGTCCGGCTATAAAGACCAACCAGATTACTAAGGAAGCTACTCTTGATTGTAACGTTCTCGCCAATCTTTAGCTTGGCACCACTTTTGTTGAAGATGATTGGCACACCCTCCAGCAAGAGGTTCTTTCCATATTCAACTTTCGTCATCTTCATAACCAGCTTAAACCAGTTACTGTTCATACCCCTTGCCTCCTTTACAGTTTCAGAATTTCTTCTGCGTACTTTCTCACCGATACATTTCTGGTAAGATTCTTCTCCAAATTCTCGCGGCCTCTGGCTCCCATGGCCTTCAGCTCTTCACTTCCTGCATTGTCAATAAACCAACGGAGATTTTCTTCCACCTTGTCATACTCACCCGGCTCACAGCACAGGCCGCCTTTGGTATCCTCGATAATGCAACGGATCTCAGAGCCAGATTCCAAAACCCCAATTACTGGCCTTGCCGCAGAGGCCAGACCATAATATTTTGATGGGCAACTTACGCCTTTAATGCCTTTCGCATTCACACACCAGTGAACATCACCAGCGTTCAGGCTATAAATCAGGTCAGCCTTATCCTGATATGGAATGAATACCACATTGTCCATGTGACGCTCTTTCACATACAGCACCAGCTTATCCAGCACAGAACCGGCACCAACAAAAGCAAACACAACCTCTCTGCCATCCGCAGTCTTAGTACCCGGCTTGATTCTCTCCACAACCTTCATCAGATTCTCTAGGTCATAGTACAGTCCAATATTGCCGGAATACATAATGACGAACTTACCATCAAGACCGTACTTCTTCTTGAAAGCAACAACTCTTTCATTTCTCTCATCCAGCGGATAGATTTCATTCTCATCGATCCAGTTGTTGATCATGACAGTCTTTGGGACTTTCTTACCCTTGAAGCGGTTCTCCACCGTCTCCACCAGATCACGACCAACCGTGATTATCAAGTCACTACGCTTGCAACTGAACTTGTCGAACCACATCATGGCATCTGTCACCAGTTTGCTCTTGGTATAACCAACAGCCAACACCTGCTCCGGGTTGAAATCCTGAATGTTATAGATATACTTGGCATGCTTCACCCACTTGCCCCAAACACCCAGCAGTCCTCCAAGAATAGGCGGTTGTGAGATGGAAAAAATATAGTCCATCTTTCCAACCTTAAAAGTTGCACCCATTGCTCCAAAGAAATAAGAAACAATATTCTTTACACGGCTCTTTTTATTGGTCTTGCTGAACTCCGGCACTCGGATTCGCAGAACCTTCACACCATTGATTTCTTCTTCGTAATATTTCCGTGTCTTATATTTATCCTCAATCGTCCCTAAGTAACTTGGCACCACGCAGATGACTGTTATGTCGAATTTATCCAGCATACCCTCCGCCAATTCACGGAGGATCTGCCCCGTTGACGCAGTATCTGGAATATAGTAATGAGCGTAGATCAGAAGATTTTTCTTTTTTAACATTCCTCTATATTCCTCTCGAATATTATCTATAAACAATTTTCTCTATATAGCTATACGTTTAATTATCCCAAAAAGAAAAAACATCCAACTTGATTCATTCCAAAGTCTCTCGTCTTTCCTCTCTTTTTCTCCCTCTAGCTATACGTTCAATAACAATAACACCCGCAGCTTCCCCTCCCGGTTCCACTGCAGATCATCGTTCTTCTATCTTATACCTATCTCTTCTATCCAATCCATCACTTGGATCCGCTGCCCTTAAGCACGACTCCGACGGTCTTGAACAGAATCTTAATATCCATTCCGATATCCCAGTTCTTGACATATTCCATGTCAAGTTTTACAACTTCCTCAAAGTCAGTGATATCACTTCTTCCGCTCACCTGCCACATTCCGGTCAGTCCCGGTTTCACGGCAAGTCTTCCGCGGTGATATGGCTCATACTGTTTCCACTCATCTACTGTTGGTGGACGAGTTCCTACGAGACTCATATCTCCTTTAAGTACATTCCAGAACTGCGGAAATTCATCCAAAGATGTTTTACGGATAAACCAGCCAAGTCCGTGCTTGCTTCCATCTGCTCCGCTTCCGATGATTCTTGGGTCATTCTCCATCTTGAACATGAGCCCCTTCATCTCATTCTGTTTCATCAGTTCTTTCTTACGTTCCTCTGCATCCATATACATGCTTCTGAATTTGTAAATCTTGAATCTTTTACCATTTTTTCCAACTCTCATCTGTGAAAAGAAAATTGGTCCCGGTGAAGCAATATAGATTGCCGGAGCCAGGAATATTGTGATAATACACGTCAGTATCATCCCTACGATTCCACCACAGATGTCAATTAATCTCTTCATCCCTGCCTGTCGCGCGGTGATGATTCTAATACTTGAAGTAAGAACTGTATATCCTCCCATACGGTTGATAAACTGATTCTTTGACCATCCACTTCTCAGATCCAGACATTCGTGGACTGTTATTCCCATATTTGAACAAGTTTCAAATAACTCTTCTGGTATCAATGTTTTCTTCTTAATTCCAACAAGAATGGAATCTATCCATCTTGTCTGTATATAATCAGTTAATGTATCAATCTTACTTACAACCGGAATTCCTGCAAAAGATTCATTCTCTTTCGGTTCACGATCTGCAAATACAATACCGACAATTTCAAATTCATTAAACGCGTTCTGTTCCACGCGTTTCAACATATACTCAATTTCACTACTTGTTGTAACAAGCAGCATATTCATTTTCACATAAAGCAGACGACCATGCTTTAATAAATATCGCTTCCATATGATTCGTACTGCATAAACAAAAACAACTGATAATGGAATAAATGACGTGATCATAAGACGTGATGTCTTATCGCCCTGTTTGCTCATGAACAAATACATAATCACAAGCGCACTCACAAAAAATACATGCTTTAACACATTCTTAAACTCTACAAAATATCCTCTTCTCATGATACCACGGTAAGGCTCTGTAAAGAAAGCTGTACAAATATCTGTTAACGCAATAATAATTCCAATATTCAGATATAAACTGTTCTTATATAGATTTCCTGCTCCCATGCGTAATGCATAACTACTTATATAAGCTAACTGTAATGCTACAAGATCCAGAACAATAAAGTCCAAATGCTTCAGCCAGCTGTCACCACTTTTTCTGTACATTCACGCACATCCTTTTCCTCTGATATTTTACTGAACTCATTCCATCAACTATAAAATCACTACAACTACTAATAAATCATTTGAACATATGCAGTGAAATCATCTTCTACCACATATGTTCAAAATCAGAGATAATCAAATTATCTCTCTTTTCTGTAAGCTACTGCAGAAACTCCTGCAAGTATTACAGCTGCTCCGAAGAATACCATCCATGTAGACGGTACACCTGTCTTCGGGGATGTTCCGACTGTAGAATCAGCAGCTTTAGAAGCATCAACCTTAGCAATAATTGCTACAGGTGAAAGATCTTCAAATACAGCTGTAATTGTCTTACCCTCATAATCTACACTTGTAGGTGTGATTAATTCAAACAGATTTCTTACTGTACTGTAGTGGAGAATCTGAACATCAGTCATTGCTTTTGTAAGGGATGGTACAGAAATTGTAACTACATACTTTCCTTCTTCATTCTTGATTCCACCGTTCACTGGTTTCAAATCAAAAAATGGAGAAACCATTTCTTTCCCAGCTAACTGATCTGTCAGTTCTGGAGTTGTTTTACCAACGACATCCGTCAATGACTTTGTTCCGTTGTTCACTGCAAGAAGATCATTAATGACCTCTTCGTTCTTCACATCAGAAAAAGACTCTGAAGATGCAGCTGTAATAATATAACTAGATGCACTTGAACCAGTTACGCTTGGTAATGCTGTCTTACTCGGAGCTAAAGGTGCTGCAAATGCGGCAACCGCCTGAGTAACGATCAGAGCTGCAGCAAGGATAGTTCCAAAAATTCTTTTCTTCATGTTTCCCACTCTTCCTTTCTTAAAATTATTTTTCTATAGAAACCAATACAGCCTGCACGAGAAAACGCTTGTCTGACTGATTGCCATAGCATGTTGATAGTGTGATGATCTTGTCATCAACTGACACATTCTGTGACGTGTCAATCTTGGCACTCATATCACGGATAGCAAAAATGCTGTCGAGATAAGCCTGGTAAACAGACTTTATATTAAAATCAAAACTCTGCATAAGGTGCCTGTCATCATACAGATATGCTGCGAAAACCTGGTAATGCCGAATTGCGTCCGGCGTATATATTATAACATCTTTATGGTTATCAAAAAAGTCTTTATCCTGATAACTCAAAAGGTTCTGAAACATAGAGCCATTTTTCATGTCATGCCCGTAAATCACTGTATTCGGATCTTCAAAATCTTTGCTGTTATAATCTTCGGTAAATATGGAACCTTCTGTCTTCTTCTCTCCGTCGATCGTATGGTCCAGGTAATATCCGTTATCTCCTTCTCTTTGAAGGATTGGATAATCAATGTTTGTGTCTTGAATCTGAATCCATGCATATACTTCCGGATTCTGTTCCTGCAGTGCCGCAAAATCAATTGGGATTTCAACAGGTGCCTTCTCTTCTACCGGTGCAGGTTCGGTCTCTTTCTTTACCGTCTCCCGCACTTCTTCGTAATTATCACCGGCATGCTTCTCCTGATAATACTTGTAGCCACCTACAGCCGCACATGCAACTGCAGCCACTCCGGCTATAATTGCGATTATCTTGTAAATATTTTTCTTCACAAGTACTGCACCTCTTTCACCACAGCATTTTATGATTGCTGAATTCTTCTGTTCCTCTTCCTGTATTCTGCACTGATTAATTCGGATCAGAAACTTTCTTATAGAATGTTTCAATCATCTTTTCATACAGTGCATTGTCATCGACATGATATTCATCATGGTCTTCTCCTTCAACAGCTTCTCCCGGTACTGTCCAGTCTGTATCTTCTTTCCCTTCTGTCATACTTTGAGTGATCTTCAACAGTTGATCTTTGCTGATATTTGTCACCATATATGGCTCTAAGTCCGAATACATCTTCACTGTATAACCGGAATCTTCCGCGATTTTTTTCTTCGCAGCTTCTTCGAATGCTTTGATAAATACCTGCTGACGTTCCATTCTTGCAATGGCACTCTGATGAACATTGATGTCTCTATAACGTACAAATATCTCTGTATTTGTTCCGTCCAGTGTTACCTGACTGCCATTCTTAAACTCGGGATACTTTTCTTCCAGGCTATCGTTAGGTACAGTGACTGTAACACCACCGACACTGTCACTCAAAATGGACAATGCATCCAGATTGATTGCACAATATCCCTGGATATTCAATCCGTAAAAAAGTTTTGACACTGCTTCTTTCGACAATTCTCCACTTTTATAACTTCCGTCACCATATGCATACGCCAGACTGATATGATCCTGACTTTTTCCAAGGCTCTCACCGCCCGGTCCATATGCTTCAACTTCTGTGATCGTATCTCTGGGGATTGAGATTGTAGTAATTGTATTCTCTTTTCTGTCCCAGGACAGAAGATACAACGCGTCTGATTGTCCTGCATCTGCATGACCTACATTTGTCTCTGCTTTCTCTCTCGTATCAATTCCGAGAAAAAGGAAATTACTCAGATGATCGTTATACCGATACTTCTCGCCTTTCCAGGTAATTGTATCCGTAAGAGAATCCTCCTCTGCTGAATCCTGCCCTGCCGTATCTTTGGCAGTCTTCTCAGTATCTGAAACCGGTGTTGTCATCTTCGCAGCCAGCATTCCTCCAGCTGCACCGATCACCAACAATCCGCAGAATCCTATGATCCACTGTTTCTTCTGATTCTTATTTTTCTTCTGATTCTTATTTTTCTTTCCAGACATTGTCTATTGATTCCTACTCTTTACTTCCGTAGTAATAATAAGAATTATACTTATTATAGTACTTTTCTTTCTTCATATCGACCTTATTCAGTACAGCACCAAGCAGCTTACATCCACTCTTCTTTAATTGATCTTTCGCTCTCAATGCATCTTTTCTGCTGACTGCTTCATTCTGAATAACAAGAATTGCTCCGTCACACTGCTTTGCGACAATTGATGCATCACTCATACTGAGCATCGGAGGTGTATCGATCAAGACATAGTCATATCCTTTTCTTGTCTCCTCGATCAATTTACTGAAAAGCTCCTGCTCCAGAAGCTCAGATGGGTTCGGCGCATACGGACCGGCAAAGATAAAATCTACATTAGAATAATTCGTGGAATATAGAATCTTTTCTTTATTCACCTGTCCACTCAGATACTGTGAAAGTCCATCAACTTTCTGTTCAACCTGAAAACGCTTAACATAGTTTGATTTACGGATATCCGCATCTATAATCAGAACTTTCTTTCCCATCTTGCCAATCTCTACTGCAAGCTGAAAAGTCACATCACTCTTTCCCTCATTCGGATAACAGCTTGTGATAACAATACTCTTCGTTTCCACACCGCTGAACTGCATATTTGTACGGAGGGTCTTAATAGCCTCTTCATAGAAGACGTCTTCTTTTCTGGAATCTGTCATCAGAACTCTCTGAATTGCCATTTATTTTTTCCTCCTTTTACTCTTCTTTTTCTTTGCTGATTTTCTGGAATTACGTGGCCCTTTTCCTGTGATAAAGTCTTTTCTATCTGGGATCGTTGCCAGTGTTGTCAGACCAAGATATTTCTCAATATCATCCTCTGATTTGATTGTATCATCCATCAGTGTGAGTAGAATGATAACACCTGCTGAAAGTACAAAGCCTGCTAATGCTCCAACCATCACATTCTTCTTTGTATTTGGACTTGTCTTGACTGTTGGAACTTCACCTTCTTCAATAATCTTTGGCGGTGTCACTTCCATCTTATCTCCGATAAAGTCAGATGATGTCTTCGCCAGTGTATCAGCAATCTTTTTTGCCATCTCCGGGTCTGTACTTGTTGCTGTGATTGAAAGGATTCGTGTGTCCGTTGGATTATCTACTGTGATACATCCCTTCAAAGCTTTGTAATCCATATCAAGGTTCAGCTCATCTACAACATCCTGCAATACCGTACGGCTTGTGATCAGAATATTGTAGTCTTTTGTTAACTGGCTGCCAATCTGAAGATCTGCCAGTGAGGAAAGTGTTGTCTCCTTTGTCAGAACCAGCATTGTAGAAGTTGCACTGTAAACTGGTGTGATAAAGATCTTTGTAGCCGCACCGGCAATCACTGCTCCGGCCAGTAGTGCTGCAAAAATGATCAGAATGTGCTTCTTCAATGCATAGAACAGTTCTCTGAGGTCAATCTCTACCTCGTCATCATCATGTGTTTTTCCCATCATTGCTCCCCTTTATCTTATTAGTTTGTTTTCTGTGATGCGAAGCGCATTATCTTTTGTTATCTTCTTAAGATATTTTCTGTCCAAATGTGTCCGCATCCAACACATTGCCTCTTTTGTATCCGGCATCCGGTTCCCGGTATTGTGCATATCCGTTCCCATCAGATGGACATTGCCTTTCTTCAGATTATCTCTGCACCAACGCGCTGTTACATCATGCCAGCTGCCGCCAACAGATCTGTAGTTCATCTGAATCAATGCGTCTAACCCGATCAGTTCTTCTAATCGTTTCCCTTTTCTGAGACATCGATACCTTTCTGCATGTGCGATCACTGGGACATATCTCGTCCTTGACAAATTCCGTACTGCAGTACAGATCTCGGAATAAGGTACCGCTGGCATAAACTCGATCAACACGTAATTGCTGTCTGCCAATGTAAGCAATTTGTCTTCTTCAAGCAGACGAATCACACTATTCGAGTAGAAAATCTCCTGTCCTGTCCAAATCTGAATTGGTTGTCTGTGCTTCACCTTTCCATCCGGACCTTTCACCGGACGATTGGCTCGACGCATCAGTTCATCCCGGAGTTGTCTCAGCTTCTCCGGATTTCTATTTGGAAATGCCCTGGAATAATGTGAAGTGGCAAATACATCTGTAATCCCCTGTCTTCTTGCTATGGAAAGCATCTGAAGACTTTCCTTCATAGAAGCCGACCCATCATCAACCCCCGGCAAGATATGGCTATGTACATCAATCATTTTTCGTCAATCCTTTAAAAAATAAAAGAGACACTATAATCGAACTCTATTGTGCCCCCTTACATCATTTCTTTTTCACTTTCCACCGTGAATAGAATATTTTATTTTTTTTATACTGTCAAGTACTTTTTTTATGCATTTTGATAAGCTCTGTATTTTTCTGGTTAAAATTTGTTTATTTTTTCATTTTGGGTTCAAAAATCAGTGAAGCCAAATATCCAAAGATAAGTGCTGCGCTGATCCCGGCTGCACTTGCCTTGAATCCCCCCAGGAAAATTCCGAGGAATCCATTTTTATCAACAGCTTCCTTCACACCTTTCCACAGGACATTTCCGAATCCAAGCAGTGGAACGCTTGCACCTGCTCCTGCAAATTTTACAAATGGTTCGTATGCTCCAATAAATCCAAGCACTGCGCCTGTACAAACGAGAAATACCATAACCCGTCCCGGCATCAGCTTTGTTCTGTCCAGAAGAATCTGCACTGCGGCACAGATGAGACCTCCGATTAAAAATGCTTTTATATAATCCATTTTTCTATTCCTTTTCTTTTTTTAACACACACTTAGCACATTTTTTACTTCTTCCTATTATAATAGGGCTTTTCAACAGTGTTCGATCATAATCGCATGCGCAATTCCAGGCACACTTGCTCCTTCATTGAAGCTGACTGTTGACATCAATGCACCGGTCGGCACGAAGAGTATCTTTCTCCACTCTCCGCTCTCAAGCTTTGGCAGAATATATGAAGCCAGTGTTGATGCCGCGCATCCACAGCCGCTTCCTCCGGCATGTGTATCCTGTGTCTCCTGATCAAAGATTGTCATTCCACAATCCATATGCTTTTTTCTGATATCATATCCTCTGCTTTTCATCAAGTCAAAAAGTATGGACTGACCAATGTATCCAAGATCACCTGTTATGATCTGATCGTAATCCTCCTGGGTACGTCCAAGATCCTGAAAATTACGGTAGATGGTATCGGTTGCAGCCGGAGCCATACATGCCCCCATGTTCTGCGAATCCTTCAAGCCAAAGTCCACGATCTTCCCTATCGTGACGCCAGTGATCCGAATATGCCGGAACTGGGATTTTCTTTGACGTTGCTTATCGGAATGTATTTTATTCAGATGGCTTCCTACAAGGAAAGCCCCGCTGGCTGTCACGGTCCAGTGTGCGGAAAGTGGTCTCTGGTTCGCATATCCTAACGGAAATCGAAATTCTTTCTCTGCACTTCCGAAATGGCTGGATGTTACTGCCAGCATGTAATCTCCGTATCCTGCTGCCACACTCATTGCTGCTAATGCCAGTGCTTCTCCTGATGTGGAACATGCGCCATACAGGCCAAATATGGGAATCTGCAGATCTTCAACGCCCATAGAAGTTGCAATCCCTTGTCTGAGAAGATCTCCACCAAAGAGATAACGCACAGACTTCGGATCCACCTGCGACTTTCCCAGCGCCAGTACGCAGGCTTCCTTCTGCATATTGCTTTCGGCTTCCTCCCAGGTCTCTGCTCCAAACAGGTCATCCTCATTTGTCAGATCAAAGCATTTTCCAAGCGGCCCCTGCGCTTCTTTGCTTCCGGCAACTGATGCTGCGCTTAGAAGATAAGGTGCTTTTGTGAATACAATGCTCTGTGCTCCGCGAAGCTGTGACAGATAAAAAGGACCACACTCTGATTCAACTGCCCGGTTTTTGTTTCCCGTATCATTCATATCATTTCCTCATTTCTGATGTTTCATTATTTATTTTTAAGGATATTATTTTCATTTTGTGAAAAACTATGTGTAGAATTTAAAAACAAAAAGAAGGGATTTTCATTTATGGACAAAATAGAACAATTGAAACAACAGAAACAATATGAAGCCTATGTCAAAAAGAAAACACCACAGCACAATGTGTGGTTCAACATGATGAAGGCGTTCTTCCTTGGTGGAACAATCTGCCTGATTGGACAATGTATTTATCATTTCTGTGAATTGAAAAAACTTTCCCCGGATGACTGCAGCAGCTGGACTTCTATTCTGCTCATTCTTCTGAGTATCCTTCTCACCGGTGCCGGAATTTATCCACTGCTTGCCAAATGGGGCGGTGCCGGTGCACTTGTTCCGATTACCGGCTTTGCCAACTCTGTTGCTGCACCTGCAATTGAATATAAGAAGGAGGGGCAGGTTTTTGGTATTGGTTGTAAGATCTTCACGATTGCCGGACCGGTGATCCTGTATGGAATTGTGACAAGTTGGGCGCTTGGAGTTGTATATTGGGTATGGACGTTGATGTGAAACAAGAAATGTGTTAAATAAATGTATTAGGAAGCCTCTATTCACGGCTTCCTAATCTTTCTTTAAAATCTGTATAATCAAATGCAGTTAGCTGCTGCATGGTTCTGTCAGCATGTCTGATCCAGATATCCGGCAATGGCATCCCGTTAAATGTATTATTTTTGCAAGTCGTATAAATCGCCATATCTCCAAACAGAAGGAGATCTCCGTATTCCGGTAGTTTGCTGAATTTATAGTCTCCAATGATATCCCCTGACAGGCAGGTTGGACCTCCTAACCGGACTGTAATCCCGCTATCTGTTGTCTCATCCGATGCGCCAAGAAGCGGTGGACGATAAGGCATTTCCAGTACATCCGGCATATGGCAGGCTGCGCTGGCATCTACGATCGCGATCTGTGTGTCTCTATTTTTCAGAACATCCAGCACACTGGTCAGAAGAAATCCTGCATTTAATGCCCAGGCTTCTCCGGGTTCCAGATAAACCTCTACCTTCCATTCTTCCTGTGCCATTCGAATGCATTGCTCCAATCGCTCAATATCATATCCGGGTCTTGTAATATGATGACCACCGCCAAAATTGATCCATTTCACTTTGGTGATCAAATCGCCAAACTGTTTCTTTACGGAAACAAGGGTTGTCTCCAGATCATCCGAGTCCTGCTCACAGAGGGTATGGAAATGAACCCCATCCAAAAGTTCCATCAACTCCGGATTCTTCACAATTGCTTCATCCCACTGTACTCTTGTTGTACCCATGCGGCTTCCCGGTGCACAAGGGTCATAAATCTCATGTCCCTCCTGGGTAGAGCATTCCGGATTGATCCTGAGTCCCACGCTTTTTCCTGCCTCTTTCGCCATTCTTCCAAAGCGAAGAAGCTGGGACGGAGAATTAAATACAATATGATCGGCATACTGAAGAAGTTCCTCGAATTCATCCGCCCGATACCCTGCACAGAATACATGAACTTCTTTTCCCGCCATTTCCTCTGCCCCTAATCTTGCCTCATACAATCCACTGGCCTCTGTACCCGCCAGATACGGTTCAAAAAAAGGATAACAATCATAATTACTGAATGCTTTCTGTGCCAGAAGCATCTTACATCCTGTCCGTTCTGCTACTTCACCGAGCAATTTTGCGTTTTCTGTAAGTGCTTTTTCATCCAGTATATAACAAGGTGTTTTGATGTTCTGAAATTCCGGCGGAATAATTCCGCCGGTGGCTGTAAATGGTGCTCTTTTATCTAATCTTTCCATCAGTCTACCAACTTCGGATCATGATTTTCACTGCGCGGCAGACCATAACGGTCAAGTGCATCCAGGAACGGATCCGGATCAAATTCTTCTACAGTATATACACCCGGTCTGATCCATTTTCCAGTCAGCATCATCAATGCTCCGCACATTGCCGGAACACCTGTTGTATAACTGATTGCCTGGCTTCCAACCTCATGGTAGCATTCCTGATGATCGCATACGTTATAGATATAGTAAGTCTTCTCTTTTCCATCTTTTACACCGGTAAAAATACAGCCGATATTTGTTTTTCCTTTTGTGCGTGGACCAAGACTTGCCGGATCCGGAAGAAGTTCTTTCAGAAACTGGATCGGAACGATTTCCTGTCCATTGTACTGGATCGGTGTTGTAGAAAGCATTCCCACATCCTCAAGACAACGCATATGATCCAGATAGCTTTGTCCAAAAGTCATAAAGAAACGAATACGTTTTACACCTGGAATTGTTTTTGCAAGAGACTCTATTTCCTCATGGTGAAGCAGATACATGTCCTTGTCTCCGACCTGATCAAAGTTGTATTCTCTCTTAATATCCATCGGCGGGATTTCTACCCAATGTCCATTTTCCCAGTAACTTCCCGGTGCACTTACTTCACGAAGATTGATTTCCGGATTAAAGTTTGTCGCAAATGCATATCCATGATCACCACCATTGCAGTCCAGAATGTCAATGGTATCAATCTGATCAAATTCATGTTTTAATGCATATGCACAATATGCCTGTGTAACACCCGGGTCAAATCCGCATCCAAGCAGTGCTGTAAGACCTGCATCTTCAAATTTTTTGCGGTATGCCCACTGCCAGGAATAATCAAAATATGCTGAAAATCCTTCTTCTTTACAGCGTTTTTCATAAATTGCACGCCACTTCGGATCATCCGTATCTTCCGGCTCGTAGTTTGCTGTATCCATATAATTTACGCCACATGCCAGACACGCATCCATAATCGTCAGATCCTGATATGGAAGCGCAATGTTCATTACCAGATCCGGTTTGTAATCATTGATCAGTTCGATCAGCTGATCCACATCGTCTGCATCAACCTTAGCTGTCGTAAGAACTGTTTTTGTCTTTCCTTTTAGCTTTTCTGCAAGTGCATCACATTTTTCCTTTGTACGGCTTGCGATACAAAGTTCTGTGAAGACCTCATCTGCCTGACAACATTTCTGAATTGCTACACTGGCTACTCCTCCGCAGCCGATTACAAGTACTCTGCTCATAACTCTTCTCCTTTTCTTGACATGTAACTGTTCAGAGCCAAGCAAAATTTCAAAAAAAGATATAAAATGCTTGCATTTTTTAGACTGTTTTTGAAATTTTATTTGGCGGATACGCCACACTTCCGAAATGCGTAGCATTTTGGAGGTTGGCTCTGAACAGTTACATATTCTTTTTTATAATTGCTCTCTTATAAGTTCCGGTTTATTTTGCAATTGCAAGAAGCAGTTCACGAAGAACCTTGCATGCTGTTGCGGTTGAGACACCACTTGCATCCAGCATAGGAGCAAGTTCATTCACATCCGCTCCTACTACATTTGCCTGTGCAACTGTACGGATGGCTTCAAGAAGCTCTAAGAAAGTTACTCCCCCGGCCTCCGGAGTCCCTGTTCCCGGAAATACTGCCGGATCCAGACAATCCAGATCAATTGTAAAATAAATTGGTACATTTTTCTCTTTCAGTTCTCTTACAGTCTCTTCCAGTCCGTCAAAAGAAAGTGGATGGAAATCTGTATGCTGCGCGGCAAATCTAAATTCTTCTCTCTCTCCGCTTCGGATACAGAACTGATGAATACGTCCGTCTCCCAGAAGATCATGGCATCTTCGCAGAACGCATGCATGACTCAATCTGGCTCCCAGATAATCATCCCTTAAATCTGCATGTGCATCAAAATGGATGATATGTAAATCCGGATATTTCGCAGCTACAGCGCGTACTGCTGCCAGCGTCACCAGATGTTCTCCTCCCAAAAGCAATGGAAATTTATCTGCTTTCAATATTTCTTCTGCTCTCTTTTGAATATCCGAAAGCGCCATTTCACTGCTTCCAAAGCAAAGTTCCAGATCCCCGCTGTCAAATACACTGATATCCATAAGGTCTCTGTCCTGATATGGACTATAAGTCTCCAGTCCGAAGCTCTCATGACGCATAGCTGCCGGGCCAAATCTTGCGCCCGGACGAAAACTTGTCGTCGAATCAAACGGCGCACCATAAAGGACAATCGATGCTTCCTCAAAGCTGCTTTCGCATCCGATAAAAGTTTCTATATTCGGTAAAATCATGAATTATTCCTCCACTTCTTTCAGCATATCTTCCAGAAATGCCGGAAGGTAAAATGCTCCTTTATGGAGTCTTGTTGTATAGTAACGTGTACGAAGATTTAATGCATTCCATGCTTCTGCGTCCAGATCATCTACGGGATGATATTTTTTGCTGGCAAATCCAAACAACCAGTAACCTGCGGCAAAGGTTGGGATATGTGCCTGATAAACACGACTGATCTGAAATGTACTGGCAATTCTTTTATGGCTTCGCTGCATTGCATGTGCATCTTCTGCGTAGAATGGACTTCCCTGCTGATTGACCATGATTCCATCCTCTTTCAGCGCATTGTAACAATTCCCATAGAATTCGCGGGTAAACAATCCTTCCGATGGGCCAAACGGATCAGAAGAATCTACGATAATGAGATCATATTTCGCCTCGCATCTTCGGATAAAACGGAGTGCATTTTCGTAATGAAGATGTACTCTTCTGTCATCCAGTCTGCATGCATTTTCCGGAAGGTATGCACGACATGCCTCGACAACCATTGGATCCATTTCTACCAGATCAATATGTCTGACTCTGTCATATCTGGTCAGCTCACGGACAACGCCGCCATCTCCGGCACCAATCACCATAATCTCTTTTGCTTCTTTATGGATCGCCATCGGCACATGCGTGATCATCTCATCATAAATAAATTCGTCACGCTCCGTCAGCATTACATTTCCGTCCAGAGTCAGAACACGGCCAAATTCCGGTGTCTCAAAAATATCAATTCTCTGATAATCACTCTGTCTGGAAAAGAGCTGACGGTTTACCCGGATACTATGTTTCACATCCGGTGTATGGAATTCTGAAAACCACATTTCCATTGTTATTACCTCCCTGTCAGAACATTCAGTTTCAAAATATCCGGATCTTCCGGTCCGGTCATATTACAACCCTTCGCTTTTGCATACTCGATATAATCCAGAATTTCTGCTGTAATGCGTTCTCCAGGCGCAAGGATCGGAATTCCAGGCGGATAACACATCACAAATTCACTACAGACCATACCTTCTGTTTCCCTGAGTGGCAGACTGCACTTATCTGCATAAAAAGCATCCTGTGGGCTGGTCACTACCTGAGGATCAATATATTCCTGACTCAGAAGTCCTGTTCCGTCTGTCTGAAAACGTCTGCGGATCTCTGCAAGCGCACTCACAAGCCGTTCTACTTCCTGTGCGCGGTCTCCGATCGAAAGGTAGGCAAGAATATTTCCGATATCTCCAAATTCGATCTGAATGTCGTATTCGTCACGCAGAATATCATAAACTTCAATTCCTGCGAGTCCGATATCTAACGTATGTACACTTAATTTTGTAATATCAAAATCAAAAACAGAATTTCCATTTACCAGTTCTTTTCCAAATGCATAATAACCACCGATTGCATTGATTTCTTCTCTGGCATATTCTGCCATATCTGCTACCTGATGGAAAATCTGACGGCCACGCTGTGCAAGATTCCTTCTTGAAATGTCAAGACTCGACATCAGAAGATAGCTTCCTGATGTTGTCTGTGTCAGATTGATGATCTGCCGCACATACCCGGCATGTACGTCCGGACCTGTAAGAAGCAGACTCGACTGTGTAAGACTGCCTCCGCTTTTGTGCATGGATACGGACGCCATATCTGCGCCTGCCTCCATAGCTGAAACAGGAAGTCCGCCACCAAAATAAAAATGCGTTCCATGCGCTTCGTCTACCAGACACATCATTCCTGCCTCATGTGCCATCTTGACAATTGCTCGCAGATCACTGCATATTCCATAGTAAGTCGGATTATTTACTAACACTGCGACTGCCTTTGGATGCTCTTTTATCGCTTTTGCTACCTGTTCTCTCTGCATTCCCAGGGAAATCCCAAGCCGCTGGTCTACCTCCGGATTTACATAAACAGGGATCGCACCACATAAAACAAGTGCATTCAACACACTCCTGTGAACATTACGTGGCAATATGATCTCATCTCCACGTTTGCAGGCAGTCAGAACCATTGTCTGTACAGAACTTGTCGTGCCCCCTACCATTAAAAATGCATGTGCTGCTCCAAAGGCATCTGCTGCCAGTTCTTCTGCTTCCCGTATTACAGATACCGGATGGCAGAGATTGTCCAGTGGTTTCATACTGTTGACATCGACGCCTACACATTTTTGTCCGAGAAATTCTGTCAACTCCGGATTTCCTCTTCCCCGTTTATGACCAGGGACATCAAATGGCACAACTCTCATTCGCCGGAAAGTCTCCAGAGCCTCATGGATCGGTGCATGATTCTGGTTTAATTTAAAACGACTCCCTTTCATATTTCCTCTCTTTCCAGGTTCCTTTGTCAAAACACTTTCTTAATACAGAAAAAACGCAGATAAGGGCGCTAAGCCACAAACCTGCGTTCGGTATATATTCGTCTGTTTTATTCTCAGCTGTAACAGAAAAGGCAATATCTTCTCTTAGATTTTTAAATAAAACTTCTGGATCATGCGTGTCAGAGTCTATATAGCAATTATACTTTTACTACTCTTATTGACCGTTTCACAAGTCTGCGCGTCTGGCGCATAAGGCTATCAAAGAAACCTACTTATAAAATTAGAGCTTTTCACTCAATCAATAAGGCAACCAAAGTTACCATAATCGGCAGTGGACCCGGCTGTCCGTATGGCCTTAACCTCGCTGGGTGGTCCGAAACAATTGCTTTGAAAAGACTCTGTCTGTTACTCTGCATCTTCGTCTCTCAAAATCGACTATAGCATAACATGTTAAAAAAACACTGTCAAGAATTTCTCACATCTATTCGTTACTTTCTTGCAGTAATTCTTGTATTAAATTAAGGTTCGAATCAGAATGTTCCAGTTCTCTTGAATAACGATACACCGTATCTATCACATCATTTATATCTAGCACTTTTTCTTGCTTCATCCACTGTGCCATCAGAAGTTCATGGATCAACAGGGTGCTGACAACAGCCATCTGTGCTTTCGCAAACGCTTCTCCGTCGTATACTGCACCGCAGAAATAAGTGCTGATGAAATATACAAGGAGCTGTTCATATTGCATTTCATATTCCGACATTTCTTTCGCCATCCAAGCATGAAATTCTTGTATCATCTCAATATACCGTTCTTTGTCTATTTTTTCATTTACATTTCTATATAATAGTTTCTCTGCTTCTTGAAGATAAGACTCCCAATCCGTTCTTAAATGTTCCATCTGATACTGATTTTGAAACATCTTTCTACTATATGTATAGTAATCCACTTCTGCAAGAGCATTTTTCACTTCCCGCACACCTTCTTCAGCCTGATAGTAATCAAATACATCATCCATAGAGAATATATCTTCTTCGTCAATACATTCCTGCAGATCACGTGCAATCGCCAGAATAAGAGCTGCTCGCAGATTCAGCTTTTTCTCTCTGTCCTGTAAAATCTCAATCATCACATCTCTTGCATCTAACAGTTTCGAATATAAAAACGGATCAAAATCTTCATAATCTTCTTCCTCATCTGTTTCATAAGTAAGAAAATGTACCGGTTCTTTTTTATTCATCAGAATTCTCGCCACTTCCGGACAGGATACAGAAAGTGTAACCTCCCGCACATCTTCAAATTCTTCAATATGTCTTGGATACAATTTACAGGTTCTGCACAGGCTCTCTTCTCCCAGGGCGGTATAGGTATACATATCACAGAGGTTTGATTGATTCAGGAAAGCACATCTTCTGTCTTTATCCTGCTTGAATGTTCCTTCTTCCCAGTTGACAGATTCTTTCAAACGCTCTGCAAATGTACCTGTATCATTTTTATATTTCTCTAATGAAGCTTCATCTGCAACGATCTGCCATCCGGCACAACAAGTATCCTCACATTTTCCTGCAACACAGCTAAATTCATGATAATAATCCGGGATTGTATATAACATTGATCTACTTTATCCATTCCTTTCGCTTTTCTGATCGTCTATAGAATTTCCGACCTGTTTTATTATAGCACGCACTTTTAAGAAATGGTTATAAAAAAACGTATCAAACCGACTGGATTTCAATTATCACTATTGAATATCCGGTCGATTTGATACGTTTTATTATTTTCTTAGAAATTTAATTATTTCTTTTTCTCATACAGGAACTCTTCTGGAAGTGTTACATTAAAGTCATGTGCCAGTTCGCGGAAGTTCTCCGGTGTGATTGTCTGAATCTTTCTTGGTGTCATAGAAAGAATCTTCACAAGGATCTCTGCTGACTTCTCTACTGTATGCATAAGACCGAATGTAAGATCGAAGTCTTCTCCTGAACAGAACATTCCATGATGTGCCCAGATAGCAACATCGTATTTCTCCATCAGTTCAGCTGTCTTCTCTGCGATTGCTCTTCCGCCCGGAACCATCCAGCCTACAACTCCAACTCCGTCCGGGAATACAACCGGACACTCTGTTGCTGACTCCCAAAGTTCTCTTGTAAATACCTGATCATCCAAAGGAAGAACGAATGTCAGTGCGATTGTATTTGTTGTATGTGCATGGTAGATTACACGATGTTTTCCGTTTGTGATTCTCTTCTTCACTTCATGGTTCATCAGATGAGTTGGAAGCTCACTTGTCGGTCTTCCACCTTCTACCAGCCCCCAACGGATTCTGTATTTTGTTCCTGTATAATCAATCTCAATGATTGCAAGACATACTTCAGGATCAACGATAATATTTCTGAAATACTTTCCACTTCCTGTTACAAGGAAGAATTCTCCTGCAAGTCCCGGAACCTCTGTTCCGATCTCTGTCCATTCTCCTGATTCATTCAGACGTGGTCTGATCAGCTCAACCTCTTCTGGTTTCAGACGATAACTTAAATTACCACCATTTCTCTCATGCCATCCCTGAAGGAATCCGTCATTTGCCATTTTAATAAAATCCTGTACAAACTTCGCATCTAAAATCTTCATATTATTTTACTCCTCCTGTTTTTACTCATTTACCGCAATGTTGTTTTGTGTGGTTTATTTCTTCTTCGCTATTGTTTTCTTGTGGTTTCTATTTGTATTATAGATAGTTTTATGTGGTTTGTAAACACTTTTTTCAAAAAAATTGTACAATCCGAAAGACATTAACATAAATCAAGCCTATCATGTTAGATAAATTCAAAGGACTTGGATGGAAGAAGTATTATCTGATTTTCGGAATGTGTGATGAGACCTTCTCTGTCAATTACACCTCTGAGATTCCCGAAGATGTAGACCGCGGATGGTTTTATTTTTTTGTTACATTATTGAACCAGTTCTATTGGGTGGCTTCCGCAACGATTGGTGGAATCATTGGTTCTCTTCGGAGCGGATTCCTTTATGATTCCGACAATGATACTGATTGTACTTCTACTGACAGTACTTCGAAAGTGGCTGGAACAATGGCAACGCGCTATCTTCCTTTCTTTATTTTTAAAGAAAATAAAAAGACACCGGAATATATCCAGTATCTTGGTAAATTTCTTCCTTCTGCTGTTTTCGGAATGTTAGTTATCTATTGTCTGAAAAATGTAGAAGTACTGCACGGAACTCATGGAATTCCGGAAGGAATCTCCATTCTTGTCACCGCAGTACTTCATATATGGAAGAAAAATATGTTTCTATCCATTGCAGGTGGAACTATCTGTTATATGTTGATATTATATTTTCTATAATAATCTCTATAGCAAAAAGGTCTGAGACCACATGTGCTTACACATTAGCGGTTGCTGTTCTCACTTCGTGCGACCAGCAACCATTTCTAATCTCATAACTCTTCTCATAACTCTTACGGCTTGCATCTGCCACAAGGCTCATATCCTTCTTTAATCAAATCCGACCTACTTCCTGTATACTCTTCTTTGTTCTCTGCTTTGATGTCCTTCACACCAGAACAAGTTGATTTATGAAACTTTTTTGTATTCCTATTCAATATATAAGTTTCTTTTTGGGTTAAATTTGATGTTTTTGATGAATTGGATACATTTTTATCAGTCACTTCAGCTTCTGTTCCTGGAGCCCACTCACCTTCCGGCGTTGCGAGTTCTTCCGTCTGATAACTCTCTCCTGTCTCATAATTGATCACAACATATGGCTGTACATTATATACGTATACGTTAAATGTTACCCCTGCGCCATCATCTTCTACAGACTTCGCCTCCATCTGGACTCCGGAAGCCACCAGGTCATCACCGCTATAGATTGGAGTGACACGATACATCACATGATTATCCGTTTCTTTGACATAATCTGCCACCTCATCCTCGAATGGAAGCATACCATCTACATTCATATAGCGTGTTCCTGTTATCAGATTGCGCTCATTCGCATTCTCACCGGTCAGCTGAAACCCAATCAGATGACAGCGGTTGTACAGATATCCACCGTCAATTCCATCATATTCCTTATTCACCCAGCCTGTTGGCTTCACACTACTGATGCTTTCTCTTTTCTGTGTCGGCATCAAATCTTCACCTACACAGGCTTCCGCTGTCTGACATCTTCCCAGTTCATCTAACGGGCTGTATTCTTCGTAAGAATCTGCCGTCAGCTCATCTTCTGTAAATGTTGGCTCATTATCATTGATCTCCACGTAGGGCTGTCCTGTATACTCCGGTACTTCTTCCAGCGTATCAACGGATTCTATCTGCCCTGTCGATGCGAATGTCGTTTCTGTTGTCGTTTGATTTACACGGTCAGTGTCCTGATTGCCTGATCCTTGTGATATCTGCAGTGATCCACAGGATGTCAGAAACAGACAAAGAGCCGTTATACATCCACATAATATGGTTTTAAATTTCTTTTTGCTCATATTGCACTCCTTTTTCGAACATATGTACTTGTTAAGTATACACTATTTTTTCTAATATAGGAAGTGCTTTGTGTGGACACCAGTAACAAAATGTCAATAGTTTTTTAATCACTTTTCAAAAAAGGGAAAAAATAGAACGTATAGTTAATTTCCATACGCTCTATCTCACATTTCATATTAAATTTTTGAATTCTACAAACTTGAAGTTAACGATTTCTTTTTCCGGTATTCTCTGTCCCACGGATTTCCTCATGATAGAAATAATCTACGATCACCGGAT